>WPCI01165534.1_pt1 | contig 30387 bp, 23 predicted proteins | sample 5399871 | NCBI WGS metagenome assembly WPCI01 (sample SAMN12869469, study PRJNA574797) | sludge metagenome | isolation source: wastewater treatment of pH7 | place: China:Beijing | collected 2019-05-20 | reverse complement strand
AGTGAAAGGTATGAAAATTTGGCAATTAAAAAGCTTATTTGATAACTATAAATCTTTTCAACTATTAAATTTGAAAGAAGACCGTAAAAAATATTTTGATGGAAAAATTGATTTGGCAATAAGCCTATCTGATTCGTGGGGAGAAATTCTTGTTGAATGTGTAGAAGGAGATAATCATAGTGATTTTCCAATGTTCTGGGGGGAACTTGGTACACCAATGATTAGTAGAAAAGCAAAAGAAGTATTAGAACCTCTAATTTGCAATAATGTTGAGTTTCTTCCGCTGACTCATGATGTTACAGGTGAAGTTTATTATCTAATAAACGTTTTAAATACAATTGATGCAATTGACTACAATAAAGCAGTTTTTGAAAAACTAAGTACAGGATTAATAATAGGTTTCAAAAAATACGCATTTTTTCCTAATATAGTTGAAGGGCAGATAATATTTAAAACCTACTTAAATCAAAGGTTACACTTCTCTACAGTTTTAGTGTCTGAAGAATTTAGAAATGCAATTTTAGAAAGTGATTTAAAAGGTTTTGAATTTGTAGAGGTATGGGATTCAGAAGCAAACATGTAAAAGATAGTCCTAAAATAACCGATAGTTAACAACATGGACGAAAAAATTTCAGGGATTCTAAGAATGTTAGACAATTATGAGGGAAATGAGAAAGGAATTTTTGAAATGATTCAAGCTGAAGCAATGGTGAAATATAAACAATGTGAAGAAATGATAGATACGATACTGAATAATAAGTCTAGAAGTGAAACAGAAAGACATGAAGCTATAATGAATATGATAGGGTCCGTTTTTACTTGTGGTGCATCTTATGGAACTGTTCAGATTCCAGTAGCAATGATCTCAAAACATCAATTACCTACACATTAATTTGTATTTTAAAACAAAGGTGAAACAATAGAAGAAATGAAATTAATATTGAAAAAAGTACGCAAGCGATTTTATAATCGAAATAGTTTAGCATACATACCGTTGTATGTTCATTTCAAAAATTTTTATTTCTACATTACATGCAAGGTAAAACCTTGATTTTACTGATAATTTTACATAACCGTTACCGTGTGGTTTCCGGTACCACGTCTGCCGGGGGTTCGAATCCCTCTGGGCGCGTCAAAAAGTCCTAACTTACGTTTTGTAGGTTAGGACTTTTTTATTTCCCTCTTGTTATATCTGATAATAAGATTTACTATTAGTACTTGGTTATAAATTAATTCCGTTATTATTTTCTTTCAATATTATTCAAATTTCGGTTTTAAGTTGTAAATCTCATTAATACATATAAATTAATAATATTTTGGAATGGGTGTCTGTGATAGCATTCTCCTTTTACCAAACTTATTGTACAATAGAAACAAGGGGGAGATTAGTTTGAAGGCAAGTCTTTTACAAGAACAAAGCTTACGTTTGGCAATGACACAAGAGTTAAGGCAAGCGATTACAATGCTCCAGTATAATGTACAAGAATTATCGGAGTTTTTGTATGAGCAATCGTTAGAGAATCCCCTTATTGAGTTAGGTGGTTTTGAGAGGGAGAAGAAAAAGAGCTCTAACACAAGTAAAAGTACCAGCAAACAAGTCGAGAATCAGATGGAAATCTACAGTGTGGATTCTACAACGATTCAGCAACATTTATTAAATCAAATACAGTATTATAAAATAGAGGAAGAAGAGCGAAAAGTAGCTTCTTTCATTATTATGAACATGGATGGAAATGGGTATTTACAAGAGACGAACGAAGAGTTAGCAAATCTTCTTTCCGCACCGCTTCATGTAGTCGACCGCTCTGTAGAGCTTGTCCAATCACTCGAGCCAGCAGGGGTAGGGGCGCGTAATATTCAGGAATGTCTAACCTTACAATTGAAGCGCTTACAAAGGCGGAATGGATTAGCGGAAGAGGTTATAGAGGATCATTTCGCTTATTTCGTGAAGAAAGATTGGCGAAAGCTCGCTCAAGTGTTGAAGTGTAGTAATGAGGAATTACAGAGTGCTGTAAATTGTATAACGTCATTACAACCAAAACCAGGTCTTGCGTTTTCTTCTGATAAACCACTTTATATTGTACCTGATATGGCGGTGAAAAAAGATGGTGATCGTCTCGTTTTACAAATGAACGAGAGAAATATGCCAAGAATTGAAATTCATTCTGAATATAGTGCGCTTCTTAATAATAGTGAAAGTGAAGTGGCATCTTACGTATCAGAAAAGTATCAGCATGTGCAGTGGATTATGCGTAGTTTAAAACAGAGAAAACAAACCCTTCTGCAAGTGATGACCATTATTATGGAAAAACAACGTGATTTCTTCTGGAAAGGTCCAGAGTATTTAAAGCCACTTGCTTTAAAAGAAGTAGCAGAAGAGTTAAGCGTGCATGAATCGACAATTAGTCGTGCAACGCGAAATAAATATGTGCAAACACCACACGGTTTATTTGAGATGAAATCGTTCTTTAGTAATGCCGTTTCGACTACTGAAGATGAAGCAGTTTCTACAAAGCGTGTAAAACAATTTATTCAAACGCTTGTTGAGGCAGAGAATAAGAAAAAGCCACTTTCAGATCAAAAGATTTCAAAATTGTTAGAAGAAGAGCATGAAATCGTTATTTCTCGAAGAACAGTGGCGAAGTATAGAGAGCAAATGCACATCCCAGCGTCGTCATTACGAAAAACAATCGGATAGGTGAAGAAGATGAAAGTTGTACTGTATACAAAAAATGATTGTGGCCTTTGCGTGAAGGCGAAACAAGTTTTACAGGAAGTACAATGTGAATATTCTTTTCAAATTGAGGAAATAGATATATATGAAGATAATGACCTTTTAGAAAAATATCACCTAATGATTCCGGTTGTAGAAATAGACGGAAAACAAGTAGAATATGGTAACATTCACAAAGGTGTCATAATAAACTATATAAAGAATGCAGTTAAGAGTTGAATAAGTTTCTATCTCCTGTTACAATAATACACGTAGCAGGGATTATTTTTTTAACCTATGTGGGACACAAAATGTCACTACGGGACGTAAAGTGACCACGAGGGAAAATGAACCGATGTAGTGAGGAGAAAAGATATGCGCTCATGGATTCAGAACACAAAAAAATTATTACCTGATCTGCTACCTGTTATGCAAACGAGAATGCAAATTCTTCAATACATTAGGCTCATGCAGCCAATTGGAAGAAGAAACTTATCAGCAAGTCTCGGTATGACAGAACGAGTATTGCGAAGTGAAGTTCAAGTTTTGAAAGAACAAAACTTAGTTCACGTCGCTTCTTCTGGAATGACATTGACAGAAGAAGGAACAGCTTTAGTTCTTGCTTTGGAAGACTTTATGAAAGAAATTTCCGGGTTAAAGGTTTTAGAAAAGCAACTTAAGGAAACATTAGACTTGGATGAAGTTTTCGTTGTCCCTGGTGATAGTGATGAATCACCTTGGGTCAAACTGGAGATGGGCCGTGCTTGTGTGACTTGTATAAAAGACCGTCTGACAGCGAATAATATCGTTGCTGTGGCTGGAGGGACTACGCTAGCTGCTGTTGCGGACATGATGCAGCTTGATTGCAAAGATTTACATATGCTATTTGTCCCAGCACGTGGTGGAATTGGAGAAGGCGTCGAGTTAGAAGCCAATACTATTTGTGCCAAGATGGCGCAAAATACGATGAGTAATTATCGCTTATTGTATGTTCCAGACCATGTTAGCAGCGAAGCATATGCGTCTATTGTGACAGAGCCTTCCGTGAAAGAAGTTCTTGAGTTGATTCGATCTTCCAATATCGTCATTCATGGAATAGGTGATGCGTTAACAATGGCACGTCGCAGAAATACTTCAGAAGCAGATTGGTTAAAGATTCAGGCAAGCGAAGCAGTTGGCGAAGCTTTCGGTTACTACTTTAATGAACAAGGAAATGTTGTTCATAAAGTAAGAACAGTTGGTATGCAACTAGAGGATTTACAAAATGTATCTCACGTTGTTGCAGTCGCTGGAGGTTCTTCAAAGGCAAAGGCAATACAGGCTGTAATTAAACAAGGGCACACTTCAATTCTAATTACAGATGAAGGTGCAGCAAAACAGTTAACAAAGGGTATTACCCTTTAATATAATCCCCCAAGGAGGAAATTCAAATGACTAAAATTGGTATTAATGGATTTGGACGTATCGGACGTAACGTATTCCGCGCAGCACTTAACAACCCAGAGGTAGAAGTAGTAGCAATCAACGACTTAACAGATGCTAAAACTTTAGCTCACCTTTTAAAATATGACACAGTTCACGGAACTTTAAACGCAGAAGTATCTGCTAACGAAAGCAGCATCGTTGTTAACGGTAAAGAAATTAAAGTTATCGCTGAGCGTGACCCAGCACAATTACCATGGAGCGACTACGGAGTAGAAATCGTAGTAGAATCTACTGGCCGTTTCACTAAAAAAGCAGACGCTGAAAAACACTTAGGTGGATCAGTTAAAAAAGTTATCATCTCAGCTCCAGCTTCTGACGAAGATATCACTGTAGTTATGGGTGTTAACCACGAACAATACGATGCAGCTAGCCACAACGTAGTATCTAACGCTTCTTGTACTACAAACTGCTTAGCTCCATTCGCTAAAGTATTAAACGAAAAATTCGGCGTAAAACGCGGAATGATGACAACAATTCACTCTTACACTAACGACCAACAAATCTTAGACTTACCACACAAAGATTTACGTCGTGCTCGTGCAGCAGCTGAAAACATGATCCCAACATCTACTGGTGCAGCTAAAGCAGTAGCATTAGTATTACCAGAACTTAAAGGTAAATTAAACGGTGGCGCTGTACGTGTTCCAACTGCTAACGTTTCTCTAGTTGACCTAGTTGTTGAACTTGATAAAGAAGTAACAGTTGAAGAAGTAAATGCAGCATTCAAAGCAGCAGCTGAAGGCGAATTAAAAGGTATCCTTGGATACAGCGAAGAGCCATTAGTATCTATCGACTATAACGGATGTACAGCTTCTTCTACAATCGATGCATTATCTACAATGGTAATGGAAGGTAACATGGTTAAAGTACTTTCTTGGTACGATAACGAAACTGGTTACTCTAACCGCGTAGTAGACCTAGCAGCTTACATGACTTCAAAAGGTCTTTAATTCTTAATTATATAAGTTATCAATGACAAAACGAGGGAGAGGGTTTGTTCCCTCTCTCTCTTCTTTCGTTTTAAAAGCAAATGTGTTAAGCTTTTGAGTGGGTTTTGTCAATCCTAACTAGTAGTCGGAGGGAAATCCAATGAACAAAAAATCAATTCGTGACGTAGATTTAAAAGGTAAGCGTGTATTTTGCCGCGTTGACTTCAACGTACCTATGAAAGAAGGCAAAATTACAGATGAAACTCGTATCCGTGCAGCTCTTCCTACAATTCAATATTTAGTAGAGCAAGGTGCGAAAGTTATTTTAGCAAGCCACTTAGGCCGTCCAAAAGGTCAAGTAGTAGAAGAATTACGTCTTACTCCAGTAGCAGCACGTTTAGGCGAGCTTCTTGGTAAAGATGTTAAAAAAGCAGACGAAGCATTCGGACCAGTTGCACAAGAAATGGTTGCAGCAATGAACGAAGGCGACGTATTAGTTCTTGAAAACGTACGTTTCTATGCGGGCGAAGAAAAGAACGATGCAGAACTTGCGAAAGAATTTGCAGCTCTTGCTGACATCTTCGTAAACGATGCATTCGGTGCAGCTCACCGTGCTCATGCTTCTACAGCAGGTATCGCGGACTACCTACCAGCAGTATCTGGTTTACTAATGGAAAAAGAGTTAGATGTTCTTGGAAAAGCACTTTCTAACCCAGATCGTCCATTCACAGCTATCATCGGTGGTGCGAAAGTAAAAGATAAAATCGGTGTAATTCGTCATCTATTAGACAAAGTAGATAACTTAATCATCGGTGGCGGACTTGCTTACACATTCGTTAAAGCTTTAGGTCATGAAATTGGTCTATCTCTATGTGAAGACGACAAGATTGAACTAGCAAAAGAATTTATGCAACTTGCAAAAGAAAAAGGCGTAAACTTCTACATGCCAGTTGATGTTGTAATCACTGAGGAATTCTCTGAAACTGCAACAACTAAAATCGTTAATATCGATTCTATCCCTTCTAACTGGGAAGGCGTGGACATCGGTCCTAAAACACGTGAAATTTATGCAGATGTAATTAAAAACTCTAAGCTTGTTGTATGGAATGGACCAATGGGTGTATTCGAAATGACTCCATTCTCACAAGGTACAAAAGCAGTAGGACAAGCATTAGCAGATGCAGAAGGTACATACTCTGTTATCGGCGGTGGTGACTCTGCAGCAGCTGTTGAAAAATTCGGTATGGCTGATAAAATGAGCCACATTTCTACTGGCGGCGGTGCGTCATTAGAATTCATGGAAGGTAAAGAGCTTCCAGGTGTAGTTTGTCTTAACGACAAATAAGTAGCAGCCAAAGAAAAAGGACGGTGCAAAGCATGCGTAAACCAATTATCGCAGGTAACTGGAAAATGAATAAAACTCTATCTGAAGCAGTTAGCTTCGTAGAGGAAGTTAAAGGTCAAATCCCAGCAGCTTCAGCTGTTGATGCAGTAGTTTGCTCTCCAGCTCTATTCTTAGAGCGCCTTGTAGCAGCGACTGAAGGAACTGATTTACAAGTAGGTGCACAAAACATGCACTTCGAAAAAAATGGTGCATTCACTGGCGAAATTAGCCCAGTAGCACTTAGCGACTTAAAAGTTGGCTATGTAGTACTTGGCCACTCTGAGCGTCGTGAAATGTTTGCTGAAACAGATGAGTCAGTAAACAAAAAGACTATCGCAGCATTTGAACATGGTTTAACACCAATCGTATGTTGTGGTGAGACTTTAGAAGAGCGCGAAAGCGGAAAAACATTTGATCTAGTAGCAGGTCAAGTGACAAAAGCACTTGCAGGTTTAACTGAAGAGCAAGTTAAAGCAACTGTTATCGCTTATGAGCCAATCTGGGCTATCGGTACAGGTAAATCTTCTTCTTCTGCAGATGCAAACGAAGTATGTGCGCACATCCGTAAAGTTGTTGCAGAAGCTGTTTCTCCAGCTGCTGCAGAAGCTGTTCGTATCCAATACGGCGGTAGCGTAAAACCAGAAAACATTAAAGAGTACATGGCACAATCTGACATCGACGGCGCTTTAGTTGGCGGTGCTAGCTTAGAGCCTGCTTCGTTCTTAGGTCTTCTGGGGGCGGTAAAATGAGAAAGCCAACAGCTTTAATCATTCTTGACGGTTTCGGACTTCGTGAAGAAACTTACGGGAATGCTGTAGCACAAGCTAAGAAACCTAATTTTGATGGTTACTGGAACAAATTCCCTCACACAACGCTTACAGCTTGTGGCGAGGCAGTAGGTCTTCCAGAAGGTCAAATGGGTAACTCTGAGGTTGGTCACTTAAATATCGGTGCTGGCCGCATTGTATATCAAAGCTTAACACGCGTAAACGTTGCAATCCGTGAAGGTGAGTTCGATAAGAACGAAACGTTCCAAAGTGCAATTAAAAGCGTAAAAGAAAAAGGTACTGCACTTCATTTATTCGGTTTACTTTCTGACGGTGGTGTGCACAGTCACATGAACCACATGTTTGCTCTTCTTCGCTTAGCAGCTAAAGAAGGCGTTGAGAAAGTATACATTCATGCATTCTTAGATGGCCGCGATGTTGGACCAAAAACAGCACAAAGCTATATTGATGCAACAAATGAAGTAATTAAAGAAACAGGAGTAGGACAATTCGCGACTATCTCTGGTCGTTATTACTCCATGGACCGTGACAAGCGTTGGGATCGCGTAGAAAAATGTTACCGTGCTATGGTGAATGGTGAAGGACCTACTTATAAATCAGCAGAAGAGTGTGTAGAAGACTCTTATGCAAATGGTATCTACGATGAATTCGTATTGCCGTCTGTAATTGTTAACGAAGATAACACGCCAGTTGCAACAATCAATGATGATGATGCAGTTATCTTCTATAACTTCCGTCCAGACCGTGCAATTCAAATTGCTCGTGTATTTACAAACGAAGACTTCCGTGAGTTCGATCGTGGTGAAAAAGTACCTCACATTCCAGAATTCGTATGTATGACACACTTTAGTGAAACAGTAGATGGTTACGTGGCATTCAAGCCAATGAACCTTGATAACACTTTAGGTGAAGTTGTTGCGCAAGCGGGATTAAAGCAACTTCGCATCGCGGAAACTGAAAAGTATCCGCACGTTACATTCTTCTTTAGCGGTGGTCGTGAGGCTGAATTCCCAGGAGAAGAGCGTATCTTAATTAACTCACCGAAGGTTGCAACGTATGACTTGAAACCTGAAATGAGCATTTACGAAGTAACGGACGCTTTAGTAAATGAAATCGAAAATGATAAACATGATGTTATCATTCTTAACTTTGCGAACTGTGATATGGTTGGCCATTCTGGGATGATGGAACCAACAATTAAAGCAGTAGAAGCAACTGACGAATGTTTAGGAAAAGTTGTAGAAGCGATTCTTGCAAAAGATGGTGTGGCACTTATTACTGCTGACCATGGTAATGCTGACGAAGAATTAACTTCTGACGGAGAGCCAATGACAGCTCATACAACTAACCCGGTTCCTTTCATTGTTACTAAGAACGACGTAGAATTACGTGAAGGTGGTATCTTAGGTGATATCGCTCCAACTATGCTTACACTTCTTGGTGTTGAGCAACCGAAAGAAATGACAGGTAAAACAATTATTAAATAATTTGCTTATATAAAAAGGAGAGAATTTATTATGTCAACAATTATTGATGTTTATGCTCGCGAAGTCCTTGACTCTCGTGGTAACCCAACTGTAGAAGTAGAAGTTTACACAGAAAGCGGCGCTTTCGGACGCGCTATCGTACCAAGTGGTGCATCTACTGGTGAGCACGAAGCAGTAGAATTACGTGACGGTGACAAATCTCGTTACCTTGGTAAAGGTGTTGTTAACGCAGTAAACAACGTTAACGAAATTATCGCTCCAGAAATCGTTGGTTTCGACGTAACTGACCAAGCTGGTATCGACCGTGCTATGATCGAATTAGATGGCACTCCAAACAAAGGTAAACTAGGCGCTAACGCTATCCTTGGTGTATCTATGGCAGTAGCTCACGCAGCAGCTGACTTCGTAGGTCTTCCATTATACCGTTACCTTGGTGGATTCAATGCAAAACAATTACCAACTCCAATGATGAACATCATCAACGGTGGTTCTCACGCTGATAACAACGTAGACTTCCAAGAGTTCATGATCTTACCAGTTGGTGCTCCAACATTCAAAGAATCAATCCGTATGGGTGCTGAAGTATTCCATGCACTTAAAGCTGTATTACATGACAAAGGTCTTAACACTGCAGTAGGTGACGAAGGTGGATTCGCTCCAAACCTTGGTTCTAACCGTGAAGCATTAGAAGTAATCATCGAAGCTATTGAAAAAGCTGGTTACAAAGCTGGCGAGAACGTATTCTTAGGAATGGACGTTGCTTCTTCTGAGTTCTACAACAAAGAAACTGGTAAATATGACCTTGCAGGCGAAGGCCGTACTGGCTTAACTTCTGCAGAAATGGTTGATTTCTACGAAGAGCTTTGCAAAGACTTCCCAATCATCTCTATCGAAGATGGTTTAGACGAAAACGACTGGGATGGTCACAAATTATTAACTGAGCGTCTTGGAAGCAAAGTACAATTAGTTGGTGACGATTTATTCGTAACTAACACTCAAAAACTTGCTGAAGGTATCGAAAAAGGTATCTCTAACTCAATCTTAATTAAAGTTAACCAAATCGGTACTTTAACTGAGACTTTCGAAGCTATCGAAATGGCTAAACGTGCTGGTTACACAGCAGTTGTATCTCACCGTTCTGGTGAAACTGAAGATGCTACAATCGCTGACATCGCAGTTGCAACTAACGCTGGCCAAATCAAAACTGGTTCTATGAGCCGTACTGACCGTATTGCTAAGTACAACCAATTATTACGCATCGAAGACGAACTAGGCGAAATCGCTGTTTACGATGGTATCAAATCTTTCTACAACATCAAACGATAATTGTAGAAAATAACGACAGACCGTGAGAAATCACGGTCTGTTTTTTTTATGCTAAAATTGTTCTCCTGTCATAAGTGACATGAAATGTTTAAAGAAACTGTTATAATCAAAATCAATTGCAATTTGATGACCCGGCCAATCAATAAATGGTTTTTGGTTCACTAAAGAACGAAATTCCCCTATGCTTGCTCCTTGTGCAGAGGATTCTGTCATGACAACGATAGGGGATTTGTGATACGTAAACATAGAGTTATCAAGTAAAGCGAGTATTGGCATTGTGTCATGGAAGGGGCTACCCTTTAAATGTGGTAGAGCATTTTTATAATAGCCGTAGTAATAATGATCGAATAACGGTTTGACGAGTGGGGCTTTTCCTTTTGCTTCAATATACTCAGCCATTTCTGGTGTAATGATGGAATATTGGGTGACGTTTAATGGATAGATGTACATGTTAGGTGAGGATTGAAGGACTATATTAGCGGCAGTAGGATCGCCATAAAAGTTTGCTTCAGAAATAGGGGTGACATTACCAGGATGTAAAAAGGCACCGCCCATTACGTAGTAAGATTTAATTTGTTTCATTAACTGTTTGCACATGATAAATAAAATTGCTAGAGAGGTAAGTCTTCCTAAACTTACAATGATTAATTCATCTTTATACTGTTCAATAAGAGGAATCACTTCAAAGAAATTCTCCATTTCTCCGTTAGTCACATTCCCATTTGGAATAATTGGCCCAAGCCCTTGTTTCCCGTGTACTTCTGTAAAAAAAGCAGGCGGGGCACCAGTAAGAGGGCGTTCTGAACCACCGAATATCTTAATATTTCTATTCCTTGTTTCATTCTTAAGAAAATGAGCATTTTGTACGGCCATCTCTTTTGGAACATTGCCGTAATCAGCAACAATGCCGATGATTTCTATTTCATCGATAAAGAACGCTAAGAGGAGAGCCATCGTATCATCAATGCCAGGATCACAAAAAATGAGAACTTTTTTGGGCATATATTCACCACCTATCTTGTTTATCCCACTTTAATGGGCAGTAAGACCCCCACCTCAAAATTCAGCGAAAGCAAAGAATTTAGGTGGGGTCGGGCTGCCCATTAAAGTCCGATTGGTGAGGGCTGATAATCAGTGGGGGATAAAGAACCCCCCACTGATTAAAGTTTCACTTTATATATATGTAAGCTTAAAGGTAAAAAGATTATTTTATTGAAATAACAACCTTTAAAATTCAGAAAATAAAAACTTCTTATATTAGGTCAAGGTTTTTGACTTAATTTTCTGTTGAAAATGTAGTCATATCAAGGTTGTAAGCGTATAACATAGGCGTTTTTTGCTGTCAAGTTGATAAATTGCAGCTTTTTACAATTTATACTATGATAAAGATATTAACAGAAGATCGTATAAACAAGAGGGATGATGAACATGAAATTTACAAAGATTCTTGTCCAAATTGCTGCTCTTTACGTTTTTTATATGGTTGGAACTTGGGTACAAGAAATGTTAAATATTCCGATCCCAGGAAGTTTGATTGGAATGTTCCTCTTACTTGTTTTACTTAGCCTAAAAGTTCTTCCAGTGAAATGGTTCGATTTAGGAGCAGAAACACTCGTTGCTATTATGCCGTTTTTATTAATTCCGCCAACGCTTGGCCTAATGAATTACGGTGCTTTTTTTATGAGTAAAGGAATTTCTCTTTTCATTACAGTTGTAGCGAGTACATTTTTAATTATTATTGTCGCAGGACATACAGGACAATATCTTGCGAATAGAAAGGAAAGAGAGTCGCGATGAGTCAAATATTAATCGGGATCGGTTGGGTTCTTTTTACGGTGCTATTATATCAATTATCTAAAAAAATCTATAAATTATTTCCAACACCATTCACCATTCCAATGCTTGTAGCAACAGGATTAATGGCTTTCCTATTTATCGTGCTTGATATACCATATCAACATTATATGGAAAGTGGTGGTGGCTGGATTGCAAAGCTACTTGGACCCGGTGTTGTAGCATTTGCAATTCCTCTTTATAAGCAACGCCACGTTCTTCAAAAATATGTTGTACCGATTGCCGGCGGGGTACTAGTAGGTACAACAGTTGCCATTGCAAGTGACTTTGCTATTGCGTCACTTATGGGAACAGATAAAAGCTTAATTTTATCTTCTTTACCAAAATCAGTGACAATGCCAGTTGCGATGAGTGTTTCAGAGCAAGTTGGTGGTGTACCGTCATTAACAGCAGCCTTCGTTGTTATTGCAGGTATTACGGGAACGATTACCGGCCCGCTTTTATTAAAATGGAGCCGCGTTACAAACTCAGTTGGTAAAGGTATCGGATTTGGATGTGCTTCTCATATTATGGGCGTGATGAGAGCGATGAAAAATAATGAACATGAAGGGGTTATTGGATCGGTAACAATGACATTAACAGCGATTTTGACATGTTTGCTCGGGCCGCTATTTGCAATGATGTTCATGTAATGGAAGAAAAGCGAGAGCAACCTTATAGCTCTCGCTTTTCTATAGAATTTATGCTACAGTTACAATAACTGAATCTTTGTAGGAGGTACGCCAAGTGCATACGTTATTATCCGTTTTACTTATTATTGTATCGATTTTAATGATTGTTATGGTACTTATGCAGTCTAGTAATAGCTCAGGCCTTTCAGGTGCAATTTCAGGCGGTGCAGAGCAATTATTTGGTAAGCAAAAAGCACGTGGAATTGAAGCGGTATTAAACCGTATTACAATTGTTTTAGCTGTATTGTTCTTCGCATTAACAATTGGTGTTACGTACTTAAACTTATAGAATTGAAAGAAGAAGCGTTAGTAAGATGTACTAATGGTTCTTCTTTTTTTGTTTTGCCATTTGAAAGATGTTTCTAATTAGATTATAGAAATATAAATATGGTACACTAGATATAGAAAGAATACGACTAGATTACAGAAGAGAAAGAGGAGAAGTACATGATGAAATTAGCATCTCCGAAACCATTTACATTTGAGGGTGGAGACCGCGCTGTTTTATTACTACATGGATTCACAGGAAACTCAGCTGATGTACGTATGTTAGGGCGTTTCTTAGAAAAGAAAGGCTACACTTGTCATGCCCCAATTTATAAAGGGCACGGTGTACCACCAGAAGAGCTTGTTCATACAGGTCCTGAAGATTGGTGGCAAGATGTAACGGAGGCATATCAGCTTTTAAAAGATAAAGGTTTTGAGAAAATTGCTGTCGTTGGATTGTCACTTGGCGGAGTATTTTCACTAAAATTAGGTTATACAGTACCGGTTTTAGGTGTAGTACCAATGTGTGCACCAATGTATATTAAGAGTGAAGAAACGATGTACCAAGGTATATTGGCATATGCCCGCGAATATAAAAAGCGTGAGCAAAAATCACCAGAGCAAATCGAACAAGAAATGTTGGAATTCCAAAAGACACCGATGAATACATTAAAAGCATTACAACAATTAATTGCTGACGTACGTAACAATGTGGACATGATTTATGCACCAACATTTGTTGTACAAGCGCGTCATGATGAAATGATTAATACAGATAGTGCGAACATTATTTATAACGGTGTAGAATCAACGTTAAAAGACATTAAATGGTATGAAGACTCTACGCATGTCATTACACTTGATAAGCAGCGTGACGAGCTACATGAGGATGTATATAACTTCTTGGAGCAACTAGATTGGTAAGATCTAGTTGCCTCTTTTTTTCATAAGGAATTTTTTGTGAAAACTGTAAAAATCATAAGGGGCGTATTGAAGTTTCGCTTTATACATCCCCTATCTTTCGGATACACTAAATAATATAAGGTTTTAAAGGAGGTATTTTTGCTTGGAAGAAATCATACAAGAACATATTGATAAGTTGTTATTATTTATGAGAGAAGAAGCGTATAAACCGCTAACGATACAAGAGTTAGAAGAGGCATTTGGAATTGAAGGTTCTGAGGGCTTTAAAGATTTTGTAAAGGCGCTTGTAACGATGGAAGAAAAGGGACTTGTTATTCGTACTCGTAGCAACCGTTACGGTCTTCCTGAAAAGATGAATTTAATACGTGGTAAGTTAATTGGACATGCGCGTGGTTTTGCATTTGTTGTACCAGACGAGAAGAAAACAGGAGACGATGATCTTTTCATCCCGCCTACAGAATTAAACGGTGCACTTCACGGCGATACAGTATTAGCACGCCTTAGTTCCCAATCGAGTGGTTCGCGTCAAGAAGGTTCCATTGTACGCATTTTAGAACGCGGAACGAAAGAGTTAGTTGGTACATATACAGAATCGAAAAACTTTGGATTTGTTATACCTGACAATAAACGCTGGACAAGTGACATTTTCGTATTGAAAAGCGCATCAATGGGTGCTGTAGAAGGTCATAAAGTAGTTGTGAAAATTACGAGCTATCCAGAGAATCGTTTAAGTGCAGAAGGTGAAGTTATTCAAATTCTAGGTCATAAAAATGATCCAGGAGTAGATATTTTATCTGTTATCCATAAACATCATTTGCCTTTAGCGTTCCCTGAAGAAGTGATGGAGCACGCAAACAGTGTACCAGAAACGATTTCAGAAGAAGATTTAAAAGATCGCCGTGACCTACGTGACCAAATGATCGTAACGATTGACGGTGCAGACGCAAAAGATTTAGATGACGCTGTTACAGTAACGAAACTTGAGAACGGTAACTACAAGCTTGGTGTTCACATTGCGGACGTAAGTCATTACGTTCAAGAAGGTTCTCCAATTGATGTAGAAGCAGCGGAAAGAGCGACGAGTGTATATCTTGTTGACCGTGTAATTCCGATGATTCCGCATCGTCTATCTAACGGTATTTGTTCATTAAATCCGAAAGTAGACCGTCTGACGTTATCTTGTGAAATGGAAATCAATAATTTAGGTGACGTTGTTAAACACGAGATTTTCCAAAGTGTAATTAAAACGACAGAGCGTATGACGTATGCTGACGTAAGAAGCATTTTAGAAGATGAGGACGAAGAATTAAATAAACGCTATGAGCCGCTCGTACCGATGTTTAAAGAGATGGGCCAATTGGCACAAATTTTACGTGAAAAACGTATGCGCCGCGGGGCAATCGACTTTGACTTTAAAGAAGCGAAAGTATTAGTAGATGAAGAAGGAAAACCGACAGACGTTGTTATGCGTGATCGTTCTGTATCAGAGAAGTTAATTGAAGAATTTATGCTTGTCGCGAACGAAACAGTAGCAGAGCATTTCCACTGGATGAACGTACCATTCATGTACCGTGTCCATGAAGATCCGAAAGAAGATAAGTTAGAGCGTTTCTTCGAGTTTGTAACGAACTTCGGATATGCAGTAAAAGGACGTGCAAATGAAGTACACCCTCGTGCGCTACAACAAATTCTTGAAATGGTTCAAGGGCAACCAGAAGAAGTAGTCATTTCGACAGTAATGCTTCGTTCTATGAAGCAAGCACGTTACGATGCAGAAAGCTTAGGACATTTCGGTTTATCAACTGAGTTCTACACACATTTCACATCACCAATTCGTCGTTACCCAGATACGATTGTTCATCGATTAATTCGTGAATACATCATTAACGGTAAAGTCGACAATGAAACACAAGCAAAATGGCGTGAAAAATTACCTGAGATTGCAGAGCACTCTTCTAATATGGAGCGTCGTGCAGTTGAAGCAGAACGTGAAACAGACGAGCTGAAAAAAGCAGAATATATGCTTGATAAGATCGGCGAAGAGTATGACGGTATGATTAGCTCTGTAACAAACTTCGGTTTATTCGTAGAGCTTCCAAATACAATTGAAGGTCTTGTACACGTTAGCTACTTAACGGATGATTACTACCGTTATGATGAGCAGCATTTCGCAATGATCGGAGAACGTACAGGTAACGTATTCCGCATCGGTGACGAAATTACAATTCGCGTTATTAACGTAAACAAAGACGAGCGTGCAATCGACTTTGAAATCGTTGGCATGAAAGGTACGCCTCGTCGTAAGTTCAAAGACCGCCCAGTCGTTATCGAACAGCCAAGAACAGGCAGAAAGAAACGCGGCGGACGTAGCGAACGCAGTAATGAGCGCGGCGGAGAACGTGGCACAGGTAGAAAATTTGACCGTGGTGGCAAAGGTAAAGGAAGAGGATCTGCATCCGCGTCCGCTAGCCAACCAGGGAAAAAAGATGGTAACGGCAAGAAGAAAAAAGCATTCTTCGAAAACGTACCAGGATTCAAGAAGAAGAAGAAAAAGCGTAAGTAAGAAGAGGGTGGCTTCGCTTTGATGAAAAGCGGGGCCTTTTTCTTTTTATTGGTGACTTGAGAGCGAGCCACTTTCGCTTTTTGTTTACATTTGTTACAATAGTAAAAATAGAGGAGGGACGTTATATGCCAAAAGGTTCAGGTAAGGTTATCGCACAAAATAAAAAAGCATTTCATGATTATTTCATCGAAGAAACATACGAAGCAGGGCTTGTCCTTCAAGGAACGGAAATTAAGTCGATTCGCGCTGGACGCGTGAACTTGAAAGATGCGTTTGCACGTGTACATAATGGTGAAGTATGGGTTCATAATATGCATATTAGTACGTACGAGCAAGGAAATCGTTTCAACCACGATCCGCTTCGTACGAGAAAGTTACTTCTGCATAAAAAAGAAATTGATAAATTAGCAGGAGCTGCAAAAGAAACAGGATATGCATTAGTTCCACTAAAAATCTATTTGAAAAATGGATTTGCGAAAATGGCACTTGGTTTAGCAAAAGGTAAGAAACAATATGATAAGCGTCACGATTTAAAAGAGAAAGAAGCAAAACGTGAAATTGCACGCGCGTTCCGTGATCGTCAAAAGATGTAATACAGATATTTACATTTGTAAAACGGCGCGCGTATGTTATAATAACTTATGTAAGGTTGTTGCACATTGAAAAACAGCTCTTAGTAGCTATCACGAAATTTTCTTCGTATGCTCCATTTTTATCATGGGGACGTTACGGATTCGACAGGGATAGTTCGAGCTTAGGTTGCGAGTCGAGGGGATCGGCCTCGTTAAAACGTCAAAGCCTATAATTGGCAAACAAAACAATCTTTCTTTAGCTGCTTAATTGCACTAAAGGTTCCTCCCTCCATCGTCCATGTGGTAGGGTAAGGGACTCAAACTAAGTGGACTACGCCGGAGTTCGCCGTCTGAGGACAAAGGAAGAGAATAACCAGACTAGCAACTTGGAAGCCTGTCGATAGGCCGAAGAGTTCGCGAAATGCTAATATATCGACTACACTCGTAGAAGCTTAAGTGCCGATATTTTTGGACGTGGGTTCGACTCCCACCGTCTCCACCAATACATATTTGGTGGTTTTTTATTTTGTATTGTCACATAAAGCATAAACTTTCCGTTTGGAAAGTTTATGCTTTATTTTTTTTTAGGAAATTTTATACTTTATTCTAATAGGATTGATAATTGTTTTATGGAGTAAGTAGTTAAACTTAGTGTTGATTTGCAATAAAGTTATTTAAAAAAACCATTGAGTTGTTACAGAATTCGCTCAGATTCTGTAACAACTGCTTATAATTAGGTTGGATATTTACGAAGAGGATTTTTGTTATTATTGAAGATACACATACTCTTAAAAATTACGATGAGAGACCCCTTTTGTCCAATTATATAAAAATAATGTAAAAATTTGTTTTATTATTAGTTATTTTAAACTAATATAGAAGAAAAGGACAAATTTAGGTGATGTAAATGGCAACGATAAAGACTAAACCACTTTTAAGCTATCATTCGCATGATGATGTTGATTCTGATTATTGGAGAGAGTTAGGTACTACTATAGATCAAATTAATGATATTTCTGCTAATGAAATAATTATTGATCTACGTCTAGAAACTTTAATATATACGATGACTTTAGAACATTTAAAAGAATTAGCTAAAGAGTATGGGATAGAAATAGAAAAAGATGCTTCTAAGGAACACATATATTCAAGCTTTAAAATTCTAGAAATAAATCAAAAAATAGAACTATTGCTATTACATGATTTCTTAAATCGTAAAAAACGTGCTATTGATGAAATTTATACTTTAAAAGGAAAAAGTACAAAGAATCTTCAAGCGTCTTTAGCGCGTCTAAAACATTTATTTGTACAGTCCCCAAAGAGACTTATGGAAGCCTATACATACTTCTTGTGGAATGAAAAAGGATCAGGAACAGTATACACCTTGAGTACTAAAATTAAGTTTAAAGAATTGATAAAGCTAACAACCGAATATCGAAATTCATTTGTGGATGAGCTTTACAAAAAAACAGGGAAGAATAACCACTATAAAGTTTATTCTTATATGGAATTGCAAGGTGAGTCCTTAATAATAAATATTCACAAACAAATAGGCGATACTCCCAAACCAGATTTTGATGGTGCTATTCGTAATAAAGAAGTATCTAGTATTCTTCTAAAGATAGATATTGAGAATAGTCTTATTGAAATCAAAGGAGCCAATAAAACAGATGAAACTGCTATTACTTCTTATTTAGAGGAAACTTATAGTTTAAATGCCTCTTACGTAAAAAGGGATGTATTTAAAAATTATGATCCTGCTGCAATAACAGAAGCTTTTTCAACAGGGAATGCTGTCAAAAAAAGCCCTAAGCTAGATTTTCTTATTACAAAGATTTCATTTAGAAGTAGTTTATTAAAGAGAAGTCCTAAATTGTCTTTCGAATTAGACAATGAAAGTATATGGTCTTCAGTCATGGATGCAAGTGGTTATGGTATTTTAAAAATTAGAAGTATTAAGGATGTAGAAAGCCTGACAGCAAAAGTTAAAAATAAAAAGAGAATAATTAGAAGTAATATATTACAGAACGGAAATGTAATCTTTTCGTTTGATGATAGTCGGATGGAAAAGGATATACGGGAAAGTTTTATAGATAATTTCTATAACTTATTTGGTATCCCTATGTTTCAAGAGGTTTCTAACCAATTCTATGTGGAGGGAAAGGCGGATAAATTAGATTACGTAATGTCTTTATCCAATGCATCTATCTTAGAAGAAGGAGATCGAGAAGTCTTCAAAGAGTTAATTGACAAGAAGCTAATTTTGGAGGAAAAAAGTTTGATTCTTACGTGCAAGGGCTGTAAGGATGTTACGGAGAAAGAGGATATCGATTACGATATTTCTTCTTTTACTTGTGAGTGTGGAGAAAGTAAGTGCACGCATAAGAGCAATTCTATTTTAAAAATAGACTTGAAAAAGGCTTCTAGGTTTATAAAGACTAAAATAGGCTCAATTTTAAAAGAGGTAGGCTATACAGACAAGCCATCTATATCCACAATTAGTATTAATGAAAGTAAACATGAATTCATTAGTTATCATAATAATAATGAAATTGTTCAACTTTTTATTACTAGCGATTATATTAGACCTTCGTTTGTAAAGAGACTTTCTACCATGATGATACCGACTATTATTATTACGCTAGGTATGTCAGAAGAAAAGATTCAGTCTTTAAATGATCAAGGATTATTTCCTATTAATTTTGGGAAGATATATTATTTAAAAGGTAATGATCTAAAGGAAGAGCTTTTAGAAGTTATTCAGAGAATAAAACTTCAATCTAAAACGAAAGTATCCGAAGCTGCCGATCATGCATACATGTCATTGAAAATGATTCCTGAAGAACCTGAAGAAATTAAGGAATCTTACAATGATAAAATATTTGAAGATGATGTATTTGCACTATTAAAAGATATTATTCCTAATGCTGAAAAATGGGGTAAAGAAAAAAGTGGGAAAGCCTATCCCGAAGGAATATTTGCGATTTCATCTAAAAATGTTAACAAGCCTAATAGTACAATGATAAAGAGGGTCTTTTCTTATGATTGTAAACTTACAAGAAGTGATGATGGTTACAACTTGGGTAGAGATCAAAAAAGACAGGCTTTTGAATATGTAGAGAAGCTAAATGATAATGATTATGTAAGTAGCTTTAGTAGTAAAAATGAACTAACAGCTCACATATTCATTTGCAATAAGTTTCAAGAAAAGCAAAAAGAAGGTATGAGAGACTATTTCAACGAAGCTTTAGGCGAAGAGTATAATACTATACCTTGCTTTATTGATTTAGAAAGTTTGTTATATTTACATGAATGTTATCGAGAAAATGTCGAACATCTACATGCAAATAGGAATCTTTTTTATGAAAAACTCATATTGTTATTTAAAAAGGAGATAATAAATAAAAAGGAAATTGACAAGATATTCGAAAAAGCATTAGATAAAGATTTAAAAGAAAATGAAATTCTTGATACGAAGAAGGTTACAAAGACTTTTAAGGAGTATTAAAAGAAAAGGGGTGATAAAATGGTTCAATTTTCTATTGATGAAAGAGCTGTAAAGAACTTTGCTGTTTTTTTTGGTTCATTTATTAAAGAACAGATTGAAACTTTTTATAACCCTGATTTCTTAATCGATTTTGATTTAAAGACTTACAGTTTTTCATTTTATGAAAAACAAATCATTATTTGTTCAATTGAAGGAAACACTATTACAGATATAAAGTGTGTTGACTATAAGGAATTTATCCCGGATGTATTTTTGGAGGAATTACTTGCACATAATTCAATACCATCTCGAATTCATCGGTATAAAAAAATTGGGATTGAGCGTTTGAGATTAGAAATTGCAGATGAGCTAATGCTAGGAGCAATTACAGCAAAGGATACAACAGCTGTATGGGAGAATTACCAAATGAAAATCAAAATATCTCCTAAATTACAGATGGAACATTTTGAGTTTGATACTGAATCTTTATAATTCAAATTAAATATAAGGTGAAACTCTTAGGTGATGTTATTAATAACATCATTTTCTAGAGGGGACTTTAATATTAGTGATACAAAGAAGAACCATTAACATGATTTATAGGTTAATGGTTCTTCTTTGTATCATTTTTCACTATAATTTCCACGAGTTTATCAAAAGTTACCATATCTTTAAATTCATCTTTTTTAGAAAAAATAAGATAATGTAATAATAAACATTGTGAAAATTTTAACTGAAATATATATTTATTTACCACGTTCTCTTTGTAAAGGGAATGTATAAGATATTTATAAAACAAAATTAAGTAATTTTATTTTCTTTTCGATAACTCCTATATTTAATTTGAAATTTTTTGCTAGTACTTATTAAGTTAATACCACCATTTTGTGATAATTAAGAATTTATTTTTTGTTTATTCTGAATAATAATATTTAAATGTGGTTAATATTTTTAATAATATTTTTATTGTTAATTTATCATTATTAAAAGGATTAAAACTTATCATATCGAAATTTTAAGGAGGAGAAGTATAATGAATTCTTTATGTGGAAATAGAAGTACTTTATATAATTTGTCTCCCTTTGGTATGGACTTGTATGTAGAAAGTCTCACTAGTTATATATCAAGAGTAGCACATGTACATAATATTGATGTCTCACAATTAATGAATAGGATAATATTCCCGGAAATTGATAAAACGTATTTAATTAGAAGTGGTGTTTTTGGGGGGAATCGATTTTATGATGCTGCGAAACTTATTAATGGCTGTACAGGAATCTCTGTGGAGTTAGTGAAAGTCATTGAAAAGTTAACTTTTAGAAGTGATCTATCTAATTTGACGCTAAACAAGTGGAAGGATTGTATATCTAAAAGAAATCTCTTAAAAGCATCATTCCATTGGTGTCCTCAATGTATTTTTGAATGGCAAAGCAATGCAATAGTGTATTATCCACTTATTTGGTATTTAAAAGTTGTAACTGTATGTGTGAAGCATAGTTGTTTTTTAGTTAAACAATGTGAATCTTGTAAGTGTGAGATAGATATATTAAGGAGAAAAATGATACCTGGATATTGTTCAAATTGTTTCTCTTCATTATCATTAGGAAAAGAAATAGTAATAAAACCTAGCATGCATGATTTGAAATGGCAGATATTTGTAATTGAAAATATTCAAGATATGTTATCCGCGAAAGAAAATTTCTTCACAAATCAAAACTTTAAAGAAAATATAATTATTCAATTAAGCTTTATTAAGAAACAATTTTTTGGAAATAGTATGACTGATTTTTCTTATCATCTTCAAATACCCAAAAGTACTATTCATGGATGGTTATCTTCTGCAAATCTTCCTAGCCTTGAAAATTTATTATTAATTTGCTTTAGATTGGATATCAAAATATTAGATTTATTATCAACCGAAAAAGAAAAAAATATTAGAGTGCATATTGCTAACGACGTAACAAATGTCTTAAAAGTAAGAAGAGTATTTAATCCCCTTAACTTAAATCTTATTGAAGAACAATTAAATTCTTTAATGACTATTGATATCCCCGTCTCTATGAGTGCTGCAGCATTAAAAATAGGTCATGATAAACGAGTTCTTTATACAAATTTCCCTCATCATTGCAAAAAAATTTCCAATAGATATATGAATTATATAAGGATAAGAGCAAATAAAAGAATTGAAAAACTAAAAGAACAAATTTATAGAGTGTTTATTTCATTATTAAATGAGAATATCTATCCAAGTCGTCGTAGATTAGAAAAAGAACTAAATCACCAGGGGGTGCTAAGAGAAAAAGTTCTTCAAGAATATTGGAAAAGTTTATTGTTTGAAAATAATATAAAGAATCCAGGAGGAATTCTTGATGATGACTCAAGAAGAATTTGAGGTTTGGGGAAGAAAACTAAATTTGAGTTCAGAAGCAAAAAAAGAGATAGAAAAGATTAGGAATTCACCTCCAGCGAGAAGAGTAGGGGGTGGGAGGCATAATGTAAGTGGAAGGTTCAGTAGTAAGAAAATGGGTGTTACTATTCAATTTGAAAGCCATAAAGTAGAATTACCAGCTATATATACGATGGAGTTCAATGAAAAAGTTTTAGAGTACTATGATCAGCCTCCATCAATAAAGCTAAGCTATTCAAAATCCTCAGGAAAAAAGAAAAAAGTAACATACATGTATACACCAGATTTCTTTGTAATTGAAGAGGATAAAGCTTACTGGGTTGAATGGAAAACAGAAGAATCATTAATTAAGTTATCACAGGAAAAAGCGGATAGGTATTTTAGAGAAAATAATCAATGGGTATTTACGCTTGGGAAGGATTATGCGAATAATTTTCAGCTGGATTTTTTATTGTGTTCATCCAAAGATATTAATTGGAAGCTTCAACGCAATTTGACTTTCCTAGAAGATTATATTTTTAAAAAATATGTTGTAAAAGAAGAAAGAATCCAATTAATTAAACGAAGAATAGCAGAGTCACCAGGAATGACTTTAAGCGAACTTATTCAAAATCCCCACGGACACTATTCTAGTGATGATATATATTATTTAATATCTCAAAACATTATTTATATGGATTTATATAACTCATTAATAATGGAGCCTGAAGATGTAAGGTTATTTTTAAACAAAGAGCAAAGTAATAGTATTTTTAATGTCGAGAAATCCCAAACATGTAATAAAAAAATCAGTAAGATACAATTGGAAATTGGCGAAAATATTTTATGGGGAGAAAAAACTTGGAGTATCTTAAATTATAGTTCAGTTGATGAAAGTGTATTTTTATATGAGAAAGAGGGACAAGCTCATGTGAGGCTGCCTCTTAATATATTTGAGTCATACATTGAAAGCGGATACATAAAGGGTTTAGAGGTCAGCAGCTATAATACAGGGGAAGTAAGGGAGATAATTTCCCAAGCTACAGAATCAGATTTAACAATCGCAAATGAGAGATATGAAAATGTCATGGAATACTTAAATGAAAATTATGTTAAATCTAGTAATGTTACTGATAGGACAATAAGAAATTGGATAAAAAAATTTAAAGAGGCGGAAGAGTTATATGGAAATGGATATTTAGGTTTATTACCTTCCATTAAAAAAAGAGGAAATCGAAATCCCAAAATCCCCATTAAAACTAAAGAATTAATGAATCAAATAATTGAAGAGAGTTATAAGACAAATAAATTAAAAACAGCTAAAGCAGTCTATAGAGAACTGATTGTAAAATCAGAAGAATTAAATGTATTTGTTCCTTCTTATCAGACCTTTTGTGAAGCGATAAAAAAATACAGTTACTATGAGCTAGAATTGAGTAGGCGAGGAAAAAGAGCAGCATATACTTATGAAAAATTTCATTGGGAATTAGAATTTACAACACCAAAGCACGGAGATCGTATTTTTGAAATTGCTCATATTGATCATACAGAATTAGATATTGAGTTAGTCATTAATCAAAAGGAATCTAAAAGGCCCTGGTGTACTTTTATGATTGATGCTTTTTCTAGAAGAATACTGGCTATGTATTTAACATTTGATCCCCCCTCTTATACTTCAGCCATGATGGTAATAAGGGATTGTGTAAAGAAATATAATCGACTACCTAATTATGTAATTGTAGATGGGGGGAAAGAATTTAAAAGTATTTACTTTGAATCTTTACTGGCGTTATATGGTGTACATAAAAAGGAGCGTCCACCAGCTAAAGCTAGGTTTGGTAATGTAATAGAACGGTTATTTGGTATTACAAACCAGTTTTTCATTCACAATCTAACAGGTAATACACAAATTATGAAGAATGTTCGTCAAGTAACAAAAACAGTCAATCCAAAACAACATGCTATTTGGACAATGGATAGTTTATATGAAAGGCTTAATAAATGGATCAATGACATCCATGATAATTTAGAAAACCCATCATTAAATCAAACTCCAAAAGAAGCGTTTGAAAAATCGATACAGATAGCTGGTAATCGGAAACAGATGTACATACCCTATGATGAAACATTTATTTTGATGACACTACCGGCTGTTAACGGCAGAACAAGAAGAGTTCATCCAGCTAAAGGAATAAAGTTAAACTATGCTTATTATTGGTGTGAAAAATTCCGAGATCCTAAAGTTGAGAATTCAAATGTAGAGGTAAAGTATGATCCTTTTAATATTGGAATAGCATATGCTTATGTAAATAATAGGTGGGAAAAATGTCTCTCTGAGCAGTATACAATTTTTCAAGGAAAGACTGAAAAACAACTAAAAATCATTACTGCGGAACTTAAAGAAAAGAAAAAAATTCATTCTAAAAATAACAGTATTACAGCCAGAATGATAGCGAAATTCATCTTAGAATCTGAAGATATAGAACACAAGCTTTCGTCAGAAAGGTACAAAATTAGAGAAGGTGAATTGCAGTTAAAAGTTGATAGCAACACCATAGATAATAATCCAGAAGAAGAAGGTTCGGATTTAGAATCAGATGATTTGGAAATTTATGGAGAGATGTTATGAATCGAAAGATAGAACGACTATTTGATGAAGAGCTCTTAATGAAATCTAGGGAGGCTAAAGAGAGATTTTTTGAAAATTATACAATATCACATCCGAAAATGAGGATGGCTCTAAATGATTTAAAAAAAGAAATATATTCTGGTGATTATAATATTGTATTGATAGTAGGGCCTTCAGGGGTAGGTAAGTCCAGATTATTTGATGAAACTTTACGATCTATTCTAATTGATATGACAAAAGAATTAGAGATAGATAGAAGTATGATCCCAATATCAGGAATAGAGCTTCCTAATCCCGATTTAGGAAAATTTAATTGGAAGGATTTTTATTATAGGGCCCTTAATGCATTAAATGAGCCTCTGATTAAACAAAAAATAAACATTAATATTCCTGGAGAAACGTTTGATAATATTAGAAGTACAGGTACGGCACCTGAATTACGTAGATCTTTAGAAAATGCTTTTTACTATAGGAAAACTAAGGCTCTATTAATTGATGAAGCCCAACACTTTTTTAAGATTGGAACAGGAAAAGCTGTTGAAAGTCAATTTAATTCTATTAAGTCGCTTGCAAATATGGGGAATACTAAATTTATACTATTTGGAACTTATGATTTAAACCATGTAATAAATATTGATGGACAGCTATCAAGAAGGGTAAAAGAAATTCATTTCTCGAGGTACGATTATAGAGATAAAAATGATATTAAATTTTTTCGGAGTCTATTGTATACATTTCAGAAGTTACTACCGGTTGAGGAGGAACCAAACCTTATTCAAGCCCATGAATATATTTATGAAAATTGTATTGGATGCGCGGGTATTTTGAAGAATTGGCTGCAGAGATCTCTAAGGTATGCATTTGAAAATGAAGAAAAAACAATTACAATGGAAAATTTAAAGGTGAATACTTTACAAACTCAAAAATTATTAACTCTCGCTGAGGAAGCAATAGCGGGTGAACTAGAATTTATGGAAAAGGAAGAGGATAAGGAAAAACTAAGGCTGTTATTAGGAATTAGGGAAAAGAGCGAAAAAACAAATTCTATACAAAAAACTAATCGTACGCCTGGAGTTAGAAAACCAAATAGAGACAGTGTGGGGCTTTGATATGTTGAAGAAAATAAAAAGTAATTAAGAAGTGAGGTTTATAAGCTGCTCAATTACTTTTTATTTATTAAGGATTCTTTAATACCTTGATAATATTTAGACTTATGGAATTGAATATTTAAAGGAGAGGATGTTATGAAAGGCATATTAAACAGGTTAAGTGTAGAAGATGAGACTATTAAAGACCATTTAACATCTAGAAGTGTGTTATATAACCTACAGCCTATGGGAATAGGGACCCCTTATATAGAGAGTTTATCTAGTTATCTTTCGAGACTATCTATTGTACATAATGTGACCTTATCCGATTTATTAAAAGGAACTGTAGCACCGCTTCTAAAAAAACAATATATTGTACAAGAGTTGAATAGTGGAATAACTAAAAGCACTGCTCGAGTTATTAATGATGTTAGCATTATTAGTATAAATTATGTAGATGCTTTAGAACGACTCACTGGTAGAGGTGATTTAGCTAATTTAACAATGTTAAACTGGAAGGGGATTTTCTCGAAAGATTTGTGTAGTAAATATAGGAAGTGGTGTCCAGTGTGTTTAAATGAGATGAAGTTGAATGATAAACCTGTATATGAGCCATTAATCTGGTATTTAAAAGATATACAAAAATGTGATGTGCATAGCATTCTTCTTCAAGATAAATGTAATAATTGCAATAGAAGGCTACTATATTTGCACAGTCGTTATATAGTTGGAACTTGCCAGCATTGTGGTTCTTGGTTAGGGGATTTAAAAAAAGAATATGAAGCAGGAATATCAGATGAAGAAAGGTTTATCATAAAGAACTATAAACAATTAATAGAAAGTACAGGAAATGTAAATTTTTATCCAAGTAAAGGTTTTATTTCCTCTTTTTTAGAAAGAGTGAGAAAACAGTTAGGGTTTAATAGTAATCATAAATTTTCAATATTCTTAGGTTATGCTTCGTCAACAATGAGTGATTGGATTTCTAGTAAATATGTACCTTCTCCACAGACTTTAATACATATCATGAGTAAATTAAATACAACTATTTATCAAATTATTTATACAAGTGGGAATAGATTGAATGTAGATTTATTAAAACACAATAATTTTGAACAGAAAAGAATTAATTTTGAACAAATGAGAGAGATTTTATATAAAGAATTAAATACTGAGAAACCAAAAAGTCTTTATCAAATTGCAAAAGAATCAAACTTTTATGCTATTACCGCGCGGAATCGATTTCCTTCAATATGCGATAAAATAACAGAAAATTATAACTTATATAAAGCGGTGCATAAAGAGAAGATAGTAAAAAAAATAGAACATAACTTAAAGTTAAGTTTATTGGATAAAAGGCCTATCAGTTTGGCCGAATTTTCGAGGACACATAAAATTAGTAAGAAACTTATAAAAAAATATGCTCCTAATTTATCTCAAAAACTTAGCGATAGATATAAAATCTATTTAAGTCAATCAAAAAAGGAGAGAATAAAAGAGTCTTTAAATGAAATTGAAAAAATCGCTAATGACTTGTATAAAAGAGGTGTTTATCCAAGTATAGGGAGAATAATGATGATAACTGGTCAAAGAAGTGTTTTTTTGGAAGAAGAGATAAGAAGGGGCTGGAAGAAAATAATGTTTAAATTGGGATATAAATTAGAGTGATATAAATCTTTCAATTGCTGAGAGAAGGTCTCGTACCTTTACAAACATACAAATTCATCTCTCTTAAAATTTGCATAACTGCTATTTTAGTTTCATTGGTTAAATAAAAAACAATGTAATAGAATAATTTAAAAAATTAACTATCTAAACTTATACGTTTTTTACCAATAATACATATAGAGTATATTGTAAAATTCACCAAAATATATATAGAAGAAATATGAGGACTTTTATAATTCTAAATAGAAAAAAAGTAAAGCTAATGTTATAAATTATACAAAATGTTAAATTCAAAAAACCTATTGTTATCCGGATATATTCTAGATAGTAATAGGTTTTTATTAGGATTAAATAGACGATTTAAATTAAGGGGATAATTATTTTAGTAAAATTTCCACCTTATTAAGTTATTGTATATATTACGCTCATTAAGTATCATTTTAATATAAAGAATTAATAATTTAATAGCGAAAAGGAGCATTATTATGTTAATCAACAGGATCAACACCTCAAGCAGTAAAAAAAAGTGGATTATTATTGGGATTATTGCATTAATTGCAATTATTGTTGGTATTAATATTTTTGTTATGCAAGGCAAAAAGAAAAACGCAGCAAACATGAATACTGTAAGTTTCGAAAAAGTAACGGAGCGTAAACTCAATAATACGAAGTTAATTTCTGGTCAGGTGAAGCCTGGTAATATTGAAAGCTTCTATGCAGATCCGGCCAAAGGGAAAGTGAAAGATATTGAGGTAAAAGAAGGGCAAGAGGTAGAGAAAGGCACGAAGTTATTCTCTTATGATAATGAAGAGATTAATCTTCAAATGAAGCAAGCTGAGCTTGATCAGAAGATGGCGGATATGCGTTATGATCAAGGGGAAAAGAAGATTGATTCGCTAAAGAAAGAAATTAAGAAGGCGAAAGATAGCGGAGCTGGGAAAGAAGTAACGGATCCGATGGACGAGCAAGTAAACGAGTTAGAGATAGCTCAAAAGACAACTGATCTTGAGAAAGAAAAAGGAAAGTTGCAGAAAGAAGAGTTAAGTAAAAAGCAGAAAGAGCTTACGATTTATAGTAATTTCGCTGGTGTTGTTCAAAAGTTAGATAAAGATGCGGTGCAAAGTTCATCTCAAGCGTTAGGTGGTCAAGGAAAAGCGTTTTTACAAGTAGCTTCTAAAGATCCATTCCAAGTTCAAGGTACGTTAACTGAGCTTCAAAAGTCACAAATCCAAAAGGATCAAACATTCACTGTAACTGCAAAAGCAAATAATAAGAAGAAGTGGACAGGTAAGATTACAGAGGTAAGTGAGTTCCCAACAAGTGCAGAGATGGCGCAAGCTGGCGGCATGGGTGAAGCAACTCAAAATATGTCTCAGTATACATATAAAGCAAGTCTTGATAGTCAAGATGGCTTATCTCCAGGTTACCATGTTTCTCTGCAAGTAAGTTTAGAGAATAAGACGATGATTGCTGTTCCAAGTAAGAGCATTGTAGAAAAAGGCGAGGATGCATTTGTTTATGTTGAGGAAAAAGGGAAGCTTCGTAAACAAAATGTGAAAAAAGGTTCTACTGATGGAGACTGGACAGAGGTTGTAGAAGGCGTAACAGTGGGGCAAAAGGTGGTTAAAAATCCTTCCGACGATGTGTATGACGGAATGGAAGTGAAAGAGAAATGATTACGTTAAATAATATTGCTAAAACGTATTATCAAGGAAAATTGGCGGTGCCGATTTTGCACGGTATTAGTTTAACAATTCAGAGCGGTGAGTTCGTTTCGATTATGGGACCGTCTGGTTCTGGTAAGTCGACACTTATGAATATTATTGGTTGCTTAGATCGTCCAACAGAAGGCGAATATATGCTGAATGACGTGAATATCTTAACAGCAGACGAGTCAAAGCTTGCTTTAATTCGTAATGAATATATTGGCTTTGTATTCCAGCATTTTAATTTACTACCTCGTCTTTCCGCAGTGGAAAATGTTGAGCTTCCGCTCGTATATGGTGGCGTGAAGAAAGCGGAGCGTCGCAAGCGTGCTTTGGAGGCGTTAGGTAAAGTTGGATTGGCAGATCGCGTGCATCATTTACCAAATGAGTTATCAGGTGGACAGAAGCAGCGTGTAGCGATTGCAAGAGCGATTGCAAATAATCCAACGTTCATTATGGC
>WPCI01497352.1_pt1 | contig 30464 bp, 28 predicted proteins | sample 5399871 | NCBI WGS metagenome assembly WPCI01 (sample SAMN12869469, study PRJNA574797) | sludge metagenome | isolation source: wastewater treatment of pH7 | place: China:Beijing | collected 2019-05-20 | reverse complement strand
CGCTCTCTTGCCGCAGTTGCTCTTGTGTCAGTTGCTTTTGTATTCGAAGTGTAGGCTGACACGGTCCCCTCTGAAACAGATTTTCGAGTACTCGAAGATTCTTCCCATCGCGTCACTGATTGAATCCTCAAGAAGCAGGATTGGCGATCCTCCCGGCAAGTCGAGGAGCGAGGCCTCCTCGGCGTAGGCACCGACAGCCTCAAGTTTCTCCCGTGTCACGGCAGGCTTCAGGAAGTACTCCCCTTCCAGAATGACGCAGAGCTGTTCGCCAACCACATCGTGCTCATCCAGACCCGGCGCCAGCGTTGTTGGGATGTAGCTACGATGCAGACTCACCGGAACACCTCGCACCAGCCTGCGTCGCAAGATCTTGTAGACCGGAATGTCATAGTCCAGACCCAACTTCTCTCGCAGATGCTCATCGGGAGAGATGGTCTCCAGTGCCAGGAGTTCCGTCTCGGTCTCGAGTCCCATCCCCTCCAACTGTTCACGAATTCCCTGATACGCAGGAGACCGGGCTTCAATCTTCGATTCCGAGACGAAGGTACCCTTGCCCGGAACTCGGTAAAGCAGCCCTTCATCCACCAAGGTGTTGAGGACGCCACGTACCGTCATTCGGGAAACTCCGAACAAATCATTGAGAGACTTCTCCGACGGAATCTTCTGGCCCGGAGCCCACTCGCCGCGCACGATCCGATCACGAACATCGCCTTCAATTTGAATGTACAGAGGGATTGCCGAATTGCGATCAATCACGCTCATAACTCTCCTAACAATGATCCGTTCTCTCTCCATTATCGCTGGTCTAGACGCGTACGTCTAACATATGCGACGGCAATTGCAGTCATTGGTGACGAAGGCCGCATTCCTTGACTTTTCTTTCGGTCGAACAAACCAAGCAGAAACATATTGACTAGACCTGTATAGTCCGATATATTCAAGATGTCGTACATCGAAGGAGCTGAGACAATGAGTACCGCTGCCGCTCGTCCCCGAGCCGAACTTTCCCTGACTGTCGCCAACCTTGGTCTTCCCCATCTGCCGGAACAAGCTGATGACGTCCAACGTATCCTCACCACCCCAATCGATCGTGATACCTTCGATCTTCTTGGGACAAAGGCCACGAAGCTGAAAGTCGGTTCTGAACTTCAGAAGATTGTCAGCCATTTCAAGACTCCCGCCGGACAAACCCCTGCGGGATTCAAGCGAGAGTTCTCTCTGGACAATGACACTCTGGTAGTGGACTTGAAGCGAGACATTTCCTACGACAAGAACGGCACGCTTCGCCCCACGCGAGTTCTTTACTCGGCCGATTCGGCCAACCCCTACGAGGTCGAGCCCATTGCTCCCTTCCTCGGGAATCTCACCTGTAATCCCGGCATCATCTACGATCTCTTCCTCAACAATCCGGAAGCAAATGTCGGAGGAAAGTTCAAGGACCGCGACGAGGTCATCACCGCCCTCGGCGACATTCTCGGCCCCGGCTGCGACGTGTCCGTCGAACTCAACAACCCCTTTGAGCAGGATTTCAACAAGATCCTGGAAGAGGCCGAGCGCTTCAAGGAAATCCTTTCCCCTTGGCGCGTCGTCATCAAGGTGCCTCACACGGGCCCGGTCAATTCGGACAATTACTCGCAGTTGCTCGAAGGTGACAAGCGCCTCGACGTCGGCTACGGCAACGGAACCACACAGGACGCTCTGCACGGGCACCAGACCGCTCTCAAGCTTCAGGAGGCCGGTTACCGAGTCAACTTCACGCTGATGTTCGAGCCCTATCAAACTCAGATGGCCCTCCAGGCTCGTCCGTACTTCATCAATTCGTTCGTCCGCCACCGCAAGATGCAGTCGGAGCGAATCATCGGGCTGCTCAAGGCATACGAAACCAGCCAGGATTCCTTCTTCCTCAAGGAACTGCGCAGCTACTTCATCGCGAACGACTACCTCCCCTCCAACTCTCAGGACGAGGATCTCCTGTCCGTCATCTCCTTGGCGCGCAACATCCTGGAGAATCGATCCCTGACCAGCGACACCACGAAGTTCGATGGATTGGACAGTGTGCGTCACAATCTTCGCGCCCTACGAAATGCGAACCTTCCGGAGACCAGACTCATCATCTGTTCAATGGAAGGTGACCGAAACTATCCTGATATTGATAGCCTTCTGGCAGAACCCGAATTTGCCGACATGGCAGACCGAGTCGTCCTAACCGCAGAACCCGGGTATCTTGCGCGATTCACGTCGACAAATCAGGTTGTGAACTACCAGAGACGATTCATGAATGCCGCCAACGGGCAGTCGTAATCCTTCGTTGGGGGCGGGCCTGAGTCAGGCCCGCCCCCTTTTCCCACTACTCGCACTCAGGAGAAGAAATGCCTCGCTACAGCACACTGAAGCTCGTTCAGAATGCAGTCGAAGGGAACTACGCCGTTCCCGCCATCAATATCATTGATCCTCTTTCGCTACGAGCGGTCATCGATGCCGCAAACAAGATTGGCACTCCCCTCATTGTCCAGACTTCCGTCAAGACAGTTCGACTCTTCGGTGCCAAGACCCTCGCGAGCGCATTCGAAGAGGCCATGGTCGGAATCACCGTTCCCGTGACACTTCACCTCGATCATTGCCCGGACCGAAAAGTCGTCACCGAGGCCATCGCGGCCGGCTGGAACTCAGTGCTCTTTGATGCCTCAGATCGCGACTTTGATCAGGCAGTCGCTGAGACCCGCGAGGTGGTGGCCGAAGCTCACGCCGCCAACGTTGAGGTCGAAAGCGAAATCGAGAACATTGTGGGCATTGAGGACGGCGTCGGATCCGACTCCGCCACCCACGCTTATTCGGTTGAAACTCTCGTGGGCGCCGCCACCGACTGCGGAGTTGATCTGTTGGCACCGGCGCTGGGGACTTCCCACGGCGTCTACCACGCCCAACCGGTGCTTCTGCCGGAGCGCGCCGCCGAGATCGTGGCACAGACCGACATTCCCATCGTGCTGCACGGAGGCACCGGTCTGTCGAACCAGGAATTCCAAGCTTTCATTGATGCAGGCGTTGGGAAGATCAACGTCTCAACCGCGCTCAAGCATGCCTACATGAAGAGTTCACTGGCATTCCTTCGCGATGTCGCCGAAGCAGAGGACAAGTGGGAACCTGTCCAGCTCTTCGATGCCCAGGTGACAGCATCCCAAGAAATCGTCAAGGAATTCGCCACGATCTTCGGTTCGATTGGAAAGGCCTGATCATGCCCACACTACTGTTGGACTGCGACGGCGTACTGGCCGACACCGAGAAATACGGGCACCTTCCCGCCTTCAATGCGGCATTCGCGGATTTGGGGCTGGGCTTCGAGTGGATGCTCGATGAGTATGCCGAACTGGTGAAGATTGGCGGCGGCAAGGAACGTCTCGCCTATTACTTTGCGCAGCACCCGGAACTGGCCGGCGACCATCAAGTCGAAGAACTGGTCACCGAACTTCACCGCGCCAAGACAAGGAACTACATAGAACTCATCGAAAGTGGTTCGATTCCCGGACGGCCCGGGATTCGTCGCCTGGTTGACGAGGTCAAGGCTCTTGGATGGAATGTCGCCGTGGCTTCCACATCCGCTCTTGCCTCGGTCGAAGCGGTCATCTCAACCGCTCTGACCCCGGGCAGCGTGGACGCCGTCTACGCCGGGGACATGGTCAAGGCCAAGAAACCCGCGCCGGACATCTACCTCATGGCAATGAAGGGCGTGGGCGCCGATCCCACAAGCACGGTCGTCGTCGAGGACTCGGAGACCGGAGCCACCGCCGCGTACAATGCGGGACTTCCCCACGTGGTCACCCACAGCGCCCTCTCGGCGCATGAGAGTTTCCCCCATGCCTCCCTCATCGTCTCCGATCTCGGAGAGCCCGGAGCTCCCTGCGAACTTCGTGGTGGAGCTGAGGGAATCCTGCACGACGGCATGGTGACCGCAGCGACGCTGGACGCCATCATGGCCGGAGCCGCCTGATTTTTGGCGATCCGGACATTTCGATTGTGAGCTGGAATTCCTTGCGAATAGGTACGAGAACAACGTTCGGGCACTGCGCCTGACAACCCGACTCCGTGGTGTCATCAACCGCGGGTGAGGTTCCGTATCCACGGATGCTGGATCTCCACGAGTGTCTAGGACCCACTCAATGGCATGTGGCCGGTACAGATTATCTGTACCGGCCACATGCGTACCTGCCGCTGCCATCGCTGGTCACGCCCTCATCGGCGCCCTTGCTTCCTGGCCCCCACCGCTCGCTCTTTCCGTTTCTCTCCACGGTATCGATCGTGATGACGGTTCATCTGTGCCATCAAGGCGATACGAACAAGGGCCTTGTGTCTGCAAAGCAAACATCGCGCAAAAAGTGAGGGTGTGGCATCCATGTGGATGCCACACCCTCTTGCCGGTACACCACACCGGCAACTCAGTGCACGGTCAATCAGGCGGGCGTGCGCGTACGTCCTACATGATCGACAGCCTTGAGTGCACCAAGAACATCTTCGGCCGTGACAGTTCCGGCCTCGTTGCCCATGGTGTCGTCGGCAACCGAAGCGGCAGCAGCCTTGAGCAGGTCCTCATCACTGACCCCGTCCAGGCCAATCTGGGCCAACGTCGTGGGCAGCCCCACGGCCTCGCAGAAGGAGTAGACCTCGTCGATGATCTCCGCGGACTGATCCGTGATGAAGAGCGACGCGAGGGTTCCAATGGCGACCTTCTCGCCGTGCCAGTACGGGTGGGTCCCTTCCAGTACCGTCAGGCCGTTGTGAATGGCGTGAGCCGCGGCAAGTCCTCCGGACTCGAATCCGAGACCGGAAAGAAGCACGTTGGCTTCAATCACGCGGTCAAGCGCCGGCGTCACCGTATTGGCCTCACAGCTCGCAAGAGCAAGCTCACCGAACTCAAGCAGGGTCTCGTAACAGGTGCGAGCAAGGCTCGTCGCCGTCTGCGATCCCATGTAGCCGCTCATGTTGGCGGACTTGGACAGACGACACGAGTTCGCCTCGAACCACGTGGCAAGGGCATCGCCCATGCCGGAGACGAGGAAACGAGCCGGAGCCTTGGCAATGACGGTCGAGTCCACCAGAACCACGTTCGGGTTGGCCTTGGTCACGTGGTAACGCAGGAACTCGCCATTGGCGGTGTAAATGACCGAAAGCGCGGAGCACGGCGCATCCGACGAAGCCAGCGTGGGAACAATCACCACCGGAAGATTGAGATCATCAGCCACAGCCTTGGCAGTGTCCAGTGTCTTGCCGCCACCGATTCCAATGATGACATCGACATCGGCCAGCTTCTTGAGCCGGTCGATCTCCTCGTCACAGCATTCACCGCCGAATACAGTCTCCGTGACCTTGCCCAGGTTCGACAGGGCGTCACGCAGGGCCTCATTGTATGTGCCCGCGACAAAGGTGTCCTGGAGAAGCAGCGCGGAATCTCCGAACCTTGCCGCTTCTTCACCGAGCAGATTCAGCGCGTCGGCTCCCTGCACGTAACGCGAAGGAAAGATAGTCTTGGTTTGCATGGTTGTCCATTTCTCGTAGTTTCGGTAATTGATGGTCATGTATCCGTGGGCTTGTCTCTTCCAAATCCGCCAAGCCCGCGGTTCTGAACTGGTCCGGAATCGTTGCAGCGATTCCGGACCAGTTCTTTTGTGTGAACACCTACTCGTGAACGGTCAATCCGCCGTCAACGCGCAGGTTTTGCCCCGTTATTCCGCTGGTGTTGGGTGAGGCCAGGAACAACACGGCATTGGCGACCTCGGTCATTTCGAGGAGACGCCCGAGCGGAATTCGCTCCTGCCAATGATCGAGCCACTCCTTGTTCTGGAGATTGTGTGCCGTCATCGGAGTGATCACGTACCCGGGACTCACGGTGTTGACGGAAATGCCATGCTGGCCACCGCCCACCGCCAGATCGCGGGTGACCGCCTGAATACCCGCCTTTGTCGCGGCGTAGATCAGGTGACGACCGTCCGTCGTGTGAGCGCGATGGGAAGCCACGTTCACAATCTTTCCGTAACCCTGCTTGAGCATTGTCCGGTAGGCGGCCTGAGCCAGGAAGAACGGCGCCTTGAGGTTCACGTCATTGAGCAGATCCCACTCGGCTTCCGTGATGTCCTCATTCGGTGTGCGATTCGCAAGTCCCGCAACATTGGCGACGACGTCGATCCGCCCGAAGTCCTCCAGAATCGCGGCCATGGTGGCCTTGATTTCCTCAACTGATCGCAAATTGCAGACGTAGGCCTTGGCCTTTCCGGGTCCAGCTTCGGTGATGGCCTGCGCCGTGGCGTTCGCCTTCTCCTCCTGGATGTCCAGAATCGCCACGGTGGCGCCGCGAGCAGCGAACTGCTTCGCTATTTCCTCACCGATGCCGCCAGCGGCACCGGTGACCACACAGATCTGTCCATCGAATTCCACAGAGTTCTCCTTACCTGTTGTCGCTGATGTGACGGAAGAATCCACCTTCGGCCAGCGATGTGTAGCCCGACACGAAGCGGGCGTATGCCTTGTCGTAGCAATCGAAGTTTTCCGGGTTGGGCTCGTAGCGCGCCTTCACACGCACCGCGCGATCGACCGCCTCCTCGAGATCCTTGTAGGCACCCAAGCCGACGCCTGCGTAGAGAGCGGCGCCGAGGCAGCCTGTCTCCGGAACCTCCAGAACGGAGACCGGAACCTTGTACATGTCCGCCTGCATCTGGCTCCACACCGCGGAATTGGTAGCTCCACCCACAGCGCGGATCTCATCCACCACGATGCCCATGTTGCGGATGGCCTCGAAGTTGTCGCGCATTTCCAGCGTGATGCCCTCCATGACGGCTCGTGCCATCTCCGCCTTGGTGGTGCCGAGGGAGAGTCCCAGGAAGCAGCCACGGGCGTAGGGATCGGCGCGAGGGCCGGACGCTGCGCCTTGCAGGTAGGGAAGGAAGGTGATGCCGTTGGCTCCGGGAGCCACGGCATCGATCTGACGATTGAGCAGGTGGTAGGCATTGCCCAGCTCGCCGAACTCCTTGGCCATGGCAACTTCGAGTGGACCGAGCGTGTCACGGAACCATCGGTAGCAGCTCGCCGAGGCGATCGACGCGGCCTCAACAGTGTAGTTCTCCGGGCCCGAGTTGTTCTTCACGATGAGAACACCCGCAGGGTCGCGAACATCCTCGTCGGAGGCCACGTACACGGCTCCATAGGTTCCGATGACGGATACCGCGGAGCCTCCTCGCACCAGGCCGCCGCCCATCGTGGAACAGTTCTGGTCCATGGCGCCCACGCAGAGCAGCGTGCCCTCGGCCAGATCTGTCTGGAGTGCCACCTCGTAGGGAATCTTGCCAACAACAGTACCCGCTGACACGATCCGAGGAAGAACAGCGTCTCCCATACCGATGGCATCCAGAATCTCTTGGCTCCAGTCGCCGCCCTCGATATCGAAGATGCCGGTGCGTGACGCCGTCGCCGTGTCGTTGACGAACCAATCCTCCGCGCCGAACTCCTTCAGGAAGAAATCCTGATGGTGCGAGATCTTCTGCGTCTTCGCCCAAGTTTCGGGCTCATTGTCCTTGACCCACATGTACTTGGTGATACAAGGAACCGTTGAGATCGGGTAACCATTGATCTGGTAGTAGCGATCGAGATCGATGTATTCACCGGCGCGGAACTTCTCCACGTACTCGACGCCACGGGCGTCCTGCCAGCCGATGAACGGACGAATGAGTTCCTCATTCTTGTCCAGGCCTCCGAAGACCGATCCCTGCGTGGACAGTGCAAGTGCCTTGATCTCCTTCGGGTCCACACCTGCATCGCGAATGGCAGCGCGGCACGACTCGAACAGAGCCGGAGTCATGTCCTCGGGGAGCTGCTCCACCCAGCCCGGATGCGGATACTGGCAGGGATACTCCCGGTAGTCGGAACCGATGAGGTTTCCGTCAAGGTCGAAGACACACGTCTTGCAACCCGTGGTACCGGCGTCAATGCCGATCAGATAGGTGCCCATTCAAATCTCCTTTGATTGTCAGGATTCTTGCCACACCGCGCGATACGGATGGCAGATTGCTTTCAGGTGGGTACCGCTGGAGGTCCCATCGGCCAATGAGGCAGATGTGTCTTTCACCCTTCGCACAGCCTGATCTGTGACTACCGAACTCTTCGTTGGGCAGGGCGAATTGCTTCGAACTCCAGGCGACATCGCCTGGATGGAACCTCATCGTCTAGGGGCCTGAGGTGCGACTCTGAACGGGCAACAGAACCGTACTCGGCAACGCAATGTCGAGATTTTGCTCAATCGCGAATAGTCTTGAGCACTTACTTCCTCATAGGAGCGCTGCCGGATTACCGCCACAGGACAATTTTCTTTGGTTGACGCGGAAAATCCGCTGCGGTGGCAGTGGGGCCGAGGAGTCTTGGCCCCACTGCCTGGGTGCCTACCTGACCCAGTCAGGCGTAGATACCCTCGTAGAGACCTACAAAGCGGTCGAATGCTTCATCGTAGGCCTCCTTTGCCGAGGGATTGGGCTCGTATCGCCCAATCACCTTGACTGCTCTCCTGGCAGCAGCTTCGCAGGATTCATACATTCCGGTACCGACGCCCGCGTACATCGCTGCACCTAGGCATCCGGCTTCTTGGGTTGCAAGAATCTCAATGGGCCGCTCCAGAATATCTGCGAGCATCTGTGACCAGAATGGGGACTTGGCTGCACCCCCAACCAACCGCACAGTATTCACATCTATACCGGCGGCCGTTTGTGCCTTGACAATATCCTTCATCTCGAAGCAAATACCTTCGAGAACTGCGCGGGCGATGTCCTGCTTCGTGGTAGCAAGAGACATTCCATTGAAGGCGGCCCGAGCCTGAGGATTCTGGCGAGCACCCGAGGCTCCTCCCAAGAAGGGAAGGAAGGTGGCACCATTGGCCCCGATCTCGGATGAGGCTGCTTCACAGGTGATCAGATCGTATGGATCATGACCCACCACACGTCCGGAGGCAACTTCCAGATCGCAGAATGTGTCGCGGTACCAACGGAAGGATGACGCGGAGGTATTCGAGAAGGCCTCAATCGTCCAACTGTCCATACCGTGATTTGGTTTCACGATAAGTGTTCGCTGGGGATCCAGCTTTGCTTCATCCATGACCACGAAACACGAACCGAACGTTCCCATCACCATGACACAGTCACCCGGAGCGACCGCTCCTCCACCGAATGTGCAACAGTTTTGGTCATGGGCGCCCACGCAGAGTTTCGTGTCCAGGGGCAGACCAGCACGTCGGGCGACATCCGGATCGATTGTGCCCACTACCTGACCGGGCTGGTAAGCAATCTTGGCACGCTTGTCGAGCGAGATACCCACGAGGTCGTGGATGGGCTTGGACCATTCCTTGGTGTGGACGTTGAGCATTCCTTCGCGAGAGGCCGAAGAGAGATCCGTCCAGTAGCCATCGGCGCCCCACTCCTTGAGAAGGAACTCCTGCTCGGAGAGGAACCATTCCGTCCGTTCCCAGATGTCCGGGCGATTGTCTCGCAACCACATCCACTTGGGTGCGGCGGTATTGGTTCCAATCGGATCGCCGGATTCCGCGTAGAATTCTTGGGCACCATATGCTTCGCGCATTTGCGGGATGTAGGGCGCCCCACGCAGGTCCTGCCAAGAAATGAAGCTGGTAAGCAGCTCGTTGTCCTTGCCGACCGCAGCCAACAAGGGCGCCTGAGAAGAAAACGCCACTGCTTCGATCTCTTCTGCATCGACAGCAGAATCGATGACAGCCGCGAGACACGAATCTATGAGAGGAGGGATGATCTCCTCGTATCGTTGTTCAACCCAACCGGCCCTCGGATACTGACAAGGATACTCGCGGTAATCCTGACCCAGAACGTTTCCGTCCAAGTCGAACACCACGGATTTGCACCCGGTGGTACCCGCGTCTATTCCGACCAGATACTTCTTGGTCACTTGTCTTCGCCCTGCTCCGCCAGGTATGCCGCGTACTGATCAACAAGATCGGCTGCGGAACGGGTGCCGATGAGGGAGACACCCAGCTTCTCGAAGGCAAGGATGGTGACCTCGAGGGTGAAGGTGCGCGGAACGCCGGAGACCTTCAGCAGGGTGTTCGGGTTTGTAATGTTCTCGCGCATGACACGAACCTGCTGGGCGGTGGGGAAGCCCTGCGAACCGGTGGCGGTCTTGACGTAGTCAATCCCGGCATCTGAACACATGCGGGTGAGACGAGCAATCTCTTCATCCGTGAGGTAGCAAACCTCGAAAATCAGCTTGGAGAGAGCCTTGCCGTCCGTCAGCTTCTTCAGCCCCTCGATTTCCTTCTGAACGAAGTCCCACTGGGCGTCGCGCACCTTGCCGATGTTGACGACCATGTCGACAGCGGTGGCACCCAGCTCCAAGCCCTCCTCAATTTCGGCGAACTTCATCGCGGTGGACGTTGCGCCGTAGGGGAAGGAAATCGCAGTTCCGACATGAACGTCGGACCCGGCCAACTCTTCGGCCACAACGGGAGTCCAGAAAGAGTTGGTGTAGCAGGCGGCCACGTTTGCCTCGCGTGCTCTACGTGCGTGCCTACGGATTTCTTCCTCGGTCGAGCTCTGCAGGTGCAGGGCCATGTCGAGATGCTTTGCGTATTCTGCAACGGTCAATGCCATGTTGATACTCCCGGTTTCGTCATTGAGACACTGGATATTGAGCCCTGAACAAGTCAGGTGAGCGCCATAACATCTTTTATAGCGGCCTAGACCAGTCTATTACAGACCAGCCGAAAAAGGGAAGCGCGAAAAGAAACTTCTTTGTTGCCGTGTTTCACCAGCAATTATGCGGTCTACAGTCGTCAGGAGCACCCGGAAGAGAAAACTGGACATCAGATCCTGTTCAGCACTTCTCGGGGGAAACTATTGACCGGACTATACCGGTATGGTTCAATATTTCAGACACGAGAGGTGCCCACACAGTTCATGGTCGAACCTTTGGATTGGGCCACCACCGCTACTACTGCCAAAGGACCGATGTTCGTATGAAGATTGCTGTCGGGTGTGACCCAAATGCAGTTGCACTCAAGAATGACCTCATTGCCCTTGTCTCCTCGCTCGGCCACGCCGTGACCGACTTGGGCTCGGAAGACCCGATCTATGCCACCGTGGCCTCCGACGTTGCAAAGTACGTCGCCGACGGCAAGGCGGAACGCGGCATCCTGATCTGCGGCACCGGCATTGGGGTTTCCATTGCCGCCAACAAGGTGCCCGGAGCTTTCTGCGCCCTGGTCACCGACACGTATCAGGCAAAGCGTGCCCAGCTTTCAAACAACGCGAATCTCATCGCCCTCGGTGCGCAGGTCACCGGTGTTGAACTGGCCAAGGAAATCGTCGCGGCTTACCTCGGTGAGACCTACGTGGAGTCCGACCGCTCCCGAGACAAAGTTGCTGCACTACGCGAGCTCGAGGGTGCTTTCTGATGACTCTCTCTCCCAATGAGGACATCCGCGCCCATCAGCTGTTGGAAGCTGAAAGGGCTGCCACGCAAGCTCGAATCAATGTGCTGCGAATGATTGATGCAACTCCAGCTGGCCACGTCGGAGGTGCTCTTTCCTGCCTCGATGCTCTGGCCGTGCTGTACACCAACGTGTTGAACGTGGTACCCAACGCCACGAAGGATCCCAAGAGGGATCGTTTCCTCCTCTCAGCCGGCCACAAAGCCCTGGCGCAGTACGCCATACTGGCCGAACGTGGATTCTTCCCCGAGAAATATCTCGATCAGTACGGGAAGGAAAACACGAAGTTGGGCGGGCATCCGGACATGCACAAGCTCCCCGGAATCGAAGGAAATACCGGAGCTCTGGGGCATGGTCTTCCGCTCGGTACAGGAATGGCACTTGGGTTGCGTCTTCAAGGACTCGACGCCCGCACCTTCCTCCTTCTCGGCGACGGCGAACTTCCGGAAGGATCCAACTGGGAAGGCGCCGCCATTGCAGCCCATTACGGACTGGACAATCTGACCGCCGTCGTTGATGTCAACGGCCTGCAAATCAGTGGCCCAACCTGCGATGTCATGTCCATGGAACCAATTGCGGACAAGTTTGCGGCATTCGGTTGGAACGTGCACGTCATTGACGGACATGATTTCGTTGCTCTCGTCGAAGCCTTCGAGATTGCCGCATCCGAATCCGGTCCGACCGCCATCATTCTGCGCACCGTCAAGGCCAAGGGAATCAAGGATATTGAGGGCCTTGTTTCCTCCCACTACTGGAAGCCTTCTGCCGAAGAAATCGTCGTTGCTCTCGAGGCACTGAGCGAGAAGCTCCGGGAACTGGACAGTCAACTGAGAGTCATGGATCTGAAGGCGTGATAATGGTGAATACCCTTGAATACGTAGACCCCCGCCAGACATTTGGGCAGACGATCGCCGCGCTGGCAGAACTGAATGCCGAAGTCGTCGTCGTCTCTGCCGACTCCGGTAAGAGTTCCGGTTTTGGAGAATTTGCCAGCACACATCCCGAGCGCTACTTCGAGGTGGGCATTGCCGAGCAGGCCGCAACCGGAATCTCGGCTGGTTTGGCCACCACCGGTTTCGTCCCGGTGTTCTGCGCCATCGCCCCCTTCGTCACCAGCCGAAACTTCGAGTTCTTCCGCAACGACATTGGTTACATGAAGCAGAACGTCAAGATCGTGGGCCGCAACGGTGGCTTCACGTATTCGGAGCTGGGCTCGACTCATCATTCTCTGGAGGACTACGCTCTGACCGGTTCCATCCCCGGTGTCACTGTCCTTGCTCCTTCTGATGCCGGCGAGCTGCGTGCAGCCTGCGCGGCCATGTTGGCACATCGCGGTCCCGTGTACATGCGAATCGGAGCAGAGAAGATTCCGGATTACAAGGAGAGCCGTGACTTTGTGATCGGCAAAGGCTATTACGTCTCGCACGGCGATGCTCTCACCGTCGCTACCACCGGATACACCGGTATCTACGTCAGAGAAGCTGTCCGGCGCCTGACCGCAGAAGGAATCAACGTAGATCTGATATGTCTGCCAACCGTGACCCCCTTGGATGAAGACATCATCCGCGAGTCCGCTGCGAAGACCGGCAAAGTGCTCACGGTGGAGGAGCACTACGAGTTCGGAGGCCTCGGTAGCCGTGTGGCACAGGTGCTCGCGAAATCGCGCCTTGCCACCTGGGAGGGATTGGCTGTTCCGCAAGTGAACCAACCGTCCAGTCCCTATCGCCATCTCCTCGCCCAGAACTCGCTCGACGCTGACGGCATCTACCAGCGTATTCAGGCTGCCATCGCCAGCAAGTAACCGATATCACCCAACCTGCCGAGGTTTCGAGACGGGCCAGAGGCCTCGGTTAGGTCGTCACGACGCGAATGTGACGGCTGACGTCGAGGGGAAATTCCCAAGGGAAGATCCCCTCGACGTTTCTCTTCGTCGGCAGACCAGCTATCCCGGCGTCACTTGCCCTGAGGCTTGATGAACGGGAAAGTGATGGTCTCCCTGATTCCCAGGCCGGTCATGGCTGTGAGCAGTCGATCAATACCCATTCCCATCCCTCCGGCAGGCGGGAAGCCCTGCTCCATGGCCTCCAAGAACTCCTCGTCCAGCTGCATGGCCTCGGGATCGCCGTTCGCGGCCTCCAAGGACTGGGCCACGAGACGCTCGCGCTGGATGACAGGATCAGCCAACTCGGAGTATGCGGTACCCAACTCCATGCCGCGCACGTACAGATCCCACTTCTCGGTGACACCCGGCTTGGAACGGTGAGGCCGGGTGAGCGGTGAGGTGTCCTCTGGGAAGTCACGCACGAATGTGGGCGCCCAAAGCTTGGATCCAACGAGTTCCTCAAAGATCTCCTCAGCAATCTTGCCGGGAACCCAAAACGGTGCCACATTGATCTCGTGCGCCTCGGCAAGCGCCTCGAGCTTCTCGCGCGGTGTCTCCACACTTACCTCGTCACCCACGGCCTCGGAAATCGAGGTGTAGAGGTCAATGTTGTCCCACTGGCCACCGAGATCGTACTCGGTGCCGTCGGCCAGTCTCACCACTGTGGTTCCCAGGTTGTCCAGGCACGCTTGCTGCACGAGGCTCTGCGTCAACTCCGCCATGGTGTCGTAGGTTCCGTATGCCTGATACGCCTCAAGAGCGGTGAACTCCGGCGAGTGGGTGGAATCCGCGCCCTCATTGCGGAAGTTGCGGTTGATCTCGAAGACGCGCTCGACCCCGCCGACCACCGCGCGCTTGAGATGCAGTTCGGTGGCGATGCGCAGGTAGAGGTCCTGGTCATAGGCGTTGATGTGTGTGGTGAACGGGCGGGCTGCGGCACCGCCATGAATCACCTGGAGCATCGGAGTCTCGAGCTCAATGTAGTCGCGACGATCGAAGTTGGCACGCAGCGACTTCATGACGCCCGCACGCAGACGCACCATGTCGCGGGCAGCCGGCCGGGTGATGAGGTCGAGATGGCGCAGGCGCACACGCGATTCCTCGGAAAGCGAGACCTCCTCGCCCGCGGTGTTCTTGTACACCTTGGGCAACGGACGAATGGCCTTGGAGGCGATCTGCCACGATGTGGCGAACACGGAGAGCTCACCGCGGCGCGAGGCGCCGATGTAGCCCTCGACAAACAGGTGATCGCCCAGATCCACGAATTGCTTGTAGTTCGCGAGCGCTTCCTCGCCCACGTTGGCGAGCGAGAGAATCACCTGCAGACGGGTGCCGGCACCGTCCTGAATGGTGGCAAAGCAGATCTTGCCGCCGGTGCGTGAGAGCATGACGCGACCGGCCACGCCAACGCTCTCCCCGGTCAGCTCGGCACCGGCCTCGATGCCCTCGTACTTCTCACGAATCTCCGAGATTGTGGTGGTGATGGGCAGCTCGACCGGATACGGCTCCACGCCCTGTTCCATCAGCTTCTTGCGCTTTTCGAGGCGCACGTGAATCTGTTCGGGGGTGTCGTCTGCATGCGTCGCCGGGTTCGCGGCCTTTGGGTTCTCACTCACGGACCCAAGCCTAGCGTTGCAGCGGACCTATCGCACGGCGGAAGCAGGTGAGATTGGCCAGATTTCGCGACCTTTCACCTGCTGGTTTGGTATGTGTCCATATCCGGGGGCAGTCGACGGAGCGCGAAACGGCCCCCATGTGCCTCAGCCGCGGTACTCCTCGAAGGTGGTTCCCGAGGACTTCAGCTCCTCGCCCTCGGGAACCTGTCCCGGCTCGTTCGACACGTCAATCCAATGATTCTTTTCGTCCACGAAGACGACGTGCGGCTGGTAGGTACGGCAGCTGGCCTCGTCGAGAAGCGAATACGAGATGACGATGGCGATGTCACCCTCATTGACCAGATGCGCGGCAGCCCCGTTGATGTTGATGATGCCGGAACCGCGTTCACCCGGAATCGCGTACGTGGTCAGCCGGGAGCCGTTCGTTACGTCGACAACGTCGACCTCCTGGCCCGGAAGGATGTCGGATCGATCGAGCAGGTCCGCGTCGATGGTGATGGAACCAACGTAGTTCAGGTCCGCACCCGTGACGGTTACGCGATGAATCTTCCCCGTCATCATGCGGCGCATGCGCAGTCCAGCACCCAAGGCACCGGCAGCTGCCTGCGCAGCTGCCGCCTGGTTGGTGCTCGTCTCGATCAGTTGAACCGATTCGGGGCTGTGAACAGTGTTGTCAGTCATGGAACTCGACCTCCATGTTGTCGATGAGACGGGTCGGCCCCACCCGGGCCGCGGTGACCAGAAGACCGCGAGAAGACTTCTCGGCGCCGGTCTCCTCCTGCGCGTCCTGATTGGGTGATACCCCTGGCAGATCTTCGAAAGTATCGGGGTCAACCAACGCCAGGTAATCCAAGGTCACTCCGGGGGCTTCGCTGAGGTACTTCAACGCCACGTCACGGGCGGCCGCAGGACCAGCGCCGTGCGCTGCGGCATCCTTGCCCAAAACGAGTGCTTGATTGAGCGCGAGGGCTTCGATCCGTTCGTCCTCGGAGAGATAGGCATTGCGCGAGGACATCGCCAAGCCGGAGCTCTCCCGCTTGATCGGCACGGCTCTGATCTCCACCGGCATGTCGAGATCCGCCACCATGGTGCGGATGAGCGCCAGCTGCTGGGCGTCCTTCTGCCCGAAGAAAGCGATATCCGGTTGCACCAGGTTGAACACCTTGTGCACCACCTGCAGCACACCGGCGAAGTGTGTGGGGCGCGTCCTGCCCTCGTAGATCGTGGCCATCGGACCCGGATCGATCCGTACGAGGGGCTCGCGCGGATAGACGTCGTCGACCTTCGGGGCGTGGATCAACTCCACACCAACAGTCTTCAGAAGGGCGATGTCCGCCTCAAGATCGCGCGGATAGGCATCGAAATCCTCCTCCGGCCCGAACTGAAGCGGGTTCACAAAGATGGAAACCACGACGTTGGGGGCCGATTGGCGGGCAGCACGGACCAGCGAAAGGTGCCCTTCGTGCAAGGCACCCATCGTCATCACCAGCGCGACGTCTCCATCGAGACGGCGGACAGCTTCTCGAAGCTCGATCTTTGTTCGTGTCAATTCAGCCACGACTTCAGCCTACCGGGACGTAACCTGAGCTCCTAGGGGGTTGACGGCAAAAACGTGTCTGCCCGGTCACGCCATCAACTGACCTGAAGCTCCGACGGTCGCCGGGTTCAGGCTCTCCGGCTCCCATTGGCATGCGACTCGTCAAGCAGTTCTTCGAATTCCGCAACCTGATCCGGGCGCAGGATTCGGCGCTTCTCGGCACGCTTCGCCGTCGCCCACGCAAGCGACCGGTACGTCACCGGAATATCCGTATAATCCCCGCTGACCGCGAGCGCATCCACTGCCTGCAGATGGTCGCCCACGGTGCCGGCATCCCCGCGCACCACCGGGCCCGTCAGGAGGGCCTCACCGGATCGCAAGGCTCCGTCGAGTGACGCCTCCACCAGTGGAGCCAAGTATGTACCCGGATCCTCAACCCCCGCCGCCTGCAGCATTCTCATGGCTTGATTGATCAGCGTGACCGCGTGATTGGCACCGTGGCACAGGGCCGCGTGATAGAGCCCACGGTCCTCTTCCTCAACGACGACGGCGCGCCCCTCCATCTCCACAGCCAGCGCCTCGCCGATCGGCAAAAACATGGCCGGGCCCGTCACGGCTATCGGACAATCCAGCATCCGTTTGAGATCAAGCGAAGTTCCCGTGAAGGTCATGGCCGGATGCAGTGCCAAGGTGATCGCGCCCGCTTGCGCCGCAGGGGCGAGGATTCCGATTCCATACCGCCCGGCGACGTGAACGACCAGGTGGCCTCGACGCCACAGATCCAGCTTTGCCATGCCCTGCACGAGCGGGCCCAGTTCATCATCCGGCACCGCCAGCAGCACCAGATCCGCCGCTGCGGCGATCTCCTCGATGCCCATCGCCGGGACTCCGGGGAGTAGGTTCTCGAGACGCTCCAAGCTGGCGTCGGATCTTGCATAGGCCCCCACCACGGAGTGTCCGGCTGCCCGCAGGGCTGCGCCCAGTACCGTGCCCACCTTTCCGGCGGAGATGACGCCGATGGACATGCGGCCCGGTCGCCTGACAGGGCTGGTCCGCGCGGAGCGGCCGGTCTCTTCGTAAGAACCGACCGGACCAGAGGTATTCTTTTCGACCATGCGTCCAAGCCTACGCCGCCCACCCAAACCCTAATTCCCTGCCTGCACGCGCATCATCCGGCACCGACGCGGGCGCGCCACGTCTGCAGGCTCTCCTGCTCTGCTTGCGCGCGCCGTACCTTGCCCGCCTCGGATTCCGCCCACAACAGGCGCTGCACATCCCGCAGATCGAGGTGGGTCTGGGTCGTGTCGATCGCTCCGGCCACGGTCCGCAGCCGCAAGGAGGCCACGCCCAGTTTCCGTTCCAGCGGGCCCTGAGTGATCGACAGAGACTGATAATGGTCGTGCAGCACCAGCCGCATCGAACGGCGCCAGAAACCTCCCCACCGCATGATCGCCGCGGTGCGGGTCAAGGAGATCGCATTGCGCTTCCACCCGAAGGGATCGAGCCAGCGGGAGGACCGCGGCGCGGGCGTGAAGCGTGCGGAACCGCCGCGCCCCTCCAGCGTCTCCTCAAGGAAACCATGTTCATCCTCCACCCCCAGATTCGGGACGAGAACCCACAGCATGCGCAACACTTCCTCGCGTGTTCCCGCGGGGATGATGATGGAATCCTGAATCTTGCCGTCGGAATCGGTCAAATTCTTGCCCGCTGCGGTCACACGCAACGTCCACCAGTCAAAGCGGCGCCACAGTACCGGCTGGTAAATTTCGACCGCGTGCACCCGGCCCGGAGGAATGGTCTCTGCAAAGGTGGAGAACAGCCCGGAACGCGTGCGCACCCCGTTCGCGGCAAGAAACACCTCGGTTCCCCAACGCTTGGACACTGCCTGAATTGCATTCCACACCGCGCCAAGAGCGATGAACAGCAGCGGGATCGCTGCAATACCCGATTCAAAGAAGAACAGAAACCAAATGGATACGGCCAGCGAAAGAAGGCCGGTGAAAAAGGTGGGCGACAAAACCATGGTGACCAACAGCCTCTTGGTCTCCAACTCATAGACGGGAGCTTCGATACCCGCGGAACCGACGGTGGTCGGTCCTGTCTCACGCCAGCGACTGACAAGTACCGGCCGTCCCGACCGAGCGTTCCCCTGCGCCTCGAGAATCGTCAGGCGCAAGGATTCGCACTCCGCCAAGCTCAGCAACCCCAGTTTGATCTTCTCCGCGGCGCCTCCAGCACTGTCCACGCTCACCGTCCCCAGTTTGAGGAGCCGGGCCAGGAACTTCTGCTCGATCTCGACGCTCTGAACGCGATCCCACCTCATGTGCCGGTGCTTTTTGATCAAGATACCGGAGCGGAAGTGAATGCCGTCGTCAACCAGAGCAAAGCCCATGAATCGCCAGCGCAACGCGCCGCCAAGGACGGCCACGATGCCGAGTCCCGCGACGATGCCCACGATGCGCCAGAGCCACACCCAACCGAGACCGGCAATCAGTTCAATGAGGTCGGAGAAGCCATCATTCTCGATCGACTGCTGACCTATGGCAAAGGCGATGATCAGGACGAAGGCCCACAGCTGAAGCGCCGCACCCAGCATCGTAGCCCTGGAAAACCGATACCACTGCATCTCCTGCTGGGTCGTCCCCCAAGGGACCGTTTCTCCCACGGGCATGCTCTGTGGACTCATTTCCCGGTGTCCTGTCTCCTGTCGAACCGTTTCGTGTGGCGTCGTCTCGTGTGAAGTGACGCCGAATGCCGCGGTGGAAGAGGCCCCGCCCACCTCACTACTCTCGCTCATGCGGTTCACAGTCCCTCCATATTGGCCTCGCCGAGCGCCGTGAGCTTGATCCGCAGACGTTCAGCCTCCTCACGCGCAACAGCGGGGATCTCGCCATCGGATTGCGCGGACGCCGTCACCAGATTGACCTTCGCCAAGCCATACCGCGACAACAGCGGGCCGGCGGTCACGGTCACCTGCTGCATCCGCCCATAGGGGACCACCTCGACGCGACGAAACATCACACCCTTGGCGATCACCAGTTCATCGTCCAACTCGACGTACCCCATGGCCCGTACTCGCCGTGGCCACAGCAACACCATCCACAACGTGGCGATCACGAGTATCGCAGTGATCACCCAGGTCCAGGGGTGATCTCGCCACAGCGTCAGATTGAGAACCACCGAGGCGATCACGAGCGGGAGCCCCACGGCAATCTCGGAGATTATCTTGACTCGAATGAGCCGCAGGTCAACGGGTGTGAAGGACAATCCGGAAGCCAGAGGTGAGTTCATGGATTCAACTCTACTGGCCGCCGCTACCTGGTGGCACGTCACCGCAGGGGCAGAGCTGTCCGCGAACAGAACGCCGTCAGTTCATCTCGACGGTCGGAAACTTCGGGGTGCATCCTCGAAGGGCAGGGCCCGTAACTGACTCCCTGAGCCCCAGTATCAAGACCAAGCTCTCGCACTTCGGGCTGTGTCATCAGACCTGTTGAGGCGACACCATCTCTCCACCACCATTCCACCGACAGCGAGCGCGAGGCTGGTCAGTGCGGACAACGCCACACTCATCGCCTGCTCCCTGACGTATTCGGTGGATCCATTCATCCGGTAGAGCACTGCCATCATCGCGAACAGGCCCGTCAACAGGGTTCCCGAATAGCAGGAGGCCAAAGCGAATGCCGCAACCCGGCTCGCAGTCACCGCCGAGACCCGAGAAGACTTTCGCGCTTTGAAACGGCGGATCTGCCATCCCCACCAGAGAAGAATCAACAGCAACATGAGCAAAATGAGGGTGCAGGAGTCCGGGAACGGCGGAGGCTCCCCTCCATCGCGCAGGATGAACATGGAAATGCCGCTTCCCAGAATGACACCAACGGCCAGCCATCCCACAAGCAACCACCATGTCACAACCCTCATCTTGCTAACCCATTCCCGAGTCTCGCTGCACCTGCTCAATCACAGTGGCCAATGCTCGCCCATCAAGAGCGGCATTCGGCTCGATCGACGCCCACGGTTCCAGAACGAAGAGTCGTTCAGTTGCTCGAGGATGCGGCAAGATCAGTCTCGGCGCCGCGGAGGTGACGCCTTCGAAGTCAATGATGTCGATGTCGAGGAGACGAGCACCCCAGCGTTCGTGGCGCACCCGTCCGCCACGCACCTCGATTCGCTGCAATTCTCCCAACAGGCCAAGGGGAGACAACGCCGTGTCCAAGGTCAGCACAGCATTCGTGTAGTTCGGCTGGGCAACCTGCTCCGGTGCCAACACCGGCTCGGTCTCATGGAAGGCCGAAACGGCGTCCACATGGACGTCCAACTCCCTGATCTGCTCCACGGCCCAGTTGAGAGTCGCGTGGGTATCACCCAAGTTGGCACCGAGTGCCAGAACCACGTGGCGGATGCCGGCATCATCGTTCAGAAGTGGGCCATTGCGACGCACGGTGACGAATACGTCGGAGAAGGCCAGCCCAACCGGTGCCTCCGGCTTGTGAACGGTGACTGTTACAGCGAGGGGGCCGCGCGCGAGAATCTTGTCCGCGATGCGCCCGGCCAAGGTCTCGATGAGGTTCACCGACTCCCCGGTGATGACATCCACTGCGTCCTGTGCAACGTCGGCGTAGGAGATCGTGTTCGTTACGTCGTCGGTAACGCATGCGAGCCCAATGTCCATGTCCATATCGATGTCGACGACGAAGGGTTGATCGTACGTCCGTTCTTCCGCCAGTACGCCGTGACATCCCAGAGCTCGCACTCCTTCGATACGGATGGTGTCACTCACGGGCGTCCTTCCCCCGCCGCGACTTCAACGCCTCCCTGCGCATCGTCAAAAGCCCCTGCCTGCCGAAGCCTGGCTGCGGTCCTCACTGCGGCCTTGGATGCCGCAACTTCATGCACGCGCACTCCCCACACCCCTTGGGAAGCGAAATAAGTGGTCAGCGCGGCCGTGGCATTGTCGCGTGCCCGCGGGTCGGACCCTTCGGAGACCTCTTCGAGGAAGCGTTTGCGGGACACCCCAATGAGGATGGGCTGACCGAGCGTCCTGATCTCTTCGAGATGCGCTGCCAGATCCCAGTTGTGATCGGAATCCTTCGCGAATCCGAATCCAGGATCCACGATGATGTTGGAACGGTTGATTCCCGCCGCAACTGCCTGACGAATCGACTCACCAAGTTCCTCGGCAACCTCCTTGGACACCGACTCGTAGTTCGCGAGCGAGTCCATGGTGTCCGGCGTTCCGCGCGTATGCTGAAGAATATAGGTGCAGCCGAGTGCGGCGACAGTAGCAAACATTGCGGGATCGCCCTTGCCTCCGGTGATGTCGTTGATGATGGCGGCACCCGCTTCCACTGCACGGCGAGCGGTTTCGGCGTGGTAAGTGTCCACTGAGACCACGGCTCCAGCCTGCGCCAACGCGCGAACCACCGAACCAATGCGGTCCCATTCCGCATCCGGGCTCAGGGGAAGTGCGCCGGGCCGAGAGGATTCTCCGCCGATGTCTATGATGTCCGCTCCCTGTTGCAGCAGGTGGTAGCCCCGCTGGATCGCGCTGTCGATGTCCGTCCACATGCCGCCGTCGGAGAAGGAATCGGGGGTGACATTCAAGATCCCCATGACAAACGTTCCTTGGGGGTGGCGCAGAAACCTTCGTGCAACCATCGGTTTTCCTTTCCGTGGAGGGTGAGATCCTTCGCAGATGAACGCGAGGCCACGCGCAGCAACTCACGGCGCGTGTTAGCTCCAATGTAGCGCAGTGCTCCGGGGATGATTGCTAGTTGATGAGGCTCATGGCCTCCGCACGAGTGGCTTGATTGCGCATGATGCCGCGCACGGCCGAGGTGATGGTCCGTGAGCCCGGCTTGCGCACTCCTCTCATCGACATGCACAGGTGTTCTGCTTCGATCACCACGATCACTCCGCGAGCACCCAAGCGTTCCACGAGGGCGTCGGCCACCTGCGAGGTGAGGCGTTCCTGCACTTGTGGACGCCGTGCGTAGCCATCGACCAGACGAGCCAGCTTGGACAACCCGGTCACCACCCCGTTCTCGGCAGGAATGTATGCAACGTGAGCCACTCCGTGGAAGGGAAGCAAATGATGCTCGCAGGTGGAGTACATGGGTATGTCCTTGACGAGGACCATCTCCGAGTGTCCGATGTCGAAGGTTGCGCTCAAGACGTCCGCAGGGTCGCGGTGCAATCCGTCGAACATCTCCCGATAGGCGCGTGCCATGCGATCGGGAGTCTCACGCAGACCATCGCGGTCCGGGTCCTCCCCCACCGCGACCAACAGGTCCCTAATGGCACGGCGTACTGCCTCTTCATCGTAGGGACGCCCCTGCGTTGTGGCCGTGTTGTTCATGAGCGAGTCTCCTCCTGATCAGAAAGCTCAACGCGGACGTTGAGAATCGCTTCGTCGGTGCTGGTGCCCGGCTCCACCGTGGCGCTGACATCCGGTATTTCATCGCCACCGGTACCGGTCAGCCCGTCGCCACCGACGTCAACCACATTCGTGAGGTCTCTGCGCGGCGAGGACAGCCAGGTCACTCGGACGGGAGCCTTGCGCACCCTGGCGAACATCTCGTCGAGCTCGGGCTGCAAGACCGTCTCTTTTTCCAGAAGACAATTGGCCAGGGCCTCCAGCACGTCGCGATTCTCGACAACGATACGCCATGCCTCGTCGTGAGCCGCGTCAATGAGTTGACGCACCTCGCGGTCCACCTGCGCGGTGATGGTGTCAGAATGGCGATTTCCGGCACCGGTGAAACCACCGTGGCCCATCGGATCGGCATCGTCAGCCACAAGCCGCACAGCGCCGATCACGGCACTCATTCCGTACTCGGTCACCATTTTGCGGGCCACGTCGGTGGCCTTCTGGATGTCGTTGGCAGCTCCCGTTGAGGGGTCGCCGAACACGACCTCCTCGGCGACCCGTCCACCGAGCGCATAGGCCATCTGGTCCAAGAGTTCATTTCTGGAGACGGAGTAACGATCCTCTGTGGGCATCACCATGGTGTACCCAAGGGCGCGACCGCGCGGCAGGATGGTCACCTTCGTCACCGGGTCCGTATGGTTGAGCGCGGCAGCCACGAGTGCATGCCCGCCCTCATGGTAGGCGGTCATGCGCTTGTCCTCGGCATTCATGACACGCGATTGACGCTGCGGACCGGCCACAACGCGGTCGATGGCTTCGTCGATGTCGTCGATCTCGATGAGGTGACGGCCTTGGCGGGCTGCCAACAGAGCGGCCTCGTTCAGGGCGTTCTCCAAGTCCGCTCCGGTGAATCCCGGCGTGCGGCGTGCGATCGACCGCAGATCGACCAACTCGGAAAGTGGCTTTCCCTTGGCGTGCACCTGCAATATCGCCTCGCGACCGCGCAAGTCGGGGGCGTCGACCGCGATCTGGCGGTCGAAACGGCCAGGCCGCAGCAACGCGGAATCGAGAACATCGGGGCGATTGGTGGCCGCCACCAGAATGACGTTCGTCCGCGAATCGAAACCATCCAATTCCACCAGCAGCTGGTTGAGGGTCTGCTCGCGCTCATCACTTCCCCCGCCGGTGCCGATTCCACGACCCCGGCCCACGGCGTCGATTTCGTCCACGAAGACAATCGCCGGTGCATGCTGTTTGGCCTGCTCAAAGAGTTTACGCACCCGTGAAGCGCCCACACCCACGTACATCTCCACGAACTCGGAAGCCGAAATTGAGTAGAACGGAACCCCTGCTTCACCCGCAACGGCACGGGCCAGAAGGGTCTTTCCAGTGCCCGGAGGGCCATACAGCAGCACACCACGGGGAATCTTGGCGCCCAGTGCATGGAAGCGTTCGGGATTCGTGAGGAACTCCGTGATCTCCCGTAGCTCGGCCACCGCTTCATCCTCGCCTGCCACGTCAACAAACGTGATATCCGGCTTGTCGCCTTCAAAACGAGAACGGTCCCGCAGCTTTCCGAAGCCACCGGCACCCGACTGTATCCTCGGCAGAAGATACAGGAAAGCACCGAAAATGATGACCATCGGGACGAACAGCATGAGCATGGAACCCAGCGCCGAACTCTGTGGAACCCTGGAATCGTAACCGAGTTCCGGTTCGGCTCGGCGCACCAGTTCCGCCACTTCCTCGGCCTGCGGACGCACGTAGGAGAACTGCACCAGTTTGCCCGCGTCCTGTCTCCTGCCGTCCGGGGCCATGGTCTGGGTGGCTTCGGACAGCCAGAGTCTCACACGTTGAGACCCTTCAGTCATCTCGACTCGCGTGACGGTGTCTGCCTGCAGCAGCTCAATGCCCTCGGACGTCTTGATGGACTTGAAGTGATCTGCCCCAAGAAAAGCCCAAACAGCCATCCCCACGGCGACGAGCACAACCGCGATGACGGCGGAAACTGTCCACCTGTTCCTGCGGCTGCGATCCTTGCCATCGGCTTCCGGATCGTTGCCCTCGGGCGACGCCGGTGCTCCGTCCTTTTTCTCTGCTGCCTGCGTTGCGTCCGTATCGCTGAGTTCGACGTGTTGTTCTGCCGCAGTAGCCACGTCCGAACCACCGCTGGGCGGTGTACCCTGGCGATCCACCCCGGTCATCTATCCTCCGTAAACGTGCGGTGCAAGAGTTCCGATGAAGGGAAGGTGGCGGTAATTCTCGGCGTAATCAAGGCCGTAGCCAACCACGAACTCGTTGGGGATGTCGAATCCCACGAAGTCGACATCGATCTCAACCTTGGCCGCCTCGGGCTTGCGCAGCATCGTGGCAATGCGGACATCCTTGGCCCCACGGGACTCCAGATTTGCCTTCAGCCAGGACAGCGTGAGACCGGAATCGATGATGTCCTCCACAATGAGGACTTCACGATCTGTGATGTCCGTGTCGAGGTCCTTGAGGATGCGCACGACACCCGAGGATTTGGTGCCACTTCCATACGAAGAGACCGCCATCCAATCCATCGCCACCGGAGCGTGAATCCTGCGGACAAGATCGGCCACAACCATGACTGCCCCTCGCAGAACGCCAACGACCAGGATGTCCCGGCTGCCGTAGTGATCATCGATCTGGGTGGCAAGTTCGGTCAGTTTTTCGTCAATCTGTTCCTTGGTGAACAGAACCTTCTCAAGATCCTGACCCATGTCGCGAGCATCCATCGCTGTCCTTTCTCAGGTAGTTACTCAAGCGTACGCCGTCAAAGACGATTCTCCCCTCCCGTTGCGAGGCCCGGACACCGGGCAGGTCAATACCACGGCCTCCCCCGGGACCGGTGACCAGCTCGTCAAGGTGATCGATGTGCCACCCCATCAATTCACCCGGCCTGGCCCCGGCCCGCAGAGCAAGAGAGCGAAGCACACGAGTACGAATCGCGGTGGGCAAGGAACGTAGCTCCTTGATTCCAATGCTCGGATCGACGCCGTCGGCGAGCCTCTCGATTTCGCGACGGGCCCAGCCTTCGAGCGCTTCTTCGTCGGCTTGGAGCAGCATCGCCGTACGCGCCAAGGACTCGATCACCCCCGGCCCGAGATCCTCCTGCAGTGCGGGCAAGGAGCGATGGCGCACCGCCGTACGGCGCAGCAATGTGCCATCCTGCGCTCGCCACTGGGAAGTGGGTTCGTTGGTGGGATCCTCAACCCATGAAATGCCAGCGCATCGCAATCCCTCGCGCAGGTCCTCACGCCGCAAATCGAGCAATGGCCGCAGAGCGGGTATCTCCGGGTGCTCGGGGAGGCATGCGATGGCGGCCATACCCCGGATGGAACGGGCACCGGAGCCACGCGCCAGCCCCAGCAGTACTGTCTCGGCCTGATCATCCGCGGTGTGCCCCAGAAGAACGACGGCCGGTTGTTCACCCTCGACTCCGTGCGCAGCCTCCGCCAGCGCACGGTAGCGCGCGCTGCGGGCTCTGGCTTCCGGACCGGAGCCATCGCGCACCGAAACTGTGACGGTATCGGCTCGTCGCACCCCCATCGAGCGCAATCGCGCAGCGACCTGTGCGGCCTCGCGCGCCGATTCCTCCCGCAGTCCGTGATCCACGGTCAACGCATCGATCACATACCCATCCCGCGAGCCCACGAAAATCGCCGTCTGTATCAGAGCCATGGAGTCCGAGCCGCCTGAGCAGGCGACAAGCAGACGCCGACCGGGATGGACGCCGGCTATCTTCAGCAATGCCCTCATTTTGTTGCGCGCGGCCGCAACGGCCGGGTGCGGACCCGCCATCTCCTAGTGGCCTTCGCCGAGCACGCGATGCACCCAAGTCAAGGGGGAGGAGATCTCCTCCGGGCTGGGAGCATTGAGTGGATCCTCCCACAAGACGTTCAACCCTTCGACACCCACCGAAGCGATCACGCTCGAAACAAAGGTTCCTCCGGCAGAGTACTGTGCCATTTTCATGTCCATACCGGTGACACGCTGAAGCCACTTCGTGACGGGACTTGCCTGCTCACGACGCTGCTTCATTGCGCGCAAAAGCCTTTGCTTGGCGGGCAGCAGGGCGATCGGAACCGCGTTCATCACGTATTCGGCGTGCCCCTCCAGCAGGCTCATGATCGCAGTGATCTCCGCACCAGGCCCCGAATCGAGGGACAACTCCTCACTCCCCGATTGAGCTGCCTCAATGAGGGGGCGGGCTCGGGAAACGATGTAGTCCCTGAGCCATGGGGCCTGGGCGAACTGGGCGGCGTGGGTCAGCTCGTGCACCGCCACCCAGAGAGCAAGATCCCGCCGATCCAAGTCAAAGTTGCGCTGAAACTCAAGGATGTTGGGGGCGACCAGCAACAGATGGCCGGGAACGTGTGATTCACTCGCTCCGCCGGACTCAGAGTCTCCCTCCGGGGCGAGCGGATCATACTGGCCCAAGACGCTCTTGGCCATGAGAGCAAGTCCGACGCCCACCTCCATCGAAAGGAGCGATCCTCCCGGAGACTTGAGACTCACGGCGCGGCGCATCACGCCCCCACCACGCCAGGTACCCTCGTTCAGCTGCAGGATCTCGTTGAGGGATTCCGCAGTGGCCTGCGCCCATCGCTCACGGTCCACAACATGGACGGGTACATTCTCCGTGAGTTCAGCAGCGCCCATGCCACTGACGGAAGCCACGATCTCCGGTGCCCGGGCGGCCATGGCGTGCAACCCCGCCACCACCGCACGGGCCTCGTTGGTGGTGGCCTGCGGCGGCCTCCCTGAAAGTAGTGAGGAGACCTTACCCACGAGTCTGGCATCAATCGGGATCATGAGATAACCGTAACGCTGCCCTCCGATACGTTCTAGCGCATTGGCACCACGGGCGGAAACTTCGTCGTCGCAACAACCCATCCTTCCCGTCATCGGGCGAACTGGTGGAGGCAGTGAGCAACCAACCCGAGCGTCACAACGCGGAGAGAGTCCCCAGGAAATCATCAATGACGGTGCGGATCTCTCGCGTCGTTCCCTCCTCGATGTTGTCCACCAGAATCGAGAAGGTGAGAACGCGCCCCGAGTTGGTCATCATGTATCCGGACAGGGAATTCGCCATGATGAGCGTGCCGGTCTTCGCTCGCACACGACCGCCCAGATCGATGTCGGACATTCGCGCGCTCAGAGTACCGTTGAGCCCGGCGACGGGCATTCCGGAGGCGATCGCCTCCAACGGGCATTCCTCGCAGGTGTAGACATCATCGAGGATTTCCAGCTGAATCGTCGTCGTCAGGCGGTTGAGAATGGACAGACCCGAATTGTCCGAAACCACCACCCCCGCGATGGTGTAACCCATGTCGGTCAATGCCGCCTGCGTGGCACGAGCGGCACCCTCGAAGTTCCCCGGCTCGCCCTTGGCAACTGCCACGAGATGGCCAAGAATATCCGCAGTCGTATTACACGACTCGGTGAGCATGTAATCGACCAACTCGCGGACACTCGCGCTTTCCACGGAACCCACCTCGGTCGCACTCCGCGGAGTCTCAGCTCGCCCGACCACATTGGCGGTGATGCCACGCTCACCGAGCGCAGCCGCAAACGCATCCAAGGCTTGGAGATCCGGATCCACCGTGAAATCGCCGGCATCGTTGCGTGAGAGATCAACGGCAATTGGCCTCATCTGCATGATGTAGGAGGTGTCCGAGCCCACCACTTCGGGATGATAGAGCGGACCGGTGAACAGGGACGAATCGACTGCGAGATCGATGTTGGCCGTACCCGATTCCTTCAGTTTCGCCGCAGCCTCGTCCGCCAGGTCCCCAAGTCCCGCGTGTCCCACGATTGCTGTCGGATCTCCCGTACCCGGTGACAGCATGGCATCTCCACCGCCCACGAGGTAGAGAGTGTTCTCGGACAGGGCTGCGGACGTCTCAAGCGTGGCGTCCGGTCCGAGAACCTCCAGTGCGGTCGCGGCCGTCAGCAGCTTCTGGTTCGACGCCGGCATGCGGGCCACGTCCGTCTGCACCCCGCCGAGCACCTCGCCCGTTGCCGCATCCGCAACTTCGACCGAGGCTTGTCCTGTCAAACGCGGATCGGCGAGAAAGGCATCGATCGCTCCGGTGACCGCCTCGGATGTGGGAACCGGGATGTTCTCATCTGGAGTCGGAAGTTGGGGGGAGACGGCCTCGACCGGAGTGATAGTTGGATAAGCTGCAGGTTTTTCCTCAAGAGGACGCGTAGTGATGAGTCCCGGGGTAAGATCAAAGGCATCCGCTAGTAAGTAGGTTCCGCCAAGCACCAATAGAGCAGTCACTGCAACCTGTGTTTTCCGATTCACAGTGCCAGTGTCGCACGGCAGCCTGTCGGTCGAGCTTTAGCGTGACCGAAGCCATCTGCACAAAGGAGAATGCTGATGATGGAGTTCGATGTCACCATCGAGATTCCGAAGGGTAATCGAAACAAGTACGAGGTCGATCACGAGACTGGTCGCATCCGTCTTGATCGGATGCTCTTCACTTCCACACGCTACCCGGACGATTACGGGTTTATCGACGATACGCTCGGCGAGGATGGCGATCCTCTCGATGCCCTTGTCCTGCTTGAGGAGCCAACATTTCCCGGCTGCGTCATTCGTTGCCGCGCCCTGGGCATGTTCCGCATGAGCGACGAGGCTGGCGGCGACGACAAGGTCCTGTGCGTTCCTTCCGGCGATCAGCGCGCCTCATGGCGCACCGAGATCGAGGACGTTTCCGAATTCCACCGCTTGGAAATCCAGCACTTCTTCGAGGTCTACAAGGATCTGGAACCGGGCAAGTCCGTTGAGGGGGCCCACTGGGTTGGCCGACTCGATGCCGAGGCCGAGATTGAGCGTTCCTATGAGCGAGCCAAGGAGCAGGGCTATTACGATCACAACTGAGTTCAGTGATTAGTCGCTGATGCACAAAGGGGAGGGGCCAGTTCTCAGGAACTGGCCCCTCCCCTTTGGCTTGAGCGGGTATCAGCGGCTCGCAAGTTCATTGAAGCGAAACCGATGCCATTTGCTGGACAACCTCTGAACAGTCCAGCAGTCCGCCGGTTGAGCGACCTTACTAGCCGAACACCCGGATGACGGTGGGCGTACCGATCCAGCGATCCTCGCCCACGCGGGTGCCCCAGGACTCGTTCCAGGCGCCCACGTTCTGGCCGTTGCCGAGGCTGATGGCCACGTGGCCGGGCCAGTAGAGAATATCTCCGGCGCGAGCCTGCGAATAGGGAACCTGACGCCCGGCAGAAAGAACCGAGGCATACGAGTTACGGATGGGAACGCCATTCTGGGAGAAGACGTAGCTCACGAAACCGAGGCAATCCCAACCCGACGGGCTGCTACCGCCCCAGACGTATGGGACGCCGGTATAGCCCATTGCAAAGTTGACGATCGCCTGCCCGGAGCCCGAGGGAGCCGGATCAGGTTTTGGTGCGGGGGTCGTAGGCTTCGGAGCCGGAGCGGGTGTGGTCGGCTGTGGGGCCGGAGTCGTCGGCTGCGGCGCGGGCGCGGGTGTGGTCGGCTGTGGGGCCGGAGTCGTCGGCTGCGGCGCGGGCGC
>WPCI01102148.1_pt1 | contig 30485 bp, 33 predicted proteins | sample 5399871 | NCBI WGS metagenome assembly WPCI01 (sample SAMN12869469, study PRJNA574797) | sludge metagenome | isolation source: wastewater treatment of pH7 | place: China:Beijing | collected 2019-05-20 | reverse complement strand
GGAAAACATGACTCTAGTAAAGGTAACAGATATAGCAAAGACCCTTTCGAAGAAGATGATCTTCCTTTCTGATACATGTGAGGTTTGTAAAAAAGAACGCAAACGTACTGTTAGATTCATAAAGATAAATGGTGAAGTAGTTTGTCCAGTATGTAAGTTGGCAGAAGATAATCAAAAGCTAGAAGCGGAAATGAACGTATTTCGAGATGAGAAGGAACAGAGAAAACGGAAAAGTATGTTTTACGATAAGAGCTTGATTAAAGATGAAACAATTAAACTTGCTAGATTCTCAACTTTTAAATCTGATTGTGAAGAAGATGAAAAGAATTATACCTTAGCAAAGAGAGCACTTGAGGAGTATTTAAATGATGTAAGGTTTAATTTGATTCTAGTTGGAAAAGTAGGTGCTGGTAAAAGTCATCTTGCTTATTCAATTGCTCATGAAATGAATGAGAATAGCGCAGGAACGGTTCTTTATGTTTCTGTATCAGAACTGTTTGACTATATACGTTCTACGTTCAATGGGCAATCTGAGGAATCTGAGCATAGCATTGTTAATTTACTAATTAGTGCAGATTTATTGGTTATCGACGACTTAGGTGCAGAACTAGGAGATATGGATGCGGCGGATCCAAAGGCAACGGCATTCGTGAATCGTGTACTGTTTAAAGTCTTTGATGGAAGACAGGGAAAGAAAACAATCATTACAACAAACCTAACAGGTGAAGCTGTGATGAAAGCTTACGATGAGCGTATTACATCTCGTATGTTCAACACATACAGACATATTGAGTTTAAGTATACAAGAGATAAGCGGAAAAGAAAGTTGCCTTTTTAAGAGGGTGTAAAGGAGAGATTTTAATGATAGAGACAATAATTGTGAAGTGGTACTGCAAACATTGTGATGCACATAATCGCTTAGAAGTTCATCCAAATGGAGGATTTATGGATAAGGATTTTCATGTGTTATGCCGCAAATGTGAAGAATCTAGTTCAATGGTATTATCAGCTACTCTTTTAGAGAAACAAAATAGGGATAAGCTTTTATGACCATTACTGTAATTCGTCCTCATGTCCATATTTCAAGCGTTAGTAGTTGGGGAATGGTATTTACACCATCTCCGACAAACAACGCTGAATGGTCATGTGAGGACTATAAAAATACAACGGGAAAACGGATTGAAGAAATGTTAAAGAAAGCGAAGGGAAAAGAATGAAAACATACACAGGATTTGAAGCGATTGAAAGAATGAAAACGAATTGGATTAAAGAAAAGAATGATTATTTTGCACACACATTAAAAAAAGGTAAACATGAGGTTTTGGGAATTAGTAGTCAGCGTATTGTACCGTCTGCAATCGGTATGAATTTCTTTTTTGAAAACGAGTTTGTAGATTATGAAAAGCCATTGAATTTAGAGTATGGTGAAATGTTTGTAATGGAAAGCTTAAATGGGAAATGGTATGGGGTCTTAAGAGAGGAGACTAAGGACAAATATTACTTAATTATGGGATTAAAAGTTGGTGAGTATCGTTTCTATGAAGATGGATGCTCCTTTAAAAAATATCAGGGACGTACATTCCGAAAGGCAACAGATAAAGAGTTAGAAGAATTTGAGCGCTTCATGATGTTTTATAAGAAGGACCGTAAAATGGACGAGTTTAAATTAGGTGACATTTGTGAACGAGAAGATGTCCTATATAAAGTAGTTGTTCAGACTGAGGATAACAAATTTGAGGGTGTTTTAGGTTGTGTAGCAATTAATGAAAAAGATACTCCAGTAAAATACTTTCCAGTGAAAAGTATGGAATTACAATTTTGTGTCGAGGACATGGTGGGGTAATTTTGCATCAACACATCATAGATCAACTGATTGATAGAGGTATTTATAAATCCAAGGACGGGCTTCGAGATTTATTCGAGTGCTCGTTTGAGGAGTTAGTGGAAATGTTGGAGGGAGAAGATTGAGCTTTAAAAAGGAAATGGCAATCATTTTAGTCAGCTGGCTTTTAATCAGTGTGACTATTTTCTTACTAAAATACAAACTTGGAGTGAACTTATAATGATTCAGTTACACACAATTACATCTGAAGAGAAGAAACAAAACTTTGATATTACAGAACTATTTGAAATGCAAAAAGAACTGGATAAACGAATTGGATATAAAGGAAATGACAAAATGGATATGTTATTTCGTGCATTACTGGTGGAAATCGGTGAAGCATGGAATGAAACTCGAGCGTTTAAGATGTGGAGTACAGGATTTGGAGTTCCTAAGAATGGACTATTAGAAGAGTTAATTGATGGTCTTCATTTTCTTATGAACATTGTAATTGAGTTAGATAAATGTACATGGAGGCATGAACTTATTCCATCGTTCAGTATGCAATCAATTATGAGAAAAGATACAAGTAATGTAAATATGTTGTTCGAATGGTATATGCAAGATGTGTTGACTGCAAAAAGGGCATGGTGTCAGTACAGAGATTTAACTACAACAATGGGACATTTAAGACGAGCATTTGGAATCTTCTTTCGTATTTGCTATTTGTATGGATTTACCTACGAGGACGTTATTGATTCGTATAAGGAGAAGAATGCGGAAAACTTTGAGAGACAGGATAACGGATATTAATTAACTTTGAATTTTATAGAAAAGGTGTATACGGGAAAAAGCGTTGATTATTAGTAATTAAGATTGTTTATCAAGATTTATAACAAAAATTTTATTTTAGTAGGAAATAAGAATTAAAAAGTGCAAGAGCTGTAAAAAACAAAAATCGTTACTCTCCTATAGGAAAGTAACGATTATTGCTAAAACAATTCCGGCAAGAGCCTTCATTGTCTTATAGGAAATTTTGATGTGAATTTCCATAAAAACACCCCCTCTTTACACTTTTAGCCTATCCTTGAGTAAACCCAAGAATAGAAATAAGTCTAGAGGATAATATGAGTATATCATCTGGAAGAAGCTTTAACTACTAAAAAACAAAAAATTCTAAAAAAAGTGGGTAGAGTATGAAAATGCTAGATCTATGTTCTGGAATTGCAGGAATAAGTATGGCAGCGGGTTGGGCTGGAATTGATACAGCAGCCTTTTGTGAAATAGAAGGGTTCAATCAAAGTGTACTTAGAAAGAACTATCCTAACATTCCTATTTTCCCGGATTTATATAAACTTACGAAACAATCATTAATAGATGGAGGTGTTGACATTGATTCAATTGGAGTTATTTCAGCAGGATATCCCTGTCAGGGGGAAAGTCTTGTTGGGAAGCGAAGAGGTGCAGAAGACGAAAGATGGTTATGGCCAGAAGTCTTCCGACTTATTAAAGAACTCCGACCCACTTGGTTTGTTGGAGAAAATGTTGCTGGACACGTCACAATGGGCTTGGACACTGTGCTCTCCAACCTGGAAGAAGAAAACTACTCGACAAGGACGTTCGTATTTCCGGCTGTCAGTGTCGGCGCACCGCATCAAAGATACCGGACATTTATTGTTGGCCACTCCAACGACAAGTCAAAATTACAAGCCAATCCGAGAGTTGTGCCCTTCAGAAGTAAACGGGAAACATGGGAAAACACTACCGGGATCAATCGGGGAACACTTTCCAGAACATATTGGGAAGAAAATCAACCCGCGATTTGTGGAATGGATGATGGGACTGCCACAAGATTGGACGAAGATAGATTGAGATTCTTGGGCAATGCAGTGGTCCCGCAACAGATCTATCCTATATTTGAGGCGATAGCTAAAATTGAAGGTTTATTATGAAAAACTTGTCTAACGAGGGTACAAATTTATTAAGAAATGGAGAATTTAAATATGGATGTAAAGCTACTAGCACATACGCAATTATCTGAGGAATTTGTTAATTATTTATCTCTTGTATCCGGTGTTGGAGAGGAAGGGTTTGATCCTACTCATGGACAAGTGGTAGCCTTATCAGCAATTCGTACGTGCTACTCGCCAAATAAACCTAGTAGGATTGTAGCTTTAGAGGGAGAGAAGTACTTCAAAGGAAAAGCAACTGATGGAAAAGGTGGAAAAGAAGTAGATCGGCTCATTAGACATATTGTAGGTTCGGGTCATACTTCAACACTGGAACATCTAACATATACCTTTGCAGTAGAAGGAGTTAGCAGAGCATTACTTACACAGTTAACTCGTCACCGTGTAGGATTCAGTTACTCAGTCCAATCTCAAAGGTATGTACGCATGGGAAGTAATGATAAGATAGGTGGCTTTGATTATGTAGTGCCCGAAACTGTTAAAGCTAAAGGAGAACATGTAGTTAAAGCGTACAATGAGATGATGCACAAACTACAAAGTGATTATGATCTGCTTAGAACATTAGGAATTCCTGCTGAGGATGCTCGCAGTGTACTTCCAAACGCATCTACAACTAACCTAGTCTTAACAGTCAATTTACGGGGGCTTTTAGATTTCTATAATAAGCGTCGAAAAGGAAAAGGTGCTCAAGCTGAAATCGCGGAGTTAGCAGAACAATTAAGGCAAGAAGTTGTAAAAGTTGAAAAGTGGGTAGACGAGTTCTTCGGAAGTGGAAAGTAATAGAAGCCTAACGTGGTTACAAATAAAAGAGCAGCTAGCAAAAGCTAACTGCCTTTCCAATCATGGAATATGATTAAGAAATGGGTTATCTACAGTATTGACGGGATAGTGAGTTTTATTCAAGGTGGATTTACTAATTATGTAGGTTACATGATAAGCCCTATTAACATCCAGGCTGCCCCAATCAGAATTAAAGATTCAAATGTAATCCAAAATTTATTTTTTTCTGGTTTTTGAAACTCTTTAATTACAGAAAATACGGCACTTATTCCTACAAGAGTGAACAGAATAATTCGGATTGTATCAGTCATTTGTATCACCACCTAATATTTTAATAATTTAATTATATATTAATTACCATTTTATAGAAACTTAATAAAATAATCCTATTAAAGAAATGGAGATTTATAGATGGGGAAAAGTCAAAGAGATAAAGGAATGAGACGGGAGAGGGAATTTGCTAGTTTAATAGGCGGTGCTCGTGTACCGCTCTCTGGTGCCATGGACGGGTACTCAAATGATGTGAAGGGTTTAGGTCTTGAATGGGAAGTAAAAGCGAGGAAAGAAGGATTCAAGACTTTATACAACTGGTTGGAGGATGAACGTGAACAGCCAGATGCATTAGCGATTAAGGCTGATAGAAAACCTTGGTTGGTAGTTTTACCGTTGGATACATTTTTGAAAATAGTGAAGGAGTGAGAGTATGTTGGATATTGCCCTACCTGTTCTTAACAAAGAGCAGACAAAAAAGAATGTGCTTCAAGCTTTGAAAAAATACCGTTTGTTTTTATCAAATATAGAGGAAAGAGATATAGAACGTGTACAAAATGGTAAGGTGATCGGAATGAGTAAAACAGTTTTAGAGCGAATCAACTATATTCAAGAAATAAGAAAAGGTGTAGAGAAACTGGATGCGTGGGATAAGCAACTTATTGAGTTAGCTTATCTAGGGAAAGAGAAGCTTAGTTGGATAAAGATGTGTAGGATATTGAATATGTCTCAACCGGATTATTATAGGAAGAGGAATAGGGCTTTGTGTGAGCTTGCTTATAAATTAGGAATTGAATTAGAAGTATAAGAACCGCTTAATGTAGCGGTTTTTTTATTTTTATTGTATATTTTTATATATAAATATAATATATGAGTTTTGTATAACCATTAAATAGAAAGGCGAGAGGAATGGAGTTTTAATATGAGTAAAAAAGTAATTCAGGAAATTTTAGATGAAGTTTTAGATGAAGTACGTGATGAAGTTAAGTTTGAAGTTAGAACTGCTGTTAAAGATATAACAAAGGAGTTAGTCATAGCTGAGGTTAAAAGCCTTAATAAGGATATTAAAGTGAATGAAGTCGAAAAAGAGACGAACAAGCCAATAATAAGGAAAATGAGTATAAGAGGTTTTTTTGTAAATAATTTAATTCCAGTTTTATTAGCTATATTTTTATATGTAGTTATAGTTTTTGCTTATTTATTGGGTACTAAAGAAATATTTTATTTTATAATGTTAAATATTAATACAACAATAGGTAATAAAGTTCTACTATCGATGCTCTTTTGGATGTTATTTAGTTATTGGGGATTTGTGGTTGCTATCAATTTGTATAGGCTAAAACAAAATCCAAATACGATTTTTCTTTATGGGATTTTTGAGATTGGCTTAGGGTTCTTAGCATTATCAATAGGGGGATTAAGCTTTATAATTGGTCCTATTGATTTTTGGGGTATAAATGAGAAATCCTTATTTGGTTTTTATGCTAGTTTATATGTAATGGTGAGAGGATTAGAAACTACGAAAAAACATTATGATCATTTTAAAAGAACTTCTAAAAGGGTTGAAAGAATCTTTAATAAAAGAAGGTTTTTGGAGCGTGTATTTGATAAGGTTTTAAAATATAAATAAAAGATTTAAAGAGACTGCTGTTTTAGAGATAGCAGTTCTTTTATTAGGAGAGAGTTTATATGGGACAAGTTTTGAAGGAATACTTTTCACCAAGTAAGCAATATAAAGTTGAAATAATAAAACGAAAAGATGGTTTATATACAACAGAAGTTTATAGGTGGATGGAGGATTGTGGATATGAGTTTTGGAGTGCTATATCTAGGGGAGTAACTTTAATAGATAATGAGAAACATGCACACGGGATAGCTATTGAGCAATTGAGGGCGTATTCGGGTGAGTAGCTTCTACAATTAAATCGCATGGATACCGCATTCAATAGAGTCAATTATGCAGCTAAAGTCAAATAGAATTTTAGTTAAAACCACTGAATGCTAACAATGAAGAATTTGTATAGGATGCGATGTTTTTTATTTTGTGATAGTATTTTTTTATAGAAAAAAATGTATATATATGTTTTATATTTCTAGTTAAGGAAGGTCAAGTGAAATGGGAGAAAAAAATTGGACAGATAAAGATTGGAAATGGCTAGTTGGGGTTTTGATTGGAATTATTATTGTTATACTTTCGTTGTGGTTTGCTAAAACAAAAGGGATGGAAACAAATTTTTCTATCATGTCAAGTGCGGTATCGATTGCTTTGGGTTCAGTAGCAATTTTTATTGCGCTAAAACAAGATAGTGACTCACAGAGACTGAATCAACAAATGCAAAACACATTGAAGACAATGGAGTATAAGATAGATAATGTTGATCAAAATGTTAAAAAGTTAGATGTTGAGAAGTTAGAATCAGTAATTAGAGAGAGTGTGGGGGATTTTGTAAAAGACATTGGAGCGGGTACACCTGAAAAACAATTAGATCCCACAAATGAGCAATTGCAACAATTGTTAGAAGAAGCAGTACCATATTTAACACAAGATATCAGCTCTAAAATAAATAATGAATCTAAGATTTTTTTAGAAGATCTGCCATTACAGAGAGGCTTCAGGAACAAAGTCACAAGTGAATTGGTATATGAATTGTTAGCTGATGAACCTAAAGGATTGAGTTTTACAGAAATACATCAAAAAATTAGGAATAACACCAAAAAAATTATCCATAAAGTTTTGTTGGAACAAGCTTTGAGGGTGTTAAAAGATACAGGGAAGATTGAAATCGAAAAGATTGGTAATGAAACCATTTATAAAATTAAGAATATATAAGGATTGTATTTTAGTACACTTACAGCAGTTATTTTTATAAAAAGGAGAACTACTCATGCAAAATGAATTAGAAAAATTATTTTTAGAAACTAAACATATAGATAAAATGATCAAAACTGCAAAAGTTGTGGTTGATACAAATGTTTTGCTATCAGCTTATCAAACTAAACCAGTTACATTTAAAGCTATCTTAAAAATGTTAGAAGAATTAGCTGAGGCAAAACGTTTAAAAATCCCCTCACATGTTATATGGGAATTTAATGAAAATAGACCTGAACGTATAAAAGATATAGCTTGTAACCTACAAGATTTCATAGGTAGCTTAGAAAAGATTTCTAATATTACAACTCCAAAAAAATTAAATGAAATCTTGCCTGCTATAGATGTATTGGAAACTAGTCATATAGGAGAAGTTATCCAATCTCAAGAAATTTTAAGGGAGAAACTCAAAGAAATTAGAAAAGTAGGAACGGATTTTAAAGCTGAATTACAAAATCTTGTTTCAAAAATGAGTAACTACCTAGATGATGATCCAATCCTTTTTAAATATAAGGAAATATTGGAAAAGGCATATTATGAAGGAGAAGAAATTAATGAATCTCGGTTAGAAGAGTTGGGTAAGCAAAGATTTAAAGAAAACATACCACCAGGGTTTAGAGATAAAGCAAAAGGGCTAAATAAATACGGGGATTTAATCATTTGGTTACAAATCTGTCAAATTAAGGATGATGTGATTTTTATTACATTTGATAATAAAGATGATTGGGTTTATACAGATAATAAGAAAAATGTCTTAGGGGCTAAGAGGGAATTAGTTCAAGAATTTTATAAAAAGACTGACGGAAAAACTTTAAAGATATTACATCCAAGTAATTTTATAGATTTATATACAGAAGGAAAAGTTTCAACAGATGTAACGGATGAGTTGAGGGAATATAAAAGTTTCGTAACAATGCCTGCTGGTTCTGGTAAAACAGCAGCTATCTGGGGTAGAGCTTTTTCTAGTATTCGAAAACAAGAAATAGATAAATTGAAGGAAGATTGTTTTTATTATGAACATGAGATTCATGGCTATTTGGAGTTAATACGTAAAAGTTCTGCAGAAGAGCACACGTACTCTGAATTAAATATGCAGTTTGAATTATTGAGAAAAGAAGACCTTATGACATTACCTGAATTAGAGAAGTATTTAAAAGAATTAATAGGATTTTATGAGGATATTAGGTACATATATCTAAAATATTTTAACCAAGATGAAGAGAAGTAATATGTAATTTGTTACATAAGATTCATTAATTAAATGATTTTTTTGATAAAAAATTGATAAAAAATGTTAGTAGTGTACCTGTATCATTGGAAATGTAATAAGAACTGCCACGGAAATGGTACTGTATGTTGTTTCTTGATTCATCTAAATTTCTCGGGCTAGGGCAATTAATTATAGTTTACTCACGAATAAACGTAAGTAAGGGTCCGACCAACGGGGGAGAGGGTTACACCTCTCTTTGAGCCGAGGATGTTCCTTCCGAATGTCCAATTGCTAACCATACTTTCCTCGGTTCAAAGAGGCGTGGGGCACCTCAACACTTTATTTCTCTCTTGAACTTTACCAAACTAATTAGAAGCATCAGCTACACTTACAGATTTGTGTCTATGGGGAACGGTTTTCCGTTTCTCTGACTGTATAAGCGGAATTTACTTGTGGAGTGAGAGAAGCGTAGAAATTAAATATGAAAGTAATAAAAGAACACTGTTATGTAGAGAAATACAGTCTATATACGGTGTTCTTTTTTGTTTATAAGGAGGGATAGGTTATGCAGGATTTGATCAAACAGTATAACACGACTTTAAAGCAATTGAGAGAGGCTCAAAAGGATGCTAAAGAGGAAGATGTAAAGATTCTAACTGATATGATTAGTGACATTTCTTACTCCTTAGAATGGATGAAAAAGGCGAGAAGACCGGGAACTCGTAGAGGGGTTGAAAGGTTAGCTGCATATCAGAGAGAAAGAGCATGTGATCCATTGCTGATGCAAAGATATTTTCGTAGCATGGATGATAATTTATATGAGTGGGACAGTCATCAACAAGAACATGTAATTGGTGAATGGGACAAAATTAGATTAGAAGATGCTTTATCATTGTTAACTGAGCGGGAGAAAGAAGTATACCTCATGTCTCGAGGATATTGTTTAACATACAGAGAGATTGCTAGATACCTAGACATTACATGTAGTACGGTACAATCTATGATAGAACGTGCTGAAAAGAAAATATCAAGACAGGTAAATGAGAGCCTCTTCTGCAATTGCGGATGAGGTTTTTTAATATTGTAAAAAATTATCAATTATATATAATTAATAAGAGTTAGGCTTGAGAATATTTCAAAGAGATACTGATGAAAACAACTGATTATAATAATTAAAAGATATCAGAAATATAATTTAAATGAAGTAAGGAATTTTTTATGATTAAAAGATATTCTGATGAATAAGTATCAGTAAGGTTCTATATATTAATATAATGTTTATCGTAAGATTTTGAATTTGTTAATCTTATTTTATGTCTAGTAAATTATTAAGGGGATAAGTTTATGATTCGAATATATAAAAATGAAAAAATGGATTGGTTAGTTAATGAATTATCAGCTTTAGCACTACAGGGTATGCTAAATGAGAAAGATGAGTCCGAAAAATTAATATCTGAGTGTTTTAATGGAAAGTGTTCCTATTGTGAAAATTCAATGGAGCTTGTAGAAATACAAATTGATTATTATAGACCAATAAATGGTGCATTAAATACCGTGGATGGGGTTTTTCATAGGGAGTTGTATAAGTGGTTGAAAAATGATAGTGATAATTTACTATCTATTTGTGTAGAGTGTAATCGTGCGAAAAGTAATCGATTCCCAGTAGCAGGAGAAGTAGCATCTATTAATGCAAGCAAGAAAGAATTAACAAAGGAAAAACGGTTATTATTAAATCCTTATAGAGATTATCCAGAGAAACATTTTAGTTATAGTAGTGACGGAAAGATATACCCAAGAACAAAAAAAGGACAAATAACAATTGATACTTTACATCTAAATCGGGATTCATTAATAAAAGAACGAATGAATGAATATATGCGTTTTAAAGATATATGTGATATTTATATAGAAAAAAGAAGTGGCTGGGATATAAAAGATGTTACTAGAGAGATAGATCAAGGTTCAATCTTTTCTGGACTAAAAAGATATATTATTTCCAACTTGATTTCAAATGGTAGAATATCAGTTGCAGACGAATTAGCAGTGCATTTAAATGGGGGCATGGTTAAATATGAAAGTCTTTATGTCGCTGAAAAAGCTCAAGATGATTTTATACAACCCAGGAAACAAAAGTATTATGAAATAGAGAAAAAAATAAACCGTTATAATGTATCAGATGATGATGATATATCTAAGTATTTTAGTGTGCAACGTTTCATTGAAAAAATCGAAATTAAGAATTTTAAAATTATTAAAGATTTAAAGATTGATCTGACTTTAAGTAAAAGTAAAGATGCGCCTTGGTTAATGATTCTTGGTGAAAATGGGATAGGTAAAAGTTCAATTTTACAAGCTATTGCACTAGCATTAGTAGGAGAAAAAGAAAGAGAAAAATTCTTATGGGAAATCAATAAAACTCCTAGTGATTATATAAGAAATGATGCATCTGAAGCTTATATTAAAATACATTTGTCAGGGATGCTAGAACCAATTAGTCTTTATTTTAATATAAATCAAAGCGGATTTAGGGGAGAAAACCACCAAGAACCAAGAGTGCTACTATTAGCATATGGCTCTACCCGTTTACTTCCACGGGATAACAGGGGAGTTGAAAAGAAAATTGTATGGTCAAGAATAGGTAATTTATTTAATCCATTTATACCTTTAGTACATGTAAAGAAATATTTGCTGTCTTTAAGTGATAAGGATTTTTCTGTTGTAAGACAAGCTATAGAATCAGTTATTTTAGAAGATGTGATAGTGTTTAGGGACAAAACTAAAAGTTTTTTGTATTTTGGCTTACAAAATTCTATTGTTGAATTAGAGGAATTAAGTGATGGATATCAAACTGTTATTGCACTGGCTACTGATATTATGATGGTCATGAAAAATAGATGGCGTAGTTTTGATGCAGAGGGAATAGTTTTAATTGATGAGATAGATGCACATTTGCATCCTAGATGGAATATTGAAATTGTATCTAGATTGAAGAAAGCTTTTCCAAAAATCCAATTTATCGCAACGTCGCATAATCCATTATCACTCCGTGGACTTATTGATGGAGAAATTGCCGTGTTATTAGAGGATGAGGATAAAAATCCGTATATTACTCAAAAGCTTCCTTCGCAAAAAGGTGTTAATGTGGAAGTGCTATTAACATCTAAATTTTTTGGGTTGTATGATACGATGCCGGAGTTAAATAAATTATTTGATAGATATTATTTACTTTTATCAAATCCTGAACCTAATTCAGAAGAGAAAATAGAGATAAAGTATTTGAGAAATAAATTGGAAAAATATGATAAAACAGGTACGACAATTAGGGAACAAAAGTTTTATGAAGTAGTAGATGAATACTTAGCAAAATCTCGAGCTAGAAATTCTAATTATAATGAGCAGGACTTTAAAAAAATGATAAAAGAAACTATAGACTATTTTGAAGGGTAAGGGTTTTATGATATATGTAAAAAGAGGAGAAGAACCGGAAGAACTAGATTTAACTAACAAAAATTCTATCGGTTCTACAGAGTTAGCGGAGGCAACAACGTATTTTCAAACTCAAACAAGAAAATTTGAATTTTCTGCATATAAAAATATAAATGTAGTAGAAGAATTAACAAAAATGTTTCAAGGGAAGTGTGCGTATTGTGAAAGTGAAATTCGTACAATATCCTATGAAGAGATTGAGCATTTCAGACCAAAGGGAGCAATTAGAATAAAGGCTAAAGAAAACCTGAAGTATCCAGGCTATTATTGGCTAGCTATGAAGTGGGATAATTTATTGGTTTCTTGTCCGAAGTGCAATAAGTCTAAGGGGAATTTCTTCCCACTGGTGGATGAAAATACTCGGGCGACAAATCCAAAGCAAATTGCTCATGAAGTACCGTTACTAATAAATCCTTGTGAAGAAGATCCAGGCCTTCATATTGCATTTACTAAGGAAGGCTGCATTCAATATAAAACGGATAAGGGCGATTTATCTATAAGACATTATGACCTTTATAGGAGAGAATTAACTAAACTTCGCGAAAGATTAGCAAAGGATATATTATTAAAGGAAAGCCAAATATTAAATGGTTTTAAAAGAAGTATGTTTTTTAAGAAATATTTAGATATCGATCCAGAAGCAAAAGAACAATTAGAGGAACAGATATTAGAAATTCTAAATATCTATGATACTATACTTGAATATGTTAATAATCCTAAATTACCTTATCGCCAAATGGTAATTCAATTAACTGAAAAATTTCGAAAAGACTATGGCGCAGAATTAGAGGCATTGAGGATTGGATATGAAAAATCAAAACATAAAAAAAAATTAGCATATAAATAAGTGCTTAAAACTTTAAAAGAGATACAAATAAATAGTTTGTAAGTAGAAAGAGCATCTGCATAAGGTGCTTTTTATTTGGAAAAAAACATAAAAGATACGTAATGAAAACCCTATTTTTAGTAAGAAAAATATTTTTAAAAAATTAGAAAACAACACCTAATTCTATTTACCTAAGTAAACAGATATGGTATAATAAATATAGAAAGAACGAAAGGGGGGAAACAAATTGGCAAAGTTAGCACTGATACTAGGAATGATACTTACAGCACTAACAATCATTGAAAAAGTCCTAGTCATCCACGAAAAAGTAAAAAAGCTCAAAACCAAACGAAAACGCCCAGCCAGACGTAAACGAAAATGATTTTGAGCGGAAGAGAGAAGCGCACCTTCTCTCTTCTATACACATTATAACAACTTGCCAATTTGTAAACAATATGAAGAAAACAAGTAATTCATCGAACATCTTAATTATTTTCGTTACACTGTTTTACTTTGCGTATTTTCGAGATTCAGTCGAAGCGAGTATTTTTAAAACTGTTTTGGATATCGTGTTAATCATTCTTTTAGTCCTTTATATAATAAATACGTCATTGAGACTCTATGGGATTTTTAAAGAAAAAAGAGGTGAATAAAGTGTACAAGTTTGAAGATAAAGAGCAACTGCTTTCTTTTTTACATGATGAGGTATTAACGACACCAGAGGTAATGGATGTTTTAGGGATTAGTAAAGCGAGAATTAGTAAAATGATTAAAGATGGTAAACTTGTGCCATTTAAGAAGATGGAACGAGTGAGTTTATTTCTACGTGAAGATATTGAAGAGAAGAAGAAGGAATTGGAGATATTGCGAGAGAAATACCAACCTTATAATAAATGAGATTAAATCATCTGTTAAGTAGATAATTTGGGTGTAATTTGATAACTAAAAAGCATTTTCGTGAATAGTATGGTTATAAAAGAGGTCGATGAGATAAATTAATACCTTGTTTTAAAACTGTTGTACTGTTTATAGAGTAGGATATGTTTAGACGGATTACTCAGTATTGTTGTTTTTGGGAGATAGCATTTTTAAACAAATAAGTTTTAATTAATAAGATTATTTAAAAACAAATGAATGAGTGTGGTTGTTCATTGTACGTAGTAAAAGTATATTACATTAATCGTAGGACAGACTAAGTAAAGATAATCAGAATTCTAATTATGGCATTAAAGTTTTTGTGTTATAATAATTTTATTAATTATATTTTAAAAGGAATATTGATATTGTTGTCGAATAACGTAATATAGGGGGGATAAATATGGCAAAGGCATTAGAGGTTGCTAAGTATCTCGTAAGTAAAAGTGTACCAGGAACAGAAGAAAGTATTACTAACTTAAAATTGCAAAAGTTATTGTATTATGCTCAAGGATTCCATTTAGCAATTCAAGACAGCCCTTTATTTATGGAAAGAATTGAAGCATGGGTACATGGTCCAGTGGTTCCAGAAGTTTATTCTGAATTTAAGCATTTTGCTTATAATGAGATAGATACACATTATGATGTTAGAATGATTGATTTAACAGAGGAAGAAAAAAAACTATTAAATGATGTGTGGAGTATTTTCAAAAGTTACAGTGGAAAAGTATTAGAAGAAATGACTCACAATGAAGAGCCTTGGGTAAACGCAAGGAAGGGACTAGGCACATTTGATTATAGTAATGAACGTATTAAGAAAAAAGATATAAAACAATACTTTGCAAAAGAATATATAGTTCAGGCAATTTAAGTAGGGTGAATATTCACTCTGCTTTTTTATAGGGGGAACGTAGTTTTGGAGTTTTTTGTAGAATATTCTATTAACTTTATTAATTTTATGAATGGCATAATAAAGACTTTAATTCCATTAAGCTTTACTATTTTTATATTTGCGTATCGCGAACAAAAAGAGGTAGCATATTCGCTATTTAAAAGAAAAAAAGCATTACCCATAAAACTTTTTTTAGGTATAACGCTTTTATTGGTAATTTTTAATATGTTTTTAATACCTGATGCAACTGCGACTGGGAAATTATCCGATTTTGTAATAGTATGTTTAGCAATAATTTCTTTTGCTTGGATTGTAATTGCGTATTTTGCTTATAAAAGTATATTAAGAAACATTAATGTTATAAGCGAGTTCGAATACAATATTAACCAAATTAAAAAGGGTTTTGAGAATATTGAAAAGGAGTTCGACTCTAAAGAAGATTGGACTAAAAATAATCATGCATTTGTTGCAAAATTACAAAAAGAGTTAAAAGAAATTAATATAGCTTCTGAAATTTGTTTTCAAATTCTAACCGCTAAAGATAAATATAAATTAAGTAATGATTTTACACACTCTTATAAAAGTATAGATGAAGTATTAATAAAAAAGATCATTGATATTAATTTGAATGAAGAAAAATTCAGTAAAATCGTTCCGTTTTCGGGCACTTTATATTTTGATTTATATATTAGTACTTTGAAATGTATGAATGATTTATTGGGTATTACGTTTAAAGGTGGAAAAGACACAGAAATAAATAGTATAATTGATAATTTGGGGAAAATCCAACCTTTGTCGTTTGTTTTACATAAGGATTTAAAGCGAGAATGGAAAGTATACAGACAGAAAAAAAGGTATTCCAATCATAAAGATTTAGAATCTCTTTTTAAAGATTTTTATGATGAGTATTATTGTATAATTTGTCAAGTCATCTTAACACTGTATCAGAATAATGATAACAGGACTTCTAGAATTTTTCGATCTTTGATTTTAAGGGAAAGCGAAAGACAAAATACAAATAAAAACGATTTCTTAACTTTAATAACATCCTTGTTTATAAAGGCGTTACACCAAAATAACATTAAATTATTAACTGATGTAACTAATACGTTTTTAGATTTATTAAACGAATTTAAATCTCCAAAAAATCCAACAAGTATGTCTATTATAGGGAATAGGATTAAGATGAAAAGGTTTGAAAGAAATTTAAAGAAACATTATGATGTGCAAGAAAAAATTTCAAGGGTTATGTTTTTAGGAATTGTAAAATCAATTGAACTAGGGCATTATCAATGTGCAGGTTTCTTAATTAAGAACTTTGTTAAAAATTTCAATTATAATGATATTACCTATCTAATAGAAGAAACATATAGAAATATTGAAAATAAACATCCTAATTTAGGATTAAGTAAAAATTTAACGGAATTACTTTCTACTAAAATAACTTTCAGCGCAACGTCATATAAATACTGTTTTCTTAAAGCAACATTATTGGTTTCAATTCAACAATATTATACGTGTGCGATAAAAAAAGTAAGGGTCGAACCAAACAAACTTGCATTTATAAGTTTGGATTATTTTTTCAAGGATGAAGACTATGAATATCTTAGCTATCTAAAGTCTAAAATTAAAGGATTAAATTCTTTATATGGACTGCTAGCTTTAGAAGAAAAAAACCTTAAGAAATTCTACAAAGCGAATGATTTATAAAATAAATATCACGTGTGTACATTGTTAATATCTAGATAATAAACATAAAGAGCATCTGTAAAGATGCTCTTTATGTTTATCTTACATGTTCTTATGTTCATTAACACCTAAATGCTTTTTTAATGCATCTTGTAACACTTGTGAGTAGTTTACATTATTAGCTTTTCCCATTTTATCAAGCCAATGAGGAATAGTTAATGTTTTCTTAACTGCTTTATTTTCAATTTCACTACGGAATGGTGGCATCCATACTTCTATTAAGCCAATAACTTGATTGTCTTTAGTTTGGATAGAAGTTGGATTAGATGCGAGCGGAATAGCGCCTTTATTTTCTTCTATTTCATATAGATGAGTTGCTAATGTCTTTTTAGCCATTTCAAAAGCATCCTCATAGTTATTACCATTAGCATGACAATCTGCTAAGTCAGGAAATGTAACAGTAACCTGCTCATTATAAAAATCAAAAATAGATGGGTAGATGTAGCGATCTTGGTAAGTGCTCATTTGTTTTTCCTCCTGCCAAATATGGTGTAATGGATTTACTTTTTAAATTTCTTGATAATCGAAATGGTAAAGACCAGAATCCATAAAATAATCACTATTAAGTAGATAGTGTCTAACATTTGTAAATTAGAAAAGTCGGTAACAATAAAGAAACGAATTGTTAAAAACAAACAAATAGTATTTAAAATCAAAGAAGTTTTTGACATATTGATATGGGAGATGATAATATTTTTTTGAGAAACCCAACCAGTTGGTTGAGTTTCCCAATGGGTTACTTGCGTTTTCTTCGCTTAGGTTTTCTGCTTGGTCGGCTGGAACCTTTGCGTTGAGGACGCTTATTTTTTTCTTCTTTGCTTTCTTTGAGAAGTATGTATATCGCTAAGATGAAAGAAGAAATCCCGCTTACTTTGTCTAACATATCTAGAATGTCCATCTCCCTTATTCCCTCCTTTCTATACTCTTATTATAACACGTATTATAATACGTGTAAAGGTAATTCGGTTAATTAATCTATATTTTTTTATAAAATAATATAATGATATAAATCGTTGAGAGGAAAGCTATTGATAGTATTTGCATTCAATATAAGTTTGTCCCATAAGAGATAAAGGCTTTATTTTTGTCGTACAAAAGCCATCTAATGGTAGATAGGGATTAAAGACAATTATGTTATATAAAACTTCATTTACCGTATTGGGTTTCGTATAACTTTATATAAAAGATAACCGTTCAACATTGAGCGGTTATTTGTTTTGAGGTGGATGCATGGCAAAGGAATATGCAAAGAAGTTTTATAAATCCACAGCATGGAAGAAGTGTAGGGATTCATATTTTAAATTTAGATATGGATTGTGTGAGCGATGTAAGGGGACAGGGAAGATTGTTCATCATAAGGATTACATAACACCAGAGAATATAAATAACCCAGAGATTACATTGAGCTTTCATAACTTAGAACTTTTATGTCAGGATTGCCACAACCGTGAACATCATGAGAAGAATAGTCCAGTTGTTGAAGGAGTAATGTTTGATGAGAATGGGGATTTAATACAAAAAGAATAAAAATCAAAATAAAAAGTGAACGCTGATATTTCCAAAGAAATAAAAACCCCCCTCTGTCTCAAAATCATTTTCGAGTTCTCAAAGGACCGATGAGGTACCTTCACGTAATACACAGGTCATTTCGCGTGCCCCCCCTACCCAAAATGCAGAAGAGATGAGGTGTTATTTATGGCGATAAAGAAAGAATTAACAAAAGAAGAACGGGTTAATAAAGAGATAACCAGACTTAGACGGATATATAAAGAAATGCCAAAAGATACCCTCTTGGTAGTAGAGGGGCTAATTGTTGAAGCGGCAGATTTGCGTGTACGACTAGAAGATGTTCGTAAAGATCTAGATGAAAATGGTTACGATGAAATGTTCTCGCAATCAGAGAATCAAGAGCCTTATGAAAGAGAAAGACCAGCGGCAAGAAGATATATAGCTATGAATAAGAGTTATCAAACGATAATGAAGCAGTTGGGTGATTACATACCTAAAAAACCGATTGAAAATAAGGAGAAGGATGATGGGTTTGATGATTTCGTGATGAATAAATGAGGATACAATATCCTTTATCTTATAACCCCATCATTGAATATTACAGTCTTATTGAATCGGGAAAAGAAATTGTTAGTGAAAAAGTCCGTAGAATATATAAGAAATTAGTAAGTGATATTGGTGATAAAGAAAGTATATATGAATACGACTCAAAGAAAGCGAACCATGCCATTGAGTTCATCGAAAACTTTTGTAAGCACTCAAAGGGAAAATGGGGTGGAAAACCAATTGTTTTAGAAGTATGGCAAAAGGCATTTATTGCAGCAGCATTTGGTTTTGTACATGGAATAGATGGCACCAGAAAATACAGAGAAGTATTGCTTGTAGTTGCTCGTAAAAACGGAAAATCTACTGTTGGTTCAGGTATTGGATTGTATTTGCAAATAGCGGATGGGGAACCAGGTTCAGAAGTTTATGCAGTAGCAACAAAGAAAGACCAAGCAAAATTGGTTTGGTTAGAATCAAAGAGAATGGTAAAGAAGTCACCAGCACTATTAAAGCGTATTAAACCTTTAGTATCTGAAATGGTTTCTGAATGGAATGATAGTACCTTTAAACCACTTGGTTCTGATAGTGAAACTTTAGATGGACTTAATGTACATGGAGCAATGATGGATAGATTTTGTCCCTTTTATCAGAAATGATAATTGAAAAAATCGGGCAATATCGGTGGAAATCTGAATGATAGTATCCGTAAAATGATCATCTTCTTTTATAATATCTATGGGGTGGTATTATGAAAAGCGGAATCTATCTAATTGAAAATGTAATCAACAATAAAAAGTATGTAGGTCAAAGTTTAAATGTTGCTTACAGAATTTCCAAACATAAATGCTGTTTAAGAAAAAATACTCATGAAAATCAATATTTACAACGCTCTTTTGTTAAATATGGTGAAGAAAACTTTCAATTTACCATTTTAGAATATTGCGAAGTCGAAATGTTAGATGAAAGAGAAGTGTTTTACATTAACTTTTTCGATTCCATGAATTTTGAAAAAGGGTTTAATCTTGAAAGTGGAGGGAATTTAGGGAAGATTGTTTCTGAATCAACTCGGGAGAAAAAACGAGGGGAAAATAATCCGATGTATAATAAAAAAGCAACTGAAAAAACAAGGTTGAAAATGAAAGTATCTTCCCGTGGTAAAAATGCGAAATTAACAGATTTAGACGTTGTAAAAGTGAAAGAGTTATTGATAAAAGGGTTACAACAAAAAGAAATAGCAAATATGTTCAGCGTTAATTTATCAACCATAAATAAAATTGCAACCTTTAAAAATTGGGGTTATATAAGACCAGATTTGAATCAAAAGTATTTACAAGTAAAAGAAGAAAGAGAAAAAATATTAATTGAAAATACGATTCATTTACTAAATCAAGGTTATAGCTTCCGAAAAATTGAAGAGATTTTAAACGTTGATAGAAGAAAGCTAAGGGAAATAAAGATTATTACAGACAATACCGAGATAACCAAATAATTTAAAAGTTATTTGGCATCGTAACGCATAGGAATTGAAACTGCGTAAGCAGAATATAACATTCCCACGAGTGTCCGACACCTTAACGATTTAATCGAAGGTGATGATGTATGCTGAACTTGTTGGTGACAACAAGAAGTAGAGGATAAAAAGCCTTTACGATAACAAATTGGAAATCCATGCTTGGAAAGATAAAAATTTATATGATGTTATTGTAGATGGTACGTCTTCACGAGAACAGCCAATGATATTTATGATTACAACAGCAGGAACTGTTCGAGAGTCAGTATATGATATGAAGTATGAAGAAGCAGAAATGTTGTTAAATGGACTCGATGATCCGGATGGATATAAAGATGAACGTTTTTTACCCATAATCTACGAGCTGGATAAACGAGAGGAATGGACTGACCCATCAAAGTGGAAGAAAGCCAATCCTGGGCTTGGCACGATAAAAAAAGTAGACCAACTTGAAACAAAGGTAAACAAGGCAAAAGCAAATTCTTTGCTAGTAAAAAACTTACTAACAAAAGATTTTAATATAAGAGAAACATCAACAGAGGCATGGCTGACTTTTGAACAACTAAATAATCCTGATACTTTCGATATAGAAAAGTTAAAACCTTCCTATGGAATTGGTGGTTGCGATTTATCTTCAACTACCGATTTAACAGCAGCGAAGGTTATTTTTATGGTTCCAGAGGACCCACATATTTATGTGAAGCAGATGTATTGGCTTCCAGAAGATTTATTGGAGCAGCGAAGTAAAGAAGATAAAATCCCATATAATTTATGGCACGAGCAAGGAATATTAAGAACAACTCCGGGAAATTCCGTTCATTATAAATTTGTCACGAAATGGTTCTTAGAAATACGAGATGAATATGGCATTTACCTCCCTTGGATTGGCTATGATAAATGGTCAGCGAATTACTGGGTTGAGGACATGCAAGGGTATTTCGGGAAGGAAGCGATGATTCCTATCGCACAAGGTAAACAGACCCTTTCTAGCCCGATGAAACTTTTAGGGGCTGACTTAGAATCTAAGCTAATAAACTATAATAACCACACGATTGACAAGTGGTGTCTTTCCAACACAGCCATAGATGTTGATAAAAATTTAAATATACAACCAAATAAAACAAAGAACCAACGACGTCGTATTGATGGCACAGCAGCGCTTTTAAATGCATATGTAGTTCTTCAAGAAAAACGAAATGACTACCTCAATATGATTTAAGAAGGAGGTGAGAATTTGGGGTTGTTTGATAAGATATTTGGAAAGAAACAGGCTCCTACTACAACTCGTTTTGAAATGATAAACGATAATGGTGGAGGTTTTTTTGCGTGGAATGGTGACATCTATCAAAGTGACATTATACGAGCTTGTATACGTCCTAAAGCAAAAGCAGTCGGTAAGCTGATAGCCAAGCATATACGAGATAACTCTACTGAATTTAAGGTGAATCCAGATTCCTATATGAGATTTTTACTGGAAGAGCCTAATCCATTGATGACAGGACAAATGTTTCAAGAGAAAATGGCTGTTCAATTGGAGTTGAATCATAATGCATTCGCTTATATTAAGCGTGATGATTTTGGTTATCCTACTGAGATTTATCCCATTCCATGTACAACAGTTGAAGTTGTAGAAGGGGCACAGGGAGACATCTTTTTAAAGTTTTATTTTAAAAATGGTAAGCAGATGACGATTCCGTATACAGACATCATTCATTTGCGTAAAGATTTTAATGATAATGACTTTTTTGGAGAACATCCTGGTAATGCATTAGCGCAGTTAATGGAGATTGTTACAACTACTGATCAAGGTATTGTTAAAGCAATTAAAAATAGTGCGGTAGTAAAGTGGATTCTTAAGTTTAAATCAGTACTAAAGCAAGAAGATATTGATAGTCAGGTCAAAAACTTTGTGAATAACTATTTGAATATCTCAAATGATGGTGGAGCAGCTTCTTCTGATCCGCGATATGATTTAGAACAAGTAAAACCTGAAGCGTTTGTACCAGACTCAAAGCAGATGCAAGAAACCGTACAACGTATTTATAATTTCTTTAATACAAACGAAAAGATTATCCAAAGTAAATACAACGAGGATGAATGGACAGCTTATTATGAATCAGAAATTGAGCCATTTGCAATGCAGCTTGCTGGGGAATATACCAGGAAGCTTTTTTCGCGTCGAGAAAGGGGATTTGGTAACAAGATTATCTTTGAATCCTCTTCACTTCAATACGCTTCTTTAAGTACAAAGATGGACTTAGTTCAAATGGTTGATAGAGGAGCTATGACACCAAATGAATGGCGTTCAATTCTTTCACTTGGACCAATTGAAGGTGGATCTAAGCCGATTAGAAGATTAGATACAGCTTTAGTTAAAGAAGGAAATGTCACTGATGAAGGAGGTGATGACAATGAACAAGACGGAAAAGAGGGAATTACTGAGTAGTGCTCTTGAAATTAGGGAATTAGAAAATGGCCTTCGAACAATTTCTGGTTATGCAGTTAAATGGGAAATGAAATCTGTAACAATGGGCTATTGGCAACGTTTTAAAGAGCAGTTTAAAAAAGGAGCTTTCACAGAGTCCTTGACTCAAGATGATCAATTAGCTTTATGGAGCCACGACACATCGCAAGTGTTAGGAAGAACTAAAAATGGTACTCTTCGTTTATTTGAAGATGAGGTTGGACTAAGGTTTGAACTAGACTTAGCCAATACAACACTCGGAAATGACACATATGAGACGATTAAACGCGGTGATGTAGACGGTGTTTCCTTTGGATTCCAAATGGTCAAAGAAGAATGGGATGAATCTGATCCGGACAATGTAGTTCGTAGTGTAACAAAAGCTAAGTTACTAGAGATTAGTCCAGTAGCTTTCCCGGCTTATCCTGATTCGCAAGTTTCAGCTAGAAGTCATGACCCATATAAACAATTTGTGAAGGAACGCAATCAAAAAGAATTACGTAAAAAACTAATTTTAAAAACATATTTATAAGGGAGAGATTCATTTGAAAACATTACAAGAAATTTTAACTAGGAAATCAGAAATTCGCTCAATGTTACAAAGCGATAAGGAAGTAGATTTAGCAGCATTAGAAACAGAATTACGAGATCTTGAAGAAACACAAAAACAAATTGAAACACGCCAAAGGTTATTAAAAGAAGCAGAGGAGATTAATAATAATCAAATGCCTGAAATTCGTACAGTTGAAACATTTAACAATGAACCTCAGAAACAAGATGTAGAATTAGAGACTTCTGAAAAACGTGGACAAGCTCTAATGGAAAACCGTGCAGTTACAGTTGGAAGTGGTAATGTAGTTTTACCTAAGCATAGTGCAACGGATATTCGTCCAACTTTCAATGAAGTGTCTACACTGATTGATCGCGTTTCTTCTAAAACTTTAAAAGGTGGAGAGAGTTACCAACAGCCGTACATTAAAAGTTATGGAGAAGGTGATTACACAACTGAAGGTAATGACTACAATACATCAGAAACAACGTTTGGATATGCAGATATCACAAAAGCAAAAGTTACGGCTTATTCAGAGGACACAGAAGAGCTTCAAAAATTACCAGCAGCTGATTACGATGCTGAAGTAATGAAGGGAATCACAGTAGCTACTCGTAAAAAGTTAACTCGTGAAATTTTAATTGGTACAGGTGCGACGAATCGACTTGCTGGTATTTTCTCGGCAGCAGCTACGGCAATTGATTCAGCAACGGATTTAGAAATTTCAGCAATTGATGCATCTACATTGGATGAAATTATTTATAGCTATGGTGGAGATGAAGACGTAGAAGATGCAGCAGTATTGATTTTAAATAAACTAGACTTAAAAGCATTTGCTAAGCTTCGTACATCTGATGGTAAAAAAGTATATAACGTAGTATCACAAGGTAATTCAGGAACAATTGATGGGGTACCATTCATTATTAATAGTGCTTGTAAGGCTGTTTCTGATGCTAAAACGACAGCAGGACAATACAACATGGCATATGGTCCTTTATCAAACTATCAACTTACTATTTTCTCAGATATGGATGTTCAACGATCTACAGACTTTAAATTCAAGCAAGGTATGATTGCTCATAGAGGTTCTGTTTTTGCAGGTGGTAACGTAATTTCTAAAAATGGATTCTTACGAGTGAAGAAAGCGGCTACTGTATAATAGTCGCTTTTCTTTATGGTATAAGGAGGTTTAACTGTGAGTGGGAAACCGTTGAATAAATATGTTGTAAAAAGAGCTTTTCGAGATAAATTCACTTTCATTCACTATAGTGTTGCAGATTCATATGAATCAAATGATGCAGAACGTGTAATGTATCTACAAGATGAAGGTTTCTTGAATAAGGAACTAATTATAGATAAACAAGAAGATTTAAAAGGACCGGTTCATGTTGGGGGAGGATATTACGAACTTCCAAATGGCGAAAAGATTAAGGGTAAAGATGCCGCTCTGAAAGCTTTAAAACAGCTAGAGCGAGTTGGTGAATGAATATGATGATTGATGTTGTGAAGAAAGCGGTACGCATCTCACATAATGCTCTTGATGATGAACTTGAAGATTTAATTGAAGCATCTCGATATGATTTGAATTTATCGGGTGTTTCTCATCTCAAGGCAAATGATGACACTGATCCTCTAATTAAAAGAGCAATTATTACGTATGTAAAAGCTAATTTTATTTCAGACGCAAAAGAGGCAGAACGTTTTTTAGCATCTTATAACATGCTTAAGAATCATCTAACTTTAGCGGGTGACTATAAATGAATGATATTTTACTATTCCCAGTAATAACAATTACTAAAGATGAACTAGGACAAGTTGAGGAAGATGAAGTATTTAGTAGACAGGTATTTTGCAAGAAAAAATCAGTTCCTCAATCAGAATTCTTTCAAGCTGGACAAAGTAATATCAAGGCTAGTCATATATTGATTGTTCATGTCTGGGATTATCAGGATGAACGAAAAGTGAAGTATCGAGATAAAGAATATAGCATTTACCGCACGTATGAAAGAGACGATGAAAAAATCGAACTTTATTGTGAGGTGAAAGCGGGTGTCTAATATTGATACTCTTGCAAGTGATATTGCTAGGGAATTGCAAAGATACGCTAACCTAGTAGAAGAAGATATAGAAGATGCTAAAGAAGAGGTTGCGACTAATCTTGTGAATGAATTGAAACAAAAAAGTCCTAAGAAAACAGGGAAGTATGGTAAAGGCTGGCGGAAAAAGAAGGATGGCAGTGCAATCATTGTTTATAATGCATTGAAACCACAACTTACACATTTATTGGAAAAGGGACATGCTAAAGCAAATGGTGGCCGTGTAGCAGCTAAGGTTCACATTGCCCCGGCAGAAGAAAAAGCAATAAATGAACTAATTGAACGTGTCGAAAGGGCGATTCAACAATGACATTAGGTGAATTAAAGAAAATCCTTGATGCTACAGGTTATCCTGTGGCTTATTCACATTTCACAGCAACGCCAACTAATCCAGTTCCAGCGCCACCTTATATTTGTTTTCTTGTTGACGGATCAGTGAATTTAATGGCTGATAACAAGGTATATCACAAGATAAATAACTTAAGTATCGAGCTTTATACAAATAAAAAAGATTTAGTTGCTGAAGCAAATCTTGAAAAAATCTTAGACAATTATGAGATTCCTTATGAATCCTATGAGGTTTTTATTGAAACTGAAAACCTATTTCAAAAAAATTATGAAACGAGGTTGATATAAATGAGTGAGAACAAAGTAAGTTTTGGATTAAAAAATGTACATTATGCAACATATGAAACAAAAGCTGGGATAGTTACATTTGGAACACCAATTCCATTGCCTGGTGCGGTCGAATTAACAAATGAACCACGTGGTGATTTAATTGAATTCTATGCCGATGACATGCTTTATTACTCGGCAGATAATAATCAAGGTTATGAAGGAACGTTAAATATTGCGCTCCTTCCGGAGCAATTTGCAATTGATGCATTAGGTGAACAATTAGATGAGACAGATGGTGTATTAAATGAGTTAGCTGATGCAAAAGGGAAACCATTCGCGCTGTTATTTGAGTTTGATGGTGATGTGAAAGCAACCCGTCATGTTATGTATAACTGTTCAGCGAGTCGCCCTAATATTTCATCAAAATCAAAAACGAATTCAGCTGAACCGAATACAAACGAGCTTAAATTCGTCGCAAGCCCAATTATTCTAGCAACTGGTGGTAGACCGATGGTTAAGACAAAGACAACTTCTAAAACTACACCGGCAATCCATGATAATTGGTATAAAAAGGTTTATGTGAAAACACCAACAGCACTAAAAGGAGCGTAATTAGATGGAAAAAACAATTGTAATAGATGGTAAGCAAGTTCGACTAAAAAGTACAGCAGCAACTGTTAAGCGTTACAAAGCGCAATTTAGACGTGATTTGTTTGCTGATATGATGGCTTTAGGGGCTATTGGTACATTTACACCACAAGACGGTTCTCAGCCTTCTATTGACCTCTCAAATGTAGATTTAAAGAAAATAGATTTTGAAGTTATTTATGATTTAGTTTGGTTATATGCTAAAACCGCTGATCCGAATCTTCCGGATCCAATTACATGGTTAGACGGATTTGAAGAGTTTCCTATTTATGAAATCATTCCAGAGATTAACGATATGATTCAAAGTACAATGGGAGCAAAAAAAAACTAAAGAAAAGTAATGAAGAGCAAGGGACTTTCAGTGATGAAGAATTCACCACTGATTTGTTCCTTGCTCTTTGTTATAAAGCTAAATTAACGAGCTGGGATTTAGAAGTAATGACAATCGGTGATTGCTTTGATTATATTGCTGAATTTGCAGAAATGGAGAATCCAGACAAAGAGAAAACCCGTAAAGCAAATCAAAAAGACTTCGATTCATTCTAAGAAAGGGGTGAGATGATGGCAGGAGGAAGAATTAAAGGAATTAGTATTTCAATTGATGGTGAAACCACGGGACTTCAAAATGCGTTAAAAGATGTTAATAAGCGTAGTAATGATTTAACCAAAGAACTTAAAGATGTTGAGCGATTATTAAAATTTGATCCGGGTAATATTGAAGCTTTAGCCCAAAAGCAACAGTTACTGACTCAGCAAATTGAAAACACCACACAAAAGCTAGATAAATTAAAGGCAGCGGAGCAACAAGTCCAAGCACAATTTCAAAACGGAAAAATTTCCGAAGAACAATACCGCGCATTCAGGCGTGAAATTGAATTTACAGAAGGATCGCTTAATGGCCTAAAGAATAAGCTTGGAAATATGAAGGCTGAGCAAGATAGTGTAGCGAGTTCAACAAGACAATTAGAAACATTGTTTAGTGCTACTGGGAAAAGTGTTGATGATTTTGCGGGAGCATTAGGAAATCGTCTTGTGAATGCAATTAAAAGTGGTACGGCTACAAGTAGGCAATTGGAACAAGCGATTGGGATTATTGGTAGGGAAGCATTAGGAGCAGAAACAGATATAGAGAAATTACAACGGGCTCTTCGATCTGTGGATGCTGGAAACTCAATACAACAAGTGCGAAATGAATTAAGAGATTTACAGCAAGAAGCCGGAAGAACGGAGAAGAAGTTTGAAGGGCTAAAGGTAGGGTTAGAAAACGTCATAGGTGGTATGGCAGCAGGTGGCGGTATTGCTAGTGCGGTTGAAAAAGCAATGGATATGTCAAAGTTGCAAACGAAAATTGATATAACTTTTGATGTTCCAGAATCCTCGAAGCAGTCAGTAGAGGCGGCTGTAAGAGGAGTAACGGCTTATGGTGTGGATGCAGGGGCATCATTAGAAGGTGTACGTAGACAGTGGGCTTTAAATAAGAATGTAAGTGATGAGGCGAATGCAGCTATTGTTAAAGGAGCGGCGGCAATTGCGCAATCCTATGAAGGAATAGATTTTACGGAATTAATTCAAGAAACGAATGAAATTGGAAACGAATTAGGGATTTCGCAAGATGGTGCACTTGGTTTAACAAACGCTTTGCTAAAAATGGGATTTCCACCTGAACAATTAGACATTATTGCTGAATATGGAGGACAGTTAACAAGAGCTGGATATAGTGCTGAAGAAGTGCAGGCAATTATGGAGGCTGGTGTTGAAACTGGTACTTGGAATATTGATAATCTCTTAGATGGTCTGAAAGAGGGGCGTGTTAAAGCAGCGGAGTTCGGTCAAGGTGTCGATAAAGCTATGAAAGAAGCTCTTGAAGGCACTAACATTTCAGCGGAACAAGTTCAAAAATGGGGTCAAGCTGTAGCTAATGGTGGTAAAGAAGGTTCAGCAGCAATGACTGAGATTGCACAAGCTCTATCGCAAGTTGATGATGAAACAAAGCGTAATGAATTAGGGGTTAAATTTTTCGGAACAATGTATGAAGATCAAGGACAAAACATTATTAATACTTTGCTGGGTGCGAAAGAAAAAACAGTTGATTTCCAAAAGAATCAAGAACAATTAAATGGTTCCATTAAAAAAATGGATGCAAATCCAGCAGTTAAGTTTCAAAAAGCAATGCAAGATTTACAAATGGCTCTCCAACCGGTACTTGGAGTAATAGCAGATGTTGTTGCTAAGATAGCCGATTGGATTTCTAATAATCCAAAACTAGCAGCCACTTTGGCAGCTATCGCAGTAGCTATTGGCGTAATTGCAGGAGCATTTATGGCTTTAGCACCAATAGTTGTCGTCATATCGGGTGTAGGGGCTGCCATGATGGGGTGGGTAGCGTTAATCGCTGTGGTTGTAGCCGCTGTAGTTGCCTTAGGCGTACTAATTTATCAAAATTGGGATTCTATAAAACAATGGACCATTGATGCTTGGAATGCAATTGGAGAGTTCTTAGTAGGAATATGGGATGGGATTGTGCAATGGGCAAGTGAAGCGTGGAATAGCATTAGTGAATCTACATCAGCAATTTGGAACTCAATTAAGGAATTTTTAATAGGTATATGGAATGGCATTGTAGAGTTTGTTGTAACCTGGGGAACGGCTATTCTAGAAACGTACGTTGGTATTTGGACATCCATTTTTAATTTCTGTATGGAAATTTGGAATGGGATAGTTGAATATTTAACTTCAGTTTTGCAGGGAATAGCGACTTTCTTTACAGAAATATGGACTTCTATTTCTACATTCTTTCAAGAGACTTGGAATGGATTAGTCGCTTTTATAACTCCTGTTTTACAAGGGATTGCTGATTTCTTTTCTATGATTTGGAATGGGATTTCTACAGTGATCCAAGCTGTATGGAATTTCATTAGTCAATATTTACAAGCGATTTGGACGGCTATTTTATACTTTGCTACTCCACTATTTGAAAGTATCAAGAATTTCATTTCTGAGTGTTGGAATAAAATTAGTTCTACTACAAGTCTAGTATGGGAAACAATTAAGAATTTCTTAGTTTCTTGTTGGAATGGACTTGTGTCATTTGTAACGCCAATCTTTGAAAAAATCAAATCCTGGATTGTTAGTGTGTGGGATACAATCAGTTCAGCAACGATGGCTGTGTGGAATGCGGTTAAGAATTTCTTACAAGCATGTTGGAATGGATTAGTCGCTATTGTAACTCCAATTTTTGATGCAATAAAAAGCTGGATTGTGAATGCCTGGAATACTATTAGTTCCACTACGAGTGCCGTATGGAATGCGATTAAAAGCTATCTTTCTAGCTTATGGAATTCAATTGTTTCCACAGCAAGCTCAATTTTTAATAGCATTAAATCAGCTATTTCAACTGTTTGGAATATGATTAGTAGTGCAAGTAGTAGTGTATGGAATGGGATTAAGTCTACACTTTCAAGTATCTGGAATGGCATTAAATCCACAGCATCTTCAGTGTGGAATGGTTTAAAAGACGCCATTATGACCCCTGTTCGTTGGGTAACAAATGCTGTTAGTGGGGCATTTGATGGAATGAAGTCAGCAGTATTAGGCGTTTGGGATGGAATTAAGAGTGGTATTCGTACAGCTATCAACGGAATCATACGTATTATTAATAAGTTCATAGATGGCTTTAATACACCAGCAGAATTGTTAAATGAAATTCCAGGAGTTAGTGCACCAACTATTCCGCATGTACCGATGCTTGCTAAAGG
>WPCI01447410.1_pt1 | contig 30542 bp, 30 predicted proteins | sample 5399871 | NCBI WGS metagenome assembly WPCI01 (sample SAMN12869469, study PRJNA574797) | sludge metagenome | isolation source: wastewater treatment of pH7 | place: China:Beijing | collected 2019-05-20 | reverse complement strand
CCCATCCGACCGGTTTCTAAAATAATCAATTCTTCTGGTTGATATTTTTTCATCTCTTTAAGAGTGACCAAGATATCTTCCGGGACAGTCAATTTTTTTAAACGCATTGCAGTTTTAATGATTCGGTCCAAATCTTGACCTGTTAAAACCACTTTTCGACCAGCTTTTTCTGCTGCATTTAAAATTTGTTGAATCCGCTGTAAGTTGCTCGCAACACTGGCGACGATAATGCGGCCATTCCATTCATTAATAGTATCGTAAACTTCACTGGCAATTTCTCGTTCAGAAGCCACTTGAATCGGATTTTCAGCATTAGAGGATGAACTCAATAGAGCCAAGACTCCTTCACCGCCGATTTCTGCTAAACGACCATAGTTTGTAGCATACATAGGAATAGCTGTTGGATCAAATTTGAAATCGCCCGTATACACAATGCTGCCTTCGTCAGTTTTCAAGCTAATTCCGACTGAATCTGGAATCGTATGGGTCGTTCGGAAGAAACTGATGACTGCTGTACCAAAATCAATCTCCGTATGCTCATCAATCACATGAAAATCTTTGAAGCCCTTGCTCTCTTCATTTTGATTCACATTTAATTTAGCTAATTCAACGGTCAATTCAGTTCCAAAAACCGGTACGGCCACTTCTGAAACTAAATAAGGCAGCGCCCCAATCGCATCTGCATGGCCATGAGTCAAGAAGACTCCGGCAACACGCTCCGCATTTTCAATTAAATAGGTAAAATCAGGAATCACGACATCGATCCCCAATAATTCGTTTTCTGGATATTTCAGTCCACAATCTAGAACAAAAATATCATTATCCACTTCAACAGCGTACATGTTTTTACCATTTTCACGTACTCCACCGAAAGGAATTATTTTGACTGTACTCAAAAAATTCACCTCTCCAAAAATTTATAATAGATTTATCTATTGTTTCAGCTTCCTCAGACCCCGTAATCAGTACGGTCTGTGCCTATTCTCATTAGCTATTATACATGATTTTCCCTGAAAAACCATCGATTGGAATGAGGAGCCTTTTAGTCTTATTATTTAGTTACCGGGTTTGTCTGCCAAAATTCAACGGCTACAGCGGTTAAGCAGTTCCTTATTTTCGGATCACGTAAAAAAAGACTTGCGATAGCAGATCCATCACAAGCCATTAATAAAATTTTTTTATAGTAACTCCATCTCATACATTGTTTCAGCAATTTGTAAGGAATTCCAAGCAGCACCCTTTAATAAGTTATCAGAAACAACCCAAAGATGAATACCTTTTTCTTCGTCAGGGTCTTTACGAATCCGACCAACAAAGGTTTCTTTTTTTCCGACACTATTTAATGCTTGGGGATAAATCTGTTGACTTGGATCATCTTCTAAAACTGCACCCGGGGCCTCGGCAATCAATGCTTGGATTTCTGGAACAGTCGCTGTTTTCTCTGTCTCGATATAGACTGATTCAGAATGACCACTCATCACAGGAATCCGAACACATGTTGCAGAAACCTTAATGGTATCATCTTCCATGATTTTTTTTGTTTCATTAATCATTTTCCACTCTTCATACGTATAGCCGCCCTCAGCAAAAACATCGATTTGCGGCAGTGCGTTGAACGCCAACGGATAATGTTTTTTATCGCCGCCACAAGGCAGGATATTTGCTTGCCATTGATCGACCGGTTTGTCTTCTAAAAAATCCTGGGTCTGCTGTTTCAGTTCCTCCATTGCTTGATTTCCTGCGCCGGAAACAGCCTGATACGTCGAGACGATGACTCTTTTCAAGCCCAACGCTTGACGAAGTGGCTCTAACGCCACCATCATTTGGATCGTTGAGCAATTCGGATTAGCGATGATTCCTTTATGTTTCCGTAAAGCTTCTGGATTGACTTCAGGCACGACTAAAGGCACCTCTGGATCCATTCGGAAATGGCTCGTATTATCAACTACCACTGCGCCACGTTTTACCGCTTCCGGTGCAAATTTAGCAGAAATCCCTCCACCAGCTGAGAATAAAGCCAGATTAACCCCATCAAACGACTCCGGTACTAACTCTTCAATCGTTTGAGTTTCTCCTCTAAATGAAAGTTGCTTGCCTGCAGAACGCTTTGAAGCCAAAAATTTCACCGAACCCAACGGCAAAGAACTATCTTCTAATAGTTTAATCATTTGTGTTCCTACAGCGCCCGTTGCGCCAACAATTGCAACATTCATTTTTCTCATCGTAATCACTCTTCCGTTTCATAGTTTTTTAACATTCTATCATATTTGTTTTGAAACGCAAGCTAGTTTCTCACATTCATTTTAACTTTAGTTATAGAGCCTTGATTTGTCGTTTATTCTATAGACTATATAACTGATATAACTAAGATAAAATAAACTTTATCGGCAAAAGATTGTAAAAATAAATAAAAAAACATACTTTTTTGAATAAATTCATTGTGATTTTCTAATAAAAGCTTTAGAATTAAGACAGAAGCGTTATTCACAGGAGGTCAATCATGAAGGTTAATGGGAATCTCATTAAACAAGTACGCGAAAGCGCAAACATCTCACCGGAATCCTTAAGTGAAATTTGCTTCCCAGCAGACTTAGAATTGATTGAATCAGAAAATGAAGGTATTTTGGAAGTTATTTTAGATCTTTGTATGAGATTGAAGATTCCTTACCATCAAGTTTTTTCAGACCAAACTCTTTTGACAGAAGTTTCTTTACTGAACATTATTGGCTGTTTACATTTACGACAAGAATTTTCTAGCATTTTATTTTTGTTGGATACTTATGGGAAAAAAATTTCTTATGAAAACACTCGGATCGTGGGCTATTTAATGTATTTTCGTGCTTATGCTAATCTATTCGGCAAACAAGATACTCACAAAGCCGTACATTATTTTCAACGAGCATATACTTTTTTTCACGACGAAAAACGATACGAGCTGCTAGTACTCAAAGGTTTAGCCACTTGTTATCGAGCAAACGAAGAAAATAAGCGCGCTCAGGTTTTTCTTGAACGTGCTGAACAATTGGAGGTAAAAATGGAAATGCAAACACAGTTAGGACCATCCTATTATCAAGCTGCTTGCTTCTACGCAGATCGTGGAAACCAAGTAAAGGCGAATGCTTTATGTGATGAAGGCATTCAAACCTTATTAGAGGTAAATGTAACCGCCGGCTTAGAAGAATTATTTTTTGAAAAAGCCATTATTCAAGAAAACCTTAGTGAACAACTGGAACTTTTGAAACAAGCAGATTACTATGCCAAACTCAACGAAAATTTGAATTTAACAGAAATGATCCAAGAAAGATTGGCTCATATCTAACAAAAAAAACCAGAAATAGGCTCATCAGCCATTTCTGGTTTTTCTGTTCATTCACTTAATCAGCAATACTTGTATCTTGTTTTCTATTTTTCAATGCTTGTTCTTTTTCCGGTTTCTCAAGGCGATAGAAGAACAGATAAAGAACTGCAACAACTAGCGGGATAATAGCACAGAAAATATAAATATGCTGATAAGAACCTAAAATTCCTTTTATTGCGCCTAATAAGTACGGTCCCACCCCTAAACCTAGATCAAGCCCGATAAAGTAAGTCGATAGTGCTACACCGATTCGTGTTTTTTCGACTAATTTTAATGTCACCGCTTGACCGTTAGCCATAAAGGTTCCATAGCCTAAACCAACAAACGCGCCAGCAACCAATAATATCGGTGCATTTTTCGTAAAAGCTAACAACATCAAGCCAGCAGTCAAACAAATAAAGCTAGGATACATCACAGAATTTTCGCCATACTTATCAAAAATCTTGCCGGACATCGGTCTAGTGATGGTCACCACTAAGGCGTAGACTACAAAGAAAAAGGCTCCTGCCGTTACTAAATGTAACTGGTCAGCATAAATTGATAAAAAGCCCAATACACTTGAATAGGCAATTCCGATTAGAAACGCTATTCCTGCAATAAATAGAACCTTAAATTCAATAAAACTTTCTAAACTAAAAGTGTTGATTCTTGCACGGTGTTCTTCCGTCAACACAATATTCTCAACTTTAAATTTAAAGCAAGCTAACATTGTAATAAAAGCTAGAATGACCGCTAAAATAATAATGGCTCTAAAACCAACTAATGGCAACAGTAGCAAGCCGATAAACGGACCAATAGCTGCTGCCAAACTAGTACTTAAACCATAATAATTGATTCCTTCCCCATACTTTGCTTCAGGAATATAGGCAGTAACAATCGCATTAGCAGCTGTCGAAACCGCACCGTAGCCAAAACCGTTCAAAAATCGGACACCGTCTAAAATAAAAATATTACTGCTGGTTAAATAGGCCGCTGTCGTAATTAAATAAAAGAGTGCGCCATATCTTAAGACCTCTCGGCGACCAAATAATTCCAATTTCTTTCCAACATATAATCGCGCTAGCAAAGTCCCAATGATATAAATTCCAACGGCAAAACCTGCTTGAGCAGTAGATGCACCTAAACTTTGAGTCGCGTATTTCGCAGTGATTACGACAAAACAATAATAAACTAAAAAAACTACAAAATTGATAATCGTAATAGTGATGAATCCTCGATTGAATAACTTCTCTTTTTTAATCTTTATTCCCTACTTTCATTTAATTATGCAATGCTTTCATTTAATTTTTTTAGCGCTGAGATTTTTTCGGCTACTTTATTGTAATTTGAAGGATAGCGATCGATTGCTTGGCTGATAAATAAATCTCTGGTGTGATCAAACTCTGTCAAAAAATCGGCTAATCCTTCATCTGTTTCCAATGTGAAATCTCTTCTCAGCATCAACGCATTTTGATACGCATCATTTAAGAACACTAAAACAGCCTCCTTTTCAAAGCGCACCCGATAAGCTGACTCCAAACGTTCAATTATTGCATAGGTCCATTTTTTCATAACTAACCACTCCTCATATTTTCCAACTTTCTAACTGCTAGATAGTTGGGCTTTTGTTTACTTGATTGATTATACGGATTACTAAAATAGCCGAAATCAGTTTTGCTAACAAAAAAGGACGAACAAAATCTTAAATCAAAAAAGACATTAACATTTGTTTGTATCTTTTTTATGTGTACTTTTGATCAAAATGAGCCGCTACTTATGTTAAAATAGCAATGAAAATTTCAGCAATTTGCGGAAGGAACAAAGAAAAATTGGACAATGCGGCTTTAACAAACTACTTAGAACAAAAAAAATTTCCTGTAATCACGAAAGAATACAAAAAATATTTGCTCTATGAAGGCATCCAAGATCACCATGTCTATATTTTGAAAAACGGAGTCATTAAGACTAGTGTTATTTCTCGAGATGGTAGAGAATTCAATTTGGAGTACATCAATGAGCTTGAGATCGTATCATTATTAAAGGACGAATACTCTCAATTTATCGATGCACCTTTTAACATTCGCATAGAGTCAGAAAAGGCTGAACTTTATCAAATTGATCGAATCGAATTTTGGAAAGATATCAATCAAAATTTTGAATTACAAATCTACGTTAAAAATTATTACCGGGAACGATTACTAAAGTCGATGAAACGAACACAACAAATGCTGATGAACGGTAAATTTGGGGCTGTCTGCACCCAAATCTATGATCTCTATGATAAATTCGGGATCGAGTTCCAAGACGGGGTCCTGATTGATTTTGTAGTAACCAATGAAGAGATTGCACATTTTTGCGGTATCAATGCAGCTAGCAGTGTCAGTCGAATCATGCAACAGTTAAAAAGCAGTGGAGCCATTAAGATGCACGACCGAAAACTATTTGTTAAAAATATTGAATTAATCAAAGACAATATCATCTTTTAGCTCCGTTACAAAAAAGCCAAAGCATAAAACGAAACTGATGACAGTATAATAAGAAATAAAAAGAGCACCTCAAATTTAGTAAGATAAATTTGAGGTGCTTTTGTCCTGGCAAAAACATAATATTCCTTAGAATAAAAGATTTAAATTACGGTTCCATGTTCTACTGGTTTATCAAATTCACCTGGCGCATCATCATAAATATGCCCATAAATAAAAACCGGCATTCCAATAAAACTATACTCATAAATTTGAGCAATCTGCGCTTTCGGTGTGTTCACACAACCATAACTTCCTAATTCTGTCCGATAGACCTCTGGTTGTCCAAAGTATTGCAGTTTATGATCCGTATCATGCAACCCGATTTCCGTAATCGTCTGTCCATGACTTAATAGCGGCATCCAATAATCCACCGGTACACTATACGTGCCATCTCCAGTCGTCAAAATACCACTTAAATCGACATTTCGTCGCTTGTCCATAATGGTATGGAAACCCGGAACTGTAGCGGTCCCCTTAGTGTATTGTCCGGTGATCACATCCGTCTCAACGACTAATTTCCCTTTATTAAAGCAATACATTTTTTGATTGTCTAAATCAACTTCTATGTAATTTTTGGTTATGTGGAGCGGCTGTTTTTTAGTCTCTCCTTGCAACACAAGTTGGATTACTTTTGTATTTTTTGCCCGCAACTTTTGTGCAATTTTCTCAGCGGATTGTTCAATATCAATAAACCAACCATAATTTCCAACATTTTTGAATCGCAAGTGTTGACCATGAATATTCGTGAAGTCCACCGGTTGATAGATTGTGGAATAATTTCGTTCTAATTCTGCGACCCATTCTGCGATCAGCGCCTGATCAAAATCCCCCTGCTCATTCACCGAAGTAGCCAGCCTTTTTTCTGATAAAGGTATGGTTTGCTTATTCAGTTTCAATTTGACTCCTCGTTTTCTGACAGCTTCCAACTTCTGTAGAATCTTTTTATTTTCCAAATCTTTTTTAGTAATCTCTGGCTCATGATAAAAATCTGCTAATGGGTATTCCGGCCGTAAATCATTCGCATCAATTGCTTTAAAAATTACTCGGCGAATCTTAGTTGAATCAATCATCGTTCCGGCTTCTTCTGACTCAATGGTAAATTTTTTATTTCTGTAAACAACTTTAGCATTTTGGGCTTCTTTTCCCGCAAGAAAAGAAGCTTGATTAAGTGCTTCAGCAAACTTTTCTTTGGTATTTTTTTTTAAGGGTAAATTGAATTCCCCTCTACGAATATTCTGCTTCAAATAGTCCCGTTGAACCTCATAGGGTGCTGCTACTTGCAGCGTGATAGTCTGCTCTTCTCCTTTCAATTTGACTTCGACTAGCCGGGTTTCCTGACGAATTTTTTGCTCTGCCGCAGCTAGCGATAGGCCACCAACTTCAATCTTCGCTACCCTCGAGCCAAAGAAAAAATGAGTGCCAAAATAAAGATAGATCAGTACAAATAAAATCATTGCCCCCGCAACAACACCAACAATTCGTAACACTAAATTTCCCTCTTCATTCAACTCCTATCACCCACTTACCTAATTATTAGTGATAGTATAAGGCATATTGCTAACATTTTTGTCAAAAATCATAATTATTAATATTTTTAATAAAAAAAGATTCTGAAGATCTCCTTAGAGCCTCAGAATCTTTCCATCATTCCATTTTGTAAAAAATCACTTTGTTTTACATTTTAGTATGGTCAGTCCGTGAAATCACATCACGACGTTGTTCTGGAGTTAAATCACGGAATTTCACAGCATAACCAGATACTCGGATCGTAAAGTTCGCATATTTTGGATTATCAATATCTTTATCCATTTCTTCTAATAATTCACGTCCAAAGACGTTAACGTTCAAATGGTACCCACCTTTATCAAAGTAACCGTCTAAGACTTGACGTAGATTATCGATTTGCATCGCTTCGTCATCCGTCCGGCCTAATGCGCCTGGATTGATCGTTTGGGTATCAGAGATTCCATCTTGCGCACAAGAATAGTTTAATTTCGCCGTTGAGTTCAATGAAGCTAGTAAGCCATTTTTCTCACCTAAAAATTTGCCATCTTGGTAACTTGGGTTTGCTCCTGGCGCTAGTGGTTTCCCTGCACGACGGCCATCTGGGGTATTCCCAGTATTTTTCCCGTAAACGACATTTGAAGTGATTGTCAATAATGACAAGGTTGGCGTTGAATCACGGTAAGTGTGCTGACGTTTGATTTGAGTCATGAAGTATTCAAGGATCCAATTCGCCATTTCATCCGCTTCGTCATTATCGTTTCCGTAAGTCGGAAATTCATTTTGTGGAATATAGTCAATCGCTAAACCATCTTCATCACGGATGACTTTCACATTGCCGTGTTTGATTGCCATCAATGAATCCGTTGCGTGAGAAATCCCAGCGATCCCCGTTGCGAAAGTCCGTTTCAAATCAGTATCCATCAAAGCTAATTGTGGTGCTTCATACGCATATTTATCATGCATGTAATGAATTACGTTCAATGTATTGACATAAAGTTCAGCTAACCAATCTAAAACATCTTTATAGCTGTCCATAAATTGATCGAAGTCAATGCTATCGCCTTCTAGCGGACGGAAACGCGGTGCAACTTGCATCTTAGTCATTTCATCAACCCCACCGTTGATTGCATACAGAACTGCTTTCGCTAAGTTCGCACGAGCACCGAAGAATTGCATATCTTTACCGATAACTGTCGCAGATACACAGCAAGCAATCGCTGCATCATCTGAACCCCAGTATTGACGCAATAAATCATCATTTTCCAATTGAATTGAAGAGCTTTCTTTAGCCACTTTAGCAGCATAAGTCCGGAACCCTTCTGGCAAATGAGAAGAATATAAAACGGTCAAGTTTGGTTCTGGTGAAGGTCCCATGTTGGTCAATGTGTGTAAAATACGGAAATCATTCTTCGTTACTAATGAAGAACCATCCATATTCATCCCAGCTAAGGATAAAGTCGCCCAAATTGGATAACCAGAGAATAATTGATTGTATTCAGGTGTCCGAGCAAATTTCACCATCCGTAATTTCATGATTAGGTGATCGATCATTTCTTGTGCTTCAAACTCAGTGATTAAGCCACGGTCTAAGTCACGTTGAATATAGATATCTAAGAAAGCAGAAATTCGACCGATTGACATCGCTGCCCCATTTTGCGATTTAATCGCTGCTAGGTATCCGAAGTATAACCATTGAATAGCTTCTTGCGCGTTTGCTGCCGGTTTTGAAATATCGTAGCCATAGCTAGCCGCCATTTCTTTCATATCTGCTAATGCTCGGTATTGTTCAGAAACTTCTTCCCGCAATTGGATGACATCATTGGTCATCACTTTGCTACCAACATTTTTCCAGTCTTTTTTCTTTTCTTTCATTAAGAAATCAATTCCGTATAATGCAACGCGGCGATAGTCCCCAATGATTCGTCCGCGGCCGTAAGCATCTGGCAAACCAGTAATAATTTTATTTTTACGGGCCAAACGCATTTCATCAGTATAGGCATCAAATACCCCTTGATTATGCGTCTTACGCCATTTATTAAAGATAAATGACATTTCATCATCGACATCGTAACCATTAGATTCCAACGCCTTGTTTGCCATATTAATTCCGCCAAAAGGCATGAAAGCTTGTTTCAATGGTACATCTGTTTGCAAACCAACGATTTTTTCTTCTTCTTTAATCAAATAGCCTGGTTCATGAGAGGTGATCGTTGCCGGAACATCATTATCCATATCATAGACGCCGTTCTTTTTGTGTTGTACTTCAAAAAGTTCTTGCAATTTATCCCATAATTTTTCCGTACTTGGGGCTGCTGCTTCTAAAAAGCTATCGTCACCAGTATATTCTGTGTAGTTGCGTTTGATAAAATCTAACGTGTTGACTTCATGCTGCCAACGACCTTCGTTAAAACCTTCCCAAGGCTTTTTTGTTTGTTCAACAGTTTTTTCCATTGTAGTAGTTTTCATTTGAGCGCTCCTTTGTTAAATAGTTTCAAACCAATTTGAAATGATTATAACAAAAGAATCCGTTTTAAGAAAGGGCTTTTTTGCCTTCTACCAATAATAAATCATTTTAAAACAATGATAGTTTCTTTAAAATGAATTCTCATCTGTTACATTACCGATTATAACAGATGGTGTAATTGATAATGACAGTTTCTAGCTGATAACAGCATTTGCTTGGTATCAGCTGTTTTCTATTCCCTCATGCGTTGAAAAACAGCGGACTGATACAGAATTATGAGCGGAATAATCCTCACTTCAAACTCTCATAGTTTTAAAAAAAAGTAAAAAAATGACTTCAATTTTCAATTAGAAAAATCGAAATCATCTCTTTTTTATTATAAGATTTTTTTGCTACTTTAAGAGCTATAACAAATAATTTAGTCTTTAAAACTTCTTTTGTCCAGACTTACTCCTAGCTAAAAAAGCTCTGTCATAGCTACTTCATTATTCATTGAATCACGCATTGTATTCTTTTATATGTTCATTCATCAATCCGCTCGGAACATCGTGTAAACGATACCCATTTCCCCAATAGGTAATGATTCGAACATTATCGATATGAGCATGAGCAATTTTCTTACGAATGTTTCCAACCGCAGTAGACATCTGAACTAAACGCGATTTACTGACCTCATTGTTCCAAACCTTGTTACATAGCTCATCACGAGAAATGATTTTCCCGTTGCCTTCAGCCAGGGCACAAATTATTTTTTTCTCAATATTGTTTAATGAACTATAGAAAAGCACCAGATCCTGCTTTTTCATTTCAGACTGTCTCACTAATCCTGTTGAAATCGTTTCGTTTTGTCCTTTGCGTTTATCACTCAACAGTAAAAATTCTCTTAATTCTGTCAATGTACAATCAATCGATAAACAATGATTCTCATCAATATTTGGGACCGGTTCATCCGTCCGGCGCAAATAATGCAGATCTTTTTCCAAAACAATCGGTAAAATTTCATTGAATTCTTGATTTGTTAATGTCTCGCTAAAAATAATTACATCGAATAGAGACAAAATATCCTCAAAATAATTCGGTTTATCTTCATCAAAAAACTCTTTTAAAACAAATACTTCATAATCTAATCGCTGTAGTTCATTTTGAAACTCTTGTTCGATAATAATATTTCTCGTCAAAATAAGTACTTTTTTCATCTTCCCTCACTCCACTTCTCTACTTTTCCATTCACCCTTTAACTCTGTCTATCCTTACTAACTTTTCCACTTTTTTTATAGAAAGCCTGTTTCTCTACTTTCGAAAAACAGCTGCCTCTTCCTGTAACCTTCCGTTGATGCTGATTCATCGAATTATTTCCAATTGATACAAACACTATTTTCCAAACTTTTCTCAGCTCTTTTCTTTATAATTAAATCCAAAAGTTATTTACTTATCTATGTATGATTTTTGCGTATTATGTAATTCATTCATCCAAATTTCAGTCATATTACCGTCTCTGAAGAAAGCCTGAATAGCTTATCTTCTATTTACTATCTGCCGATTTTTCTGCTATTTTCTTTTAAAATCGCTTTCCTTTAATGAATTAATAAATTAGCTAAAAAAACGATTATCCCTATCCTATTTCAAATTCAAAATCTTTTATTTGCATTTTGAATTTTATCGTACTTGAGAAAAACAAAAAATCAGCAGGAACCGACTAGCGATAACCTTAGTTATAAAATCAGCAAAAAAATAAAAGCACGCCCTAATTCAAAAAGTATAAAAATTATTTTTATTGTAAATAAATAATTTTTATGTTTTATTATGCATCGGTTTTAAAAAATTATAAAATATTTTTTGTAACAAATCAACTGTATGTTAACAAAGAAATAAACCTTTTTTTTAAAAATGTTTATTTGCATCGATTTTTTCATCATTTACACATTTAACAAAAACATTCCAGGACTTAGATTATATTTTATAAAAAAATCCAATAAAAAAGATTACATAATAATTATTATCTAAAAACAATAATAGATTTGAAGCTATAAACAGAAATTTTAAAGCACTATTTTTTTCCATCAAAAAAAGGGGCAGCCGTTTCTCTCCACTTACCTTTAGATCCAATAACCAGATTAAAATCATAGGCGAACATAAAATATGAATGTAGTCAGAATGAATATTTATGCTTGAATAGTTTATGTTTATTAATTTAGCTCATTTTATTTCTTCCCTACCGTGAGTTATTTTTTTATTCAACAAATTGTTTTACCTTTCTTTAGTTATTCTAATCTACCCACTCTATTCTTACTTAAGAAATACATAATTAATATTTCCAAACAAATAGATAGCTATAACACAGACTTTTTTCAGTACATCGTTTTGAAATTACTTTATAACAATCATTCTTATATTATTATAGGAAGTAATAGATTAACTATTTTTTTATTAAACAGTAAAAACAAAGTCATTTTATGACTCAAAACAATCTTTTTTTTCTTACCAAATCTTTTATTATTGCATTAATATAATAGCTACTTTTACTATCCTTGCTTTGAGAAGACTTCAGACAGAAGTCCCCTCTAGAATTTCTCCAAATCCTTTTGAGCAAACTAAATTCAGCTAACTGTTTTTCGCATTCTCCTGTTCGTTTACTTTTGATAGCAAAGCTTCGTCCTTTTCATCACAAAAAAACCATTCCCATTTCTAACACTAGAAACAAGAATAGTTTTAAAATTATCTTTAGTTGGGATTTTATCGATTTAGCCTGATTTGACTCCTCAAAAAGCGAGTTGCCTATGAATTTACCAATTGTTTATTTTCCACAAAATCATTTTCTAAATACTCGAAAATCTTTTTATTCAAACGGTAACCTTGTCCCCAAACGGTCTGAATCACTTCATCACCAAATTCGTAGGCTAATTTTTCATTCACTTTAGATACAACTTTTGATAAGCTAGCTAAAACTGATTTTGTAGGATCTTTCCCCCAAATTTTCCGACTAATTTCTTCTCTAGAAACTGTTCGATCGCCAGACTGAATCAAATAATAAACAATTTCTTTTTGCTTCAATTTCAAATTTAAGTCAGATAGTTTTTGCTTAACTGAAATTTGCTGAACACGATCCGCGTTCTTCGCTGAAAGATGCGCTAATTCTGCAATAAGCAATAGTTCTCTTAGCCTCTCCAAGGTAGCATCCAAAGGCAGCCAGGCATCAAAAACGGGCAGTTCTTCATCGCAGCGAGTTTCAGTTGTCCGCCGAAAGCTTTTTAGTTGCTCCTGTGGCAACAATTGCATTAATTCAGTGGCCTCTTTATCGTAGAGTGTTTCACTAAAGATGACTCCTTCAAATTGGGAAAGAAATTGTCGGTTCATAGTTTTTTTCTTTATTGATTGAATCAAACTATTAGAACAATAAACCTCGTTCCCTAATTGTTTTAATTGACGCTCAAAATTATCTTCATATAATGGAACCTTGGTCAACAATAATAATCGCATCTTACTCTCACCTTCCCTATAAACATCCAACGTTCTTTTTTCATTATTTTATTAACACGTTTAAATAATATGAATAATTAATAAATAATTATATTTATATATAAACACATTATATTATACAGTTAATATAAGGTCAATTTATATTTCAATTAATAAAAATACTTACTTTACATACGAGACTGCTTATATCAGCTGGAATATAACAATTATAAAAGGATTATTTAATCAGTAATAAAAAAACTGTCCATCTTCTGCATTACGCAAAAAATGAACAGTTTTCAATTTAAAATTTATTTTACATTTAAAATCCACATAAAACCGATAAAGACAAAGAATAACCCATACATAATTGGTGATACTTCTTTACCACGTTTCGCAGCAATCATCGTGATTGGATAAAAGATAAAACCTAAGGCAATACCATCTGAGATACTATAGGTCAATGGCATTCCAATCAAAATTAAAAAGGAAGGGATTGCCATTTCCAATTGATCCCAATTTATTTGACGTAAAGATTGTGCCATCAGTACGCCGACAATAATCAACGCTGGCGCCGTAACTTGTGAGGTCACCACTGATAGTAACGGCGAAAAGAATAGACCAAAGATAAAGAAAATTCCGGTCGTAATTGCAGTAAGACCCGAACGGCCACCAACCGCGATTCCAGCAGATGATTCTACATAAGCCCCCACCGGTGACGTTCCTAATAATGATCCAGCTAACATTGCGGTAGAGTCAGAAGCTAGTGCTTTCCCGACTCGCGGCATTTTGTTGTCTTTCATAAAACCAGCTTGATTGGCTAAACCGACTAAAGTCCCGGCAGTGTCAAAGAAGGTCACTAATAGGAAAGTTAACACAACGACCCATAGTTGCAAGGTATTAATATCTTTAACATGTTTCAAGGCCACTAAAAAAGTCGGTTTTAAACTAGGCGCCGTTGAAATAATTTGACTTGGTGCTTGGATCAAGCCAGTCGCTAAACCTAGTAACGTGGTTGCCATCATTCCGATAAAAATTCCACCAGGAACACGTTTAACCATTAAAATTGAGGTCACCACCAGACCAAAAATAGTTAGCCAAGTTGTCCCCACGCTCATAGAGCCTAACCCAACCAATGTCGATTTATTCGCAACAATAATGCCACCTTCACTCAATCCTAAAAAGGCGATAAATAAACCAATTCCGCCAGAAATCGCATATTTTAAATCAGCTGGAATAGCGTCGATAATCATTTCCCGCAATTTGAAAATCGTAATTAAAATAAAAATCAATGAAGCCACAAATACTCCCGCTAAAGCCGTTTCCCAACGAATCCCCATTCCGACACAGACCGAATAAGCAAAAAAGGCATTGATTCCAAGTGCAGGTGCTGTTGCAATTGGATAGCGCGCAAGTACTCCCATCAAAATACAACCCAAAGCACTGGCTAATGCAGTCGCAGTAAAGACGGCTCCTTCATCCATGCCCGAAGCGCCTAAAACACTCGGATTAACAAAAAGGATATAAGCCATCGAAATAAAGGTGGTAAAGCCCGCCAAAATTTCTCTTCTTACTGTTGTATTTAATGTTTCAAGTTCAAAATAAGAACTTAACTTTGTTTTCATGATACTCCTCCTATATTCTTAATAATGTTCGTAAAATAATAGCTTTGTTTTTCAAACAACGAGGACAATCATATAATAAACAAGATAATAAGTAAATAGCTTCGTACATTTTCAACAAAATCCGAACATTATTAAAAATAAAAATGGAAACCCTTTACTAACTTAAAAATAAACCCACCTCAAAACACGAGAGCCACAGTTAAAAAGCCAATTTAACTTCCCAATGGAAATTAAATCGGCCTACTTACTAAAACTGCTTAAAAATCATCGAGTCAATCTTCCTGGCCAAGTTGCTGTTCCCCCTAAAACGTTAGTAACTTTATAGCCTTGACTGGCTAAAAAAGCACAGGCGTTTTCTGAGCGAGCCCCTGATTGACAAATCAAATAATATTCTTCATTCGGGTTCAAAACTTCCTTTGCAGTCCCTAAACTGCTTAAGGGTAGATTTTGAGCCTTTGGAACATGTCCTCTTTCATATTCATAGGCTTCGCGAACGTCGACTATTTGCAAATCCTTTTTCGTTGCTAAATGATAAAAATCGACCATCGCAATTGCATCACTCATAGATTAAATCCTCCGGTCTAACTGTTTTATACAAGGCAAAGGCGCCATCTAAATTTTGCACATTGAAGCCTTTTTGTTTCAATAATCGTTCAGCCACGTAACTTCGTAATCCACTATGACAGCTGACAATATAATTTTTAGTTGGATCCAGTTCGGCAACTCTAGCCCGTAATTGATTTAATGGAATATTAATCGCATTAGGAAAACGCCCATTTGCTAACTCTTCAGGATTACGCACGTCCAATAATTGAGCACCGGCTTGCTGCGCTTGCTTCAACTGGTACCATTGAAGCGAATTACTGATTCCTTCTGACAGATTGATTGCAGCGTATCCCAGCATATTAACAGGATCTTTGGCTGATCCAAAAGGCGGTGCATAAGTGAATTCTAATTCTGGTAAATCAAAAATCGTCAACTCACCTTTAATCGCAGTGGCTAAAATATCGATCCGCTTGTCCACGCCATTACCGCCAACGCCTTGCGCTCCGTAAATTTTACCGGTCTTTGGATCAAATATTAATTTCAAGGTTAAGTCACTCGCACCAGGATAATAACTTGCATGATCTTTACCAGAAACATGCACGACTTGATAGGCTACACCTAATTCTTTTACCGCTCGTTCACTCAAGCCGGTCGCTGCTGCTGCAAGATCAAAAACTCGCACGATCGCCGTTCCAATACTCCCCCGGTTTGTTCGTTTTAATCCCGCAATAATATCTGCCACTTGTCGGCCTTGGCGATTGGCAGGAGAGGCTAAGGAAATCAAGGCTTCTTCACCACTAATTTGTTGCTTTACTACAATCGCATCACCGACAGCGAATATATCAGGCACACTGGTCTGATAATCTTCATCAACCAAAATACCACCACCTAATCCAGTCGCTAATCCAGCTTGTTTAGCCAAGCTGCTCGCTGGCCGAACTCCTACTGATAAAATCGTTAGGTCAGAAATAATTTCTTCGCCATTTGTTAACTTGATTTTTTGACCGCCTGCGCTGAAGCTCTCTGCCGATTCGCCAGTAATTACGTGAACACCCTTGCTGACTAATTCATTTTGAACGAAGGCCGCCATTTCTTCATCTAATGGCGGTAAAACATGCGGAGCCTTTTCAACTACGGTCACTTCTAATCCGCGCGCTTTTAGATTTTCGGCCATTTCAAGTCCAATAAATCCGGCTCCAATCACCGTTGCTCGGGTCGGCTTCGTTTCCAACGCTTGCATGATACGGTCTAAATCAGGAACATTCCGTAAGCTATATACATTGCTGGCTTCAGATAACCCAGCCATTTCAGGAACCAATGGTTTTGCCCCTGGCGATAAAATCAGTTTATCGTAACTTTCTTCAAAAATTCCGGCTTTATTTTCAACGGTTATAGTTTTTTTATCCGGCGTAATTTTTAGTACTTGATGAAAAGGACGTACATCTAAATTGAAACGACCTTTTAATGATTCTGGTGTCTGAACCAACAAAGAATCACGTTCTGCGATTTCTCCTGAAATATAATAAGGCAATCCGCAATTCGCAAAGGAAACAAACGGCCCTTGCTCCATAATAATAATTTCTGCGTCTTCCATTAGGCGACGTAAACGAGTAGCGGCTGACATTCCACCGGCAACGCCACCAACAATAATAATTTTCATTTTATTTCCCTCCTTTTATCGGACCTTGCCAGCGATTCATTCCGCCTTCAACATTTATAACACTATACCCTTTTTGTTTTAAAATTCGGGCGGCGCGTTTACTGCGAACTCCCGCTTGGCAAATCAAATATACTTCCTCATGGCCTTGATAGTTCTTAATTTCTCCAAATGGATAATTGATTGCTTGACTAATATGCCCCATCCGGTATTCATCCGGATTACGAACATCGAGTAATACAATGGATTGATTAAGTTTATTCGCTAATTCAGCCGTTGTAATAGATGGAATTTTTTGAAATAGATTAAACATCATTTAGTTTCCTCATACCTTCTTTAAAATACCTTGCAGGGTATTTTTACCATATCTTTTTAAGCTTTGTCAATCATTCTGATTACTCGGAAAAAACATCGGTTGCATGCGACTTGACTAAATATACCCTATCCCGGTATATTGTTTGTAAGCAGCTTTACTAAAGGAGAGAATTACAGATGGACATTGAAGAAAAGAAGATTCTTAACCGCTTGAAACGAACAGAAGGTCAAATTCGCGGTATTCAGAAAATGATTGAAGATGACAAGGAATGTATCGATGTTATCACCCAATTAAGCGCCGTGCGCTCTAGTATCGATCGAGTAATGGGCATGATTATGGCTGAAAATCTAAAACATTGTTTTGAACACCCTGATCAGAATCCCGAAGAACAGGCTCAAAAACTAGAACAGGCAATTAACATGATTATTAAAAAATAAGAGGAACTTGGATATTGGCATCCATCATTAACTTGATCACTGGGAGCTTCTTCCCTGATAACTAGTGCAAAAATTTTTCACGAAAATCAAGAGCTACGTTTAACTTCCATAGTAATTAGCCTTTGCTTTAACCGATTTAATCTAAATTAAAAAAATGTCCTTCCCTGATTTAAGAAGAATCAGGGAAGGACATTTCTTATGCACTTATTTTACGATATACATCGATAAGCTCTTTCGCTAAATCAGTGAAAGCAATCGATGTCATCAAATGATCTTGGCTATGAACGGTTAGTAGTGTTAGCTCAAGCTGTTCACCCTGAGCTTCTTTTGTTAAAAGTCCCGTTTGGGAATGATGAGCTTCAACTAACGATTCTTCTGCTGCTTTGATTTTTTCATCGGCTGATTCAAACTCGCCATTTTTGGCCGCTTGGATGGCTTCCATCGCATCGCTCTTGGCATTTCCACTATGGATGATCAACCCCATCACTGCTGCTAAATTTTCTTCTTCCATCGCGCCACTCCTTATTTATCTACTTAGTTTTGGATCATCGTGATTGCTTGACCAAGGACCTTTTCTCCGTTCATCATGCCATAATCTGTCATATTGATAACATCGACTGGGATACCTAAAGGCGTTAATTTTTCTTCGAATTGTTTCTGCATGAAACGAACTTGGGGTCCTAATAAGACCGTATCAATTTGACGTTCTTGCAATTTATTGGTGGCATCGGCGGCCGCAGTAGCAAAAATATCGATATCTAACCCTTCTGCTTCAGCTGCTTTTTGCATTTTGGTCACTAACATGCTAGTACTCATCCCAGCATTGCAAATTAACATGATTGTTTTTTTACTCATAATAATATCCTTTCTCAATTTAGAAGCTCAATTGAAATTATTCAGCTGTACTTATAGTTGTTCCCCATTGGTTTCAATGACTTTTTGGAACCAATCGAAAGAATCCTTTTTACTGCGATCCAAACTCCCAACACCATCATTGTCCTTATCGACATAAATAAAGCCGTAGCGTTTTTTCATTTCACCTGTTCCGGCCGAAACTAAGTCAATAAAGCCCCATGGTGTATAACCCATCAGATCGATTCCATCATAGATTACCGCTTCTTGCATCGCTTCAATATGTTTCCGTAAATAGTCGATCCGATATTCATCGTGAATTTTGCCATCTTCAGCGATTTCGTCAAAAGCGCCGAAACCATTTTCTACGATAAACAACGGCAGTTCATAGCGTTCATTGAACCAATTCATGGCGTAACGTAAGCCTGTTGGATCAATTTGCCAGCCCCAATCTGAAGCTTCAACATAAGGATTTTTTACTAAGTCATGTGCTTCATCATAATCATAAGCAGGTGCTTTGTCATGATCTTTAATAGCAAATGACATATAGTAACTAAAGCCAATATAATCAACGGTTCCTTTAGTTAATTGAACTTCATCTTCAGGCGTAATATCTAGATGAAAAGCTTTCCGTTCAAAATAGGTTTTCATATAACTTGGATAACGCCCTTTACAATGGACATCGGTAAACCAATAACGACGTTGCATCGCGACTGTCGCCGCCATCATATCTGCTGGTTTACATGAATAAGGATAAATCGGACACATGGCAATCATACAGCCAATCTCAAAATCTGGATTGATAGACTGACCAATCTCCACGGCTTTTGCACTAGCAACTAATTCATAGTGAGCCGCTTGGTACATGATTTTTTCGCGATCTTCACCTACTTCAAATTTCAATCCCGAATTGGTAAATGGTGCCCAATCCTCTTGATAGTTGGCTTGATTGTTGATTTCGTTAAACGTCATCCAATATTTCACTTTGTCTTTGTAGCGCTTGAAACAAACTTCGGCAAAATGAGCAAAGAAATCAATCATTTTACGATTACGCCAACCGCCATATTCTGTCACTAAATTGTATGGCATTTCAAAATGGGATAAGGTAATCACTGGTTCAATTCCGTATTTCAAACATTCATCAAACAAGTCATCATAAAATTGCAGGCCTGCCTCGTTCGGTTCGGTTTCATCCCCATTCGGAAAAATCCGTGTCCAAGCGATTGATGTGCGGAAACATTTCAACCCAAGTTCTGCGAATAATTTTACATCCTCTTTGTAGCGTCCATAAAAATCGCTTGCTTCGTGGTTTGGATAATTTTCTCCTTCGACTACACCATCAGTGATGCGCCGCGGAACACCATTGGCTCCAACGGTCATGACATCAGCTACACTGACTCCCTTGCCGCCAGCTTGCCAGCCACCTTCTAATTGATGGGCGGCAACTGCTCCGCCCCATAAAAAGTTCTCTTTAAATATGCTCATACTAATCCCTCTTTACCTTTCCATCTAAACAGTCGCTTGTTTTTCAGCTTTTTTATTTTCATCTGCTAAATCTTTTTCGATCTGTTCCATACTTTCACCTTGTTCTTGTTGGTAGTTCAATGAATCCACTTTACGAACGAATGGTAGATAGATAAAGAATCCGATCGTTAATACGACTGCTTGTAAAACAGCCGTTCTCCAGCCGCCAATTAAGAAACCAGAAATAATTGGTGGTGTGGTCCATGGTACTTGGACTGCGGTAAACAACGGAACTAAACCTGAATATAGTGAGAAGTAAGTGATGACCCCAGAAACCATCGGCGTTAAAATGAATGGTACTGCCATGATTGGATTCATTACAACCGGTGTTGCAAATAGAATCGGTTCATTGATATTGAAGAAAGCTGGTAGTAATGCTAAGCGTCCTAATTGTTTAAATTGAGCGGAACGAGCGAACATTACCATGAACATTACGATACCGATCGTCATCCCGGCACCAATTACTGTCATAAATTGATCTAAAAACTGTTGTGTGACGATGTGTCCACCGTTAGCAACCGTTAATTCTTTACCTGAGTTTAAAATAGCTGTATTTTCCAAAGAGTTTGCTTGTAAGATTGGTCCCATAATTCCACCAACCAAAGTTGAACCGTGAACCCCAAAGAACCATAAGAACGGTACTAAGAAACCTAACATCATGGCACCACCAAAAGTATCTGTAACCCCTTGCATTGGTGTTTGAATGACTTTATAGATTGCTTCAACCACCGTTGTGTTGAAGACTTTATCAAAGATCACATAGACGATTAACGAAACAGTCGTAATTGCAGCGGCTGGAATCAATGCAGTAAATGAATTCGCAACGTTTGCTGGCACTTGTTCTGGTAATTTGATGCGGATATCACGTTTTCAGAACCATGAGTACGCCCAACCAACGAAGAGCCCTACTAAGATAGCACTGATCATTCCTTGACCACCGGTCCAAGTTTTATCAATGACATTTGTTACAACTGTATTGGTTTCAGCATTTGTTGCACTGGAATGTTGTGTTAATAAGAAAACAACCAATGAAATCATTCCAGCTGGTAACCCTTCGAAACCTTCTTCTTTAACATAAGAATTAGCAATACCCATTACAGCAAAAATTGACATAATAGCAAATGATGCGCCGAACGCTTCGTTAAAATAAACATCTAAGCCGCTACTTGCGACCCATTCAGAAATAGCTGGAACTGGAAAGTTTGCTAATAGCAAGAACACAGAACCGACAATCGTAAAGGGCATCGTATAAAGCATCCCATTACGTAACGCAGTAATGGCTTTTGTATTTACAAATTTTAAAATAGGCGGCAATAATTTCTCATTAATAAAGTTATTCATAAATAATTCTCCTTAAATTTATTTTGTGCTGCGATGGCCATTCGCACTTCTGTATCCGTTTACAATTTCATCATAAGGGATGAATCATTCGAATGGAATACTTCTGGAACAGCTAGAAACATGTTCCAAACAAAAAAACAATTTCAATGGATTTTGACCAAATTTGTGCGACCGTCTAGCCAGAAGCAGCTCTAATCAGTTAATGCCGGAATAAAATTCCAAAAAAAAAGCTAAAGGCCAAAAATCAGTCTTTAGCGTTGTTCTCTCGTTGGTAGGCTTGCTGAGCAAGGATTTCTAAAAGTGCGACCACTGGGACTTGGGTCGTCAAATTGATCGCTTCATCTGTCGGATCAGGCCCTGAAACCTCCGGCATATAATAAGAGATATTAAAATCGGCTAAGTGCGCGATAGTCGAATGCTGATCGTTGGTGATGCTCAAAATCTGTGCCCCAAAACGTTTAAAATCTTCTATTTGTTTAATGATCTCGACTGTTTCACCAGAGACGGACAAAGCAATCACTAAAGTTGTATCTAATCCTCTTTTGGGGACTGGGATAAAGGGATCCGTGATCGAATAGGAATTGAATTGCAAATTCGAAAAATAACGGGCGCCATAGGTTCCCAACGTTCCACTAGTGCCAATTCCGGTAAAAACCAAATGCTTATTGGAAAGAATCAAGTCAATCGCGGGATCTAAAACAATATGGTAGCTCTCATTATTGACCTTTTTCAAAAAAGCATCCACGTGAACATTCGCATCGTAAAAAGCTTCAAAAGACTGACCTTTTTGCGTAAGATACTCTTTTAGAGCATATTTAAACTCTGAGTATCCCGAGTAACCTAATTTGTTTAAACACCGTAAAATCGTAGAGTTCGACACATGGCAACTCTCGGAAAGATCACGAATAGTCAGTCCGCTAATCTGTTCCATATTTTCAATAATAAATGTATAGACAATCATTTCCAATTCGTTTAACTCTTTGACTTTTTGCGAATCAAACATTGAATTTCAGCTCCTAAAATAAAATAATCCTTACACTATTATCCCATAATTATAATAAATCACCTAGCCTATTTGTTGTATTTTGCGTTAGCTAAATAAATCACGTAAACTAACCTTAATTGTAAAAATAGGGTATTTATGAAAACAAATCAGGAGGACGAGACGATGAAATATGAATGGCGCAAAGCCGAAAAAGAAATCTATTTACCAAAAAAAATCGAGCTGCAAACAATTCCTAGGTACAAATTCATTGCATTAACAGGAAAAGGCAATCCCAACAGTGAAAATTTTAGCAATCAAGTCGCCGCCCTTTATGCTCTTTCCTATACTCTGCGGATGCTTCTAAAAAAAGGGGCATTAGGCGAGCCCTTCGAGTACACCGTTTACCCGTTGGAAGGTGTCTGGACTTCTGAAAAAGATCCAGGCGCAGGCCCCATTAACAAGGAGCAACTGATTTATCAAATTATGATTCGCCAGCCCAATCAGATCACCAAAGAAGATTTCTTAGCAATCGTCGAATCGACGTTCAAGAAAAAGCAAAATGAGGCGATTCGTGAGGCAAAATTTATTGAATACGAAGAAGGCCGTGTAGTCCAAACCCTTCATCTCGGCTCTTATGACGAGGAACCGGCGACATTTGCTAAAATGCAGCAATTCATGGATGAAGAAAATTTACAAAGAGCGAACACTATGGAACATTACATTCATCGAGAAATCTATCTTTCTGATCCACGTAAAGTTGATCCCGCCAAACAAAAAACGGTTTTACGTTATAAACTAAAATAAAAGACAATTTGAACGGTCCCGATTAATGCTTTTGGGATCGTTCAAGCTGCCTTTTTATTTGTTTTGTTTTCGCTGAATCGCTTTTTTAAGCCCAACACGATAAACTTTAGGAATCGCCAAGAAAAAATTCTGATTAAATTGGTAAGCTTGATATTTTTTAATCAAAAAGGCGATCAATTCCTCATCCCCATATTTTTTTAGATGGAAACGTTCAAAACTGCGAATTTTACGCTCGGTTTGTTTTGAATCTTTCAATACCAATAAAAAAGACAGTAGGTCATCAAAATATCTTTCCTTAGCCGCTTGATAAGTCTCTGTTCCGTATCGTTCTAGCTGGATGAAATCCTTCAGTTTGTGTCGCCAAAATTTCCGATCCAAGTAGACCGGTGTTTGAAGATCTTGCTGAAAATCCGCTAAATAAGTCTCAAAAACCGTTTTATTGGCCAAAAAATTCTTTTCTTGGCCTTCGAAAGTGGCACGATCGACTTGGTTAATTTCCGTTATGACACTGAGATAATCTCCGATGAAGACCGGCATCTGCGCTGCTCGAAACAAAATGACTCGTTCAGCAAGTTTCTGATTCAACGACAACGGCCGCCGTAAAGTATTGTTACGGTAATAGGCAAAGACATACCGCTGCCATAAATCTTCTGGAAAAGAAAAGCCCTGTTCTGTCAACCACAACAATTCATCTAGCGCTAAGTCGACATGGGCAACCCCTTTTTTGATCTCTTCCGCAACTTGTTGTGAGATGCCCAAATGATCTTTAAAATGCTGGATACCCAAAAAAATCTCTTGCTGCTTACTTTTGGATTCAATCACAAATTGATATTTCACTGGGCGCCCACAGGCACATTTTAACTGACTATGAACACCGCGTTCAAATTCAGCATCGATATTCAATGCAACGAATTCCCAATCGGAAGTCTCTAAATACTGTTTCTGTAAAAACAGCGAGCGGATTTCATATTTCCTTTGCTGATTAATTAGCTCTTGTTGTGGGACGGTCAGTTTAGCAAAAAGCTCTTTACGTTCAGCTATTGAATAGGTCACATGACACTCGGTCGGATAATCATTCAAACCATAACTTCGTGGATACCACTGCTCATAAATCTCTAAATAATTATCCATTACGCAACTCTCTCGTTATTTCTTCGGATCGATCTTTTCTTCGATCTCTGCGATTACTTTTTTCGCTTCTTCTTTCAATGAAGGATGCGTCTCTTCCTCTTCCACTGCATTCGAACCGGAGCGCGCAACTTCTTTTGCTTCCCCTGAATTACTGCCGGCTAGCGCCTCCGATTTATTCTCGGTTTCGCTAGAATTAGTTCCTGCCAACGCTACATCTTCCTCCGTTTTGGGCGCCATTGATCCCCGCAAACGCGGTTCTTTTTCATCATTATAGTTCGTCATTTTTTGCACTTCCAATCATTATTCTAGTTTGTATTTTACCCGATGGCTTCAAATAAAGCCAAAATTTTAAAATTGTTGAGTAATTAACTTAATGAAAACTAGCTGATTTACTAATTCCGCAAAAAAGGGCTTTTATCGGAAAATAGTCTTTTTAAGTTAAATTACTCCACCGACAGCCAAACAATCAACGTTCCGATAACTGAAATCAAAGTACCAATCAAAAGCATCGCTGAAACCGACAGAAAGCTCAACATTTGTCCGCCCAAAAAGGAACCGATAATCCCACCAAGCGTATTAGCCATCGCCATCAGAGTTTGCCCTTTGACGAGATCTTTTTGTGGAATAATTTGATTCGTATAATAGACCGAAGCCATGGTATGCATTGCAAACCCCACCATCTGTAAACTTTGAGCGATATTAATTAGCAAGAGATCCCCAGCAAATAGAATCAAGACAGCTTTCACTGAAAAAAAACAGGCTGCTAACCGCATTAAAGACTTGATTTTAAATTTTTTTAACAGCCAAGAAAAGAAAAACATCGTCGGCAATTCACTCAATGCCGCTACCGACAACGAGGAACCCGCATTAGCAGCAGACCCACCCAATGGCTGGATGATTTGAAACATATAGCTATTAATAATCACATGAAAAACAAAAAGCAATGAAACGCCCACCAATAAAAGCATAAAACGTCGATACTCTTTGGCAAAGGCCATTAATCCGATCGGTTCTTCCGCCTGATTTTCAGGTTGTTGCGCGGTTATCTGCGACTCAGAATATTTCCCGCCTTGTTTTCTTGTATCGATCAGTACCGCCATCAAAGCAAAAAATAAAAAAATACCAATCAATAAATACAAAATAATGGTTGGCGAAAACCGTTCAATCAATCGACCGGTCACCGCGGCTGCCCCAGCAAAAGCCAATGACCCTAACCCTCGCGCTACGCCAAAATTCAAACTGTATCCGCGACTAATAAAAAAAGTACCGATTGCAATCGTCAGCGGCTGCAAAAGGACCAAACAAGTATAGAGTAGAATATACATAAATGCTACGATTAAGAAGGCTTTCGGTAGTAGCAATAGAATCCCTGAGAATCCTACTAACAACAAGGCCATTACTGCTGCCAATTGTGACAATCGAATGTGGGTCATCCGATCTGCGAAGGAGGCCAAAAAAGGTTGTGCCACTGCCGCAAGTAAATTAGCTAATGCCAAAACTAAGCCAATCTGACTGTTCGAAAAATCACGAGATAATAAGAAAACAGAAGTAAAGGTTCCCAACACTGAATAACCCATCCAATAAGGAATCTGCATACTGATATATTGGAGATTCAACTTGATCTGATTTGTCTTTTCCATACGCCCTCCCCAAAAATAATGTTTCTTCATTATACCCGATAGCCCAGCTAAAAACAGAGTAAACTCGTAAAAACAGCTACTTTCAGCTGCTCTAAATAAAAAAAAGAAACCCTCTTTAATAAAGAGCGTTTCTCAAAATACTTAATCTGTTACCCACAATTTACTATCATCTTTGTATGGCCATTTTTTAGCACCATTTTCAATAATGAACAAACGCGATTTGTCGATGCCTTCATCGATCAATAGTGAAACGGTCCGTTTAGCTCCGCTACCGCCGCCAGGGCAAACTACGTAAATTGGTTTGTCGCCAGCTTTAAATTCATCTGCATGATCAACCACTAATTTTTCTAATTCTTCCGTATCCACTGGATAAGCTGGTACACTGATAGAATTTGGTAGGTGACCTGCTTTAAAATCTTTTTCTGGTTGAATATCAATAATTTGAAAATCAGCTGCATCATCGTTCTCCAAAACAGCTTTCATTTTCTCTGGTGAGATCATTTGCCAATCGATATCTGCTTCTGCCCGATCTTCTTTAGCGTCCGTTTTTGAACATCCTGTTAATACTACTGCAAATAATGCGAAAGCAATGATTAATAAACCACTCATTCTTTTTTTCATTTTTAAAATCCTTCTTTCATATTTTTTAGCTAGGGCTTGGTGAGTTTTAACAGTCTTTCTTTACAAAAATTATCGTAAATAATCACCCATCTTTTATACAAATTAATTCGTTCACAAAAATAGTTTGAGAGAAAGAATGTTAAATGAACTCGCTTAGAGACTCTAAGTGATGTTTCACTTCATAGTCATAGTCTGTTTAACACTACTCTCACCTCCTGCGCCACAATGTAAGGGCTCTCTAAATCCAAAGTATATAGAAACAAAGAAAGATTTTCAATAACGATTATAAAATTCTTTTTTCATCATAAAATGGTCTAAATCAACTATTTTTTTTAAATAAAATTACTATTTTATCCACATAAAGAATTCGTTCAATTTTTCATTCGACTGCTTTATCCCTCCATTCAATGAGCACGCAACTAGATTAAACTGAGAATTTGCTTAATTGTTTTGAAACCGCTTATCTAATCACTTATAATTTACGGTATGAAGAAAATTTGTAAAGGAGGATTCTATGCTACTGCTATCTCGCGACAATATTAAACAAGTCTTCACGATGAACGATGCTATCGCAGCCGATAAACTGGCCTTTCAGCTATTTAGCGAAAACAAAACAGAAGTACCACTACGCACCCAAATCGTAGACGAAAAACAAAATGGAACATTCTTATTCATGCCTTCCTACTCCCCTGATTTGGCTGCCGCTGCACTGAAAATCATCAATATTTTCCCCGATAATATTGATAAAGGACTGTCTTCTGCACCGGCTCAAGTGTTATTAGTTGATGGGGCAACTGGTTATGTCAACGCATTATTAGATGGGACTACTGTTACCCAATTACGAACAGGTGCGGCCTCAGGAGTAGCTTTTGATGTCTTAGGACGGAAAGATGCTAAAAAAGGGGCCTTGATTGGAACTGGCGGACAAGCGGCTACTCAATTAGAAGCGATGCTTTGTGTCCGCAACTTGGATGTGGTTTATGTTTTTGATCAAAATTCTGAGCGTACACAAGCCTTCGTTGAGGAAATGAAACGAACATTGAAAAAATACCCTACAGAGATTTTACCAGCCAAGTCTTCCGATGAAGCGATTCATGATGCCGATCTGATTATTACCGTGACTCCTGCTACCTCACCTGTTTTTGACGGCAACAAAGTAAAACGCGGGGCAACCGTCAGCTGTGTCGGCTCTTATCAACCCCAAATGCAAGAAATGGACCCAGTAATTTTAAAACGAGCTAGCAAGATCTATTTTGATTCTGAAGAAGCAGTGCTTTCGGAAGCTGGTGATATTTTAATTCCATTAGCAGAAGGTCTCATTACAAAAGATGACTTTACTGGTGATATCGGTGAGGTATTGCTAGAAAAAGTTGTCGGTCGGGAAAGTGAAGATGAGATCATCGTCTTCAAAACAGTCGGAATCGGTGCGCAGGATCTAGTCACTGCCCAAAAAATTTACGAATGTGCCCTTGAAAAAGAAATCGGTACAGAATGGTCTTAACCCAACTTTTTCCACTCAAACCAATATATAGGAGGAATAAACGATGCCCCATCTATCTGTTAGATTATATCCAGGACGTTCAGAAGAAGTAAAAAAGGAGTTCGCCGATAAATTACAACAATTTGTAGTACAAGAACTAGGTTGCGAGCCAAAGGTTGTCTCCGTTTCTTTTAAAGAAATCGAGCCAGAAAAATGGAAAAATGTAATCAACGATGAAATCGCCGGTGAAGATATTTATATCGAAGCTGATTTTTAGTAGACTATCCAAGAAAAATAGCTGAGGGTGTGACAAGATTTTTGTTGCACCTCCTTTTTATTCCAATATCTTTAGCCGCAAACTATTCGGATGGTTTAAAACACTACAAGGTAAAAAAATTGATCCAAGTCCAGTACCTCTCCAAATAGTTCGAAAAATCACAAAAAATTCAGTTTTTCTGGTTTTTCTTTTTCTTTTATTGTTATAATTATAAGAAAAAAGGTTTATAGGAGGATTTATGGCACAGATTATTTTTTATATTTTGATTGGTCTAATGGTCTTTCAAGCAATTATGCTTGTTCGCGATGTTCTAACCCATCGTGACGATTTAGGACCAGGAAGTTGGTTGGTTAGTGGAATTATTGGATTTATCGCCGATTTTGCAGATACGATCGGGATTGGGAGTTTCGCTCTCACCACCATGATGTTAAACATCACTAAACAAAATGAGGATGATCGAAAACTACCAGGGATATTAAATGTCGGTCATGCGATTCCGGTCTTGACTGAAGCAGTCATCTTTGTCACCGTCATCAAGGTCGATCCGGTGACTTTGGTCTCATTGATTTTAGCAGCCATCGTGGGCTCTTGGTTTGGTTCTAAATACGTGACTAAACTTTCTGAGACAGCCGTCCAAAAATGGATCGGTTGGGCCCTCTTGATTACCGCAATTTTAATGTTGCTGCGACAAACAGAAGTCATCGCCTTATTAGGTAAAGGAAATACTGCGATGGGTCTGACCGGAGCAAAATTAATTATCGGGATCATCGGGAATTTCTTCTTTGGCGCCTTAATGACTGTCGGTGTCGGCTTGTACGCGCCATGTATGGCAATGGTTTACATGTTAGGCATGACACCACTGGCCGCTTTTCCCATCATGATGTGTTCATGTGCCGGACTTCAGCCAGTAGCAAGTATTAACTTTATTCGTGAACAAGCCTATTCAAGAAAAATTGCTTTAGCGATCACCATCGGGGGTATCCCTGGTGTCATCATCGCTTCACAGTTTTTGATGAATTTAGACATTTCAATGGTCACTTATTTAGTGATTGTGATTATTTTCTATACCGGCATCCAATACATCCTTAAATCACGTAAAACTGCAACAGCATAAAAAAAAGGCTCCGTACCGATCGATGGATACGGAGCCTTTTTTATTATGCGGCTAATTCATTGGTTTGGCTCAGCACTTCTTCCAACTGCTTATACTGTTCATCAGTCAGATACGGCTGATAGGTTTGCTTGATTTGCTCAATTTGTGTTTGGGTCAAGTGTGCCCGTTCACTTTGAATCGTCGCAAGTAAATCATTAAAATCTGCCTCTGAAATTAATGAATTTTTTTCTTCAACTGAAGCAAATATTTCTTCTAATTGTTCCATTGACACCGTCTCGGCTGTTTTAGGCAATTTTACTTTTTGCTTAGTTTCTTTGGCCTGATTGTTTATCGTCAAATTCAGTGCTACAGCAATCCCCTCACTTTTTGCAGTGAGCTTCACTTTTGTTTTTTGAGAATGTTTTTTCATATTCACAGCCGTTGTCTGTTCATACTTTGTCAACTGCTTGAGATTGCCGGCTAGTTCTTTAGCCGCTTGTTTTTCATCCTTATCGCCCTTTTCTTCGGCGTATTTAATAAAATCTTGGAGATCTTTTTTAGTAAATGTTCCTTTGATTGTATCTCCCTTTTCCTCAAAAAAATCCGGTTCTAAAGTCTCAAGATACTCTCGGAAAAGTTTTGAGTCGTTGATTCCACTCAAAGAAACCGCCTTTTTCTGATTGTTGGCTTGCTTTTCCAAGTCCTCCTCAGTTATATGAAGATATTTTCCTGTTAATTGTTCAAAGTCCTTTGTTTCAATTGGAAGCTCTGTATTAAACTCTTTTGCGATAGCTATTACTTCTGGTAGAAAATCCGTACTCATATAAAAGGCCGGCTGCTTTTGATCCACAAAAAATTCTAATGGTATTTTTTGTCCTAAAAGATCAAATGCCAGCGTCATATTGAGTAAGTTTTTTTCAGTATC
>WPCI01011982.1_pt1 | contig 30588 bp, 30 predicted proteins | sample 5399871 | NCBI WGS metagenome assembly WPCI01 (sample SAMN12869469, study PRJNA574797) | sludge metagenome | isolation source: wastewater treatment of pH7 | place: China:Beijing | collected 2019-05-20 | reverse complement strand
GGCGATGTGATGATGCTGAATGACCAGATTAATCTGATGGGCATGGCTGGCTTGAACCCTCTGCGCGGTCCTAATCTGGCTGAGTTTGGCGAACGTTTCCCCGATATGAGCCAGCCATATGACCGCGAGCTCATGACGGTGGCACGAACAGCAGCCCAGAAGAATAGTATCCTTCTGCACGAAGGCGTGTATGTTGGACTTGCCGGACCTTCATTTGAGTCACCAGCTGACCTGCGTTTCTTGAGAATTATCGGCGCAGATGCTGTGGGGATGTCGACCGTGCCGGAGGACATCGTCGCGCGCCATGGACGCACACGGGTCTTGGGCTTGTCTGGGATCAGTAACAAAGCCAATCTGGATGGAAACACCGAAACGACACACGAAGAGGTGTTGGCTGCAGGGAAAATCATCGTGCCAAAACTCACTATGATCATCAGCGGAGTGTTGCAAACGCTGGGTGATTCATCTGAAAATGACAATTAATAACGGTAAAATTTTACAGCCACGAAAATGAGCAATATATTAAGGTTTTTTGATAACTTCCAAATCATCATCTATATCACCATAGGGTTGGTTATTCTTGTTTCCGCGAGAAAGGCATTTCTTTATTGGCGGGAATGGAATAAAAGTGTATTTGGGCTGGAAAAGGAAAACTCGCAGCAAAAATTCAATCAGGCGTTAACCATCCTCGTATTTGGTGTTTTATTGGTGAGCAGCTTGTTTGTGATCAACACCTTCGTCACGCCATCTGTTCCCGGTGTACATTTGTTAGCCACCCCAACAATTGATCTGACGCAGCTTCCTCCGACCAGTACTCCTGCTCCTACTGTCATTATCACTGGCGAGGGTTTAATCCCTACGATCACCTCATTTTTTAGTCGGGGCTGTATCCCAAACCAAATCGATTGGACCGAGCCAATTAATGGCGAGACCATCCGCGGGAAAATGGAGCTAAAAGGGACGGTCAATGTACAGAATCTCGGTTTTTATAAATATGAATACGCACCAGTCGGAACGGACATGTGGACGACAATTGCCGCCGGCAATATGACAATTCAAAACGCACCTTTAGGCGGCACCTGGGATACCGGTGCACTCGCGCCAGGCGAGTATGAGCTGCGGCTGGTGGTGAGCGATATTACCAATAATGCGCTTCCCGCCTGTGTAATCCTTGTGGTTGTGGAACCATTGGAGTGAGATATGGCTGAAATTGAAATCCGACCAGCAGTAGCAAGTGATATCGTCATTCTTGAAAAGATCGACCACAGCAGTGAAACGACCCATGTGTGGCGGATTGACAGCAATGTAACCAGCGAAAATATGAGCATGCATTTGAATAAAGCCCGGCTGCCAAGGGCGTTGAAATTAAGTTATCCGCGCCGCAATGATTCTTTGCGCGATACGTGGACGCATCACCTTCTCTTTCTTATCGCCAGATGCGGCAATGAACTGGTTGGTTACCTTACTTTAGACGCCAACAGTGATTTGCTTTCGGCTGTGGTGAGGGATTTGGTGGTTTCTGTTCCAATGCGGCGCCAGGGTATAGGGAGTGCCTTAGTGCTCAGCGCGCAGGATTGGGTGAAGAAGCGGGGAATGACCAGGTTGGTACTTGAGGTACCTGCGAAAAACCACGCTTATAATGAATTTGCTCGAAAGCTGCGTTTTAACTATTCAGGGTTGATGGATAATTATTACGCCAATCATGAAATGGTTCTATTCTATTTAAACATCTTAAAGTAAACAGACATGTTTGGATATTGGACGAATGAAATCACCGCTGTGATTCGAACGATCAGCCAGATTCTGACCGCTGGCATTGCTATCACAGCTTTTTCCCTTTTGATGTATAGCTTGTCTTTCAATCTCTCTGAGCGTGTGGCGCGCGCTTTTGCTGCCATTATGTTCTGTCTGGTGATCATTTTCTCAGCTGATTCTTTTGGGGTAACCAGCAAAGATGTACAGATGATTGATTTTTGGCTGCGCTTCCAGTGGATTGGCTTATTTCTGCTGCCTGCAACTTACTTGAATTTTTCAGATGCCTTGCTGGCCACGACGGGGTTACCCTCGAGGTGGCGACGTAAATGGGCAATTCGCTTCACCTATTTGTTTTCTGCTTTACTGATTGTTTTCCTCTTTTTCCCATGGTTTCTGGGTGAGTTGGTCGTTGATCAGCCTCCTGCACCTTATCACCTGCCCACCGTCTTCACCCAACTTTTTTGGGTTTATTATGTATTTATTCTGGTTTTGGCATGGTTCAACTTCAACCGCGCATACGACCGCACATTAACCCGAACAAGCAAGCGCCGCATGCTCTACCTGGTTGTCAGCGCAATCGGTCCGGTTGTTGGCTCTCTCCCATTTCTACTCTACAGCTCTACCTTTGCAAGTCAAATGACCATCTTTTTCTGGTTCTTAACCATAACGGTCTCCGTTGGGTTGATGATCTGCATCTTCATGATGGCATACTCAGTGGCATTTTTTGGTGTACCCTGGCCTGACCGCGTCGTTAAGAGCAGGCTAATTAAGTGGACCCTGCGAGGCCCAATCACCGCTGTCATCACCCTCGGCATCATGACAATTGTAAAAAGGGGAAATATCGCCCTTGGCGCTCCATTTGACGCGCTTGCATCCGTGGTGATGGTGATCACCATCTTGATTTGCGAGTATGCCATCACATTATATTTCCCAGCGCTTGAAAGGCGCCTGATCTACGATAAGGATGAGCAGGATTATCAGTTTGTGAGGACGCTTGAAGAGCGTATTATCACACGCAGCGACTTAAGGCAATTTATTGAAATGGTTCTGGCGGCAGTAACCGACCGAGTGCAGGCAAAGAGTGCTTATCTGCTGGAAAACACGGATGAAGGTTTACGGCTGGTGGAACAGACTTACGACTCGAGGATTAATGCACAAAAGCTTGAAAATCTCGAATGCATCACCCATACTACAGAAGATTTCCGTGGCTTAATTCACTGCGATCAAGATATTCTTCTGCCATTACGCAATGGATCGAATGGAACCGAAAGGGTGCTGGGTTATCTGGGTGTGTCAGGAATTGATGAGGAAATGCCGCTTGACCCTGAAACCGATGAAGCGCTCAAAAGGCTGGCTTCTCGAGCTGCGATCGCCCTAAGTGACCGAAACATGCTCGAACAGGTGTTTGATACGTTGGAACGGCTTGATCCGCAGGAAGAGTTGATTCAGAAACTGCGAGCCGCAGGACGATTTAATCAACGCGAATTGCTCCTTGATGCGGACTGGATGGAAAGAAAGGAAATGCTGACTTGGGTTAAAGGCGCGCTCACGCACTACTGGGGAGGACCGAAACTCACCGAAAGCCCTTTGATGAAGCTCGAGTTGGTGCAAAATGCCATGCTTGAGCACGATGGTAATGAAACCAACGCTCTGCGCAGTGTCTTGAAGACGGCGCTCGATGAGTTAAGACCAGTAGGTGAGAGAAAATTTACTGGTGAGTGGTTATTGTATAATATTTTAGACCTCAAGTTTTTTGAAGGTAAAAAGGTGAGAGAAATTGCAATAAGGCTTTCAGTATCTGAAGCTGACCTTTACCGGAAGCAGAAAGTGGCAATCGGTAAGATCGCAGATACTCTGGTGCAAATGGAGATGCAAGGCCTTAACAGCAAAACTGAAGAAAATTAATCCATTTACTGTTGTGGGCGGGAGTGTTTGTGATGTCGGATGCTTACCAAAATAAGGTTTCTGTCTCACCAGCTGATCAAACGGATGAGGGCTGGTGGGCTTCTGTGATGTCTGATGAGAATCAAGTCTATTCCAGAGTAAATGAAATTAATTGTCAGCCTTGCTCGCCGAAGACACCCAGTAATATTGATTGGGAATGCGCCCGTGAGATTTTTGAACGCGATGAGGTGGTATTACTGGATGTAACCGGTTACAACCGCGGCGGGCTGCTGGTTCATCAGACTGGTTTACAAGGGTTCGTGCCTGTTTCACACTTGATTGAGTTTCAGGTTGATGCCAGCGAAGAAGAACGCCAGCAATGCCTGACGAATTATGTGGGCAGATCGTTGTATTTGAAAATTATCGAGTGTGAGCAGGAAAATGAGAGAATTGTCTTTTCTGAGCGGGCGGCACTTGCAGGCGAAGGTAAGCGTAAAGAGCTGTTTTCTCAACTTAGTGAAGGCAATACGGTATGCGGCGTAGTGACCAACATTACAAATTTTGGCGCCTTTGTTGATCTTGGTGGGGTTGAAGGGTTGATTCATGTTTCTGAACTTTCATGGGGCAGGGTAGAAAACCCTGCTGATTTGCTGGAAATTGGCCAAAAAGTAAGGGTGGTTATCCTGCAGGTTAATCAGGCAACTTCAAGGATCGCCCTTAGTATGAAACGGTTATCAACCAACCCGTGGGAGCGGTTATCGGAAATCTATCAACCTGGCGACATTGTCAGCGCTATCGTAACCTCTATTACACGTTATGGCGTGTTCGCCCGTCTTGAGGATGGGGTAGAAGGGCTGATTCATATTTCGAATATTTCAGATAAACAAGCCGGAAATGATCTCCAAGAACAATTTGCCCTGGGGCAGCAACTCGCGGTGAAAATTGTTCATCTCGATGCCGGAAAACGCAGACTTGGGCTGGGGCTGATCAGCGAATTATGAGCACAAAAAAGCCGTCCAAGAAGGCATCTGAGGCACCGCTAAAAACCGAGCAGAACGTGTGGCATTCCTTTCTTGATCGTGTGAAATCGTTATACCACCACCTTAAGCCGTTTGGCTGGGATTTGTTGGGCACGTTTTTGATATTACTCGCGATCTTGTCACTTCTCGGATTACTCAACCTTAGCCGCGGAACGCTTCTTAATACATGGATTCAATTAATCAGAAATGCGTTTGGTGTTGGTGCGTATTTACTGGTATTTGTATTAGCGGCATTGGGTGTATTAATATTTCGGCATGGCGCCGGTCATCAAATTCCTTTGACTTTAGGCCGAGTCTTGGCGATTGAAGGCTGGCTGTTGGTGACACTGCCGCTCTTTGCGTTTATGGGCGGAGTATCGCTTGAGCGCGCCTATGAAGGTTTAGATGGCGGTACCTTGGGTTGGGGTTTGGTTCAGGTATTAGTTCCAATCCTCACCAAACCATTTACATTGCTTTTTTACCTTTTCCTATTTTTTATATTTGCTGGTATTTCAACTGGTATGCTTTTCAAACTGGTCGACAGAGCGCGCGAGTGGAGTCGGGTGAATTTGCGCACCCACAAACCAGTAGAGAATCGTCCTCTCAACCGCCAAAGAGGGACTCAAGAAAATACTTCTGCTCAACGAAGCGCCAAGGCTGTCAAGTCAGGTCGACGAGAGCGACCAGTGCAACGAGAGAAACCAGCGCTGGTGAGCTGGCGGGATCAAAACTTACCGCCGATGGGTTTGCTGTTGGAAGACAAGGTCATTGAGCCTGACCAGGTGTTAATCAAAGATAATGCCAGAATCATTGAAGAAAAACTACGAGAATTCGGTGTTCCCGTCAAAGTTCTTGGGTACCGCGTAGGTCCGACGGTAACACAATATGCGGTTGAACCGGGTTATATTGAACGGATGGGTGCCAACGGTGAAATTACGCAGCAGAAGGTGAAGGTTTCAAAAATTTCATCCTTATCGCGCGACCTTGCGCTTGCGCTTTCCGCGCAACGCCTCAGAATCGAAACGCCTGTGCCTGGCAGCCCTTATGTAGGGATTGAAATCCCTAATTCGGATAATTCGGTTGTACGACTAAGACCGATTTTGGAATCTGAAGCCTTCCGCACGCAGAAAACACCACTCCAAGTGGCGCTGGGCAGAGATGTTTCGGGCGAATCTGTGATTACTGACCTTGAGAAATTGCCCCACCTGTTAATTGCTGGTACGACAAATTCAGGAAAATCAGTCTGCGTCACCGCACTGGCAACCTGCCTGATCATGAACAACACGCCAGAGACACTGCGCCTGGTGATGCTTGATCCGAAAATGGTTGAGTTGGTTCGGTTTAATGGTTTACCGCACATGCTGGGAAAAGTCGAAACCCAGGTTGATATGATGCTGGCAGCTTTGCAGTGGGCGCAAATGGAAATGGATCATCGCTACAGGTTGATGGCCGAAGTAAACGCCAGAAACTTGAATACGTTTAACAAAAAAATGGAACAAAAAGGAAGACCGACTTTACCGAGAATTGTGATCTTTATCGATGAGCTGGCTGATTTGATGTTAAGTGCCCCTGAACAAACTGAACACAGTTTAATCAGGCTGGCGCAAATGGCTCGGGCAACCGGAATTCACATGGTGGTTGCTACACAACGACCGAGCACCAACGTGGTAACCGGGTTGATTAAGGCAAACTTCCCCGCTCGGATCGCATTTGCTGTGGCAACTTCTGTGGATTCAAGGGTCATCCTTGATGCCAATGGCGCAGAAACCCTGCTTGGCAAAGGCGATATGCTGTTTCTCAATCCCGCGAACCCTGGCTTAAAGCGGATGCAAGGGGTCATGGTCAGCGATAACGAAATTGAAAGTATCAACGATTACTGGCAAAACATGGTTTCCCTGGCGCAGGAGCCCTCTCCCTGGGAAAACCTGTTGGAAAACAGCGATGATAGAAATGCCGATCAATTGTTGGAACGGGCAATTTCCGTAGTTAAAGGTTCCGGCAAAGCCTCGGTTTCACTGCTGCAGCGACGATTGAATGTTGGATTCCCGAGAGCAGCGCGCATCATTGATGAATTAGAGGAGATGGGGGTTGTCGGTCCAGCGGTGGGGAGTGGTAAAGAGCGGGAAGTATTACTGGATGACGATGAGTCTGAAAATGATGATTAAGGAATCCCATCTATTTCCTTAAATTGAAGATGCTTATAGTAAAATCACTGCATACTCGTTCTGGGATGATCTATGACAAATCAAAGTGAAGATAAAACTCAAAAACAAGCCTGGTCATTTGAAATGTACCTGCGTAAAACCTTCAAGGGGGTAATTGACCCAATTGCGGCATTCTTCTTAAAACTTGGGTTAACGCCAAACGCAATCACAATCATCGGCTTAATACTCGCTGCTGTTGCGGCTTTTCTGGTTGCCACAAACAGAATGCTATTTGGCGGGTTGGTGCTGCTTGTGGGTGCACCGCTGGATGTTGTGGATGGAGCAATGGCGCGTCAATTGGGAGAACCGAGTAAATTCGGCGCATTTTTCGATTCAGTGATCGATCGGTATGCAGAGCTTTTTGTATTATTGGGATTGCTAATCCATTTCACAATAAATGATCATATGATGGGCAGTATTCTTGCCTTCGTGGCGGCGATCGGCAGCGTGATGGTTTCTTACAATAAAGCCCGCGCGGAAGCACTGGGTTTTACAGCAAAAACTGGCATCCTCACCAGGGTTGAGCGGATTATTGTGATGGTGTTTTTCCTGATTATTCAACAGCCGGTTATTGGCTTATGGATCATCGCCATCCTTGCGAATGTTACAGCGATTCAAAGAATTTTGTTTGTACGCAAACAAGCTGTAAATATTAAAGAATAACAATCGATTAACGTGGAAAGGTGTTGGTATGATTAACGGTATCACGATCTTCGGAGTTAAGATTTACTTCTACGCGCTCCTCATCATCACAGGGGCATTGCTGGGTGCGGTGGTTTCGTCAAAAGAAGCCAAACGACGCGGTCTTGAAAAAGACATCATCTGGGATGTTTTACCCTGGCTTCTTATAGCCGGGATCATTGGCGCGAGACTCTGGCATGTGATAACGCCTGATTCCACGCTGCTGGTCAATGGGCAGAACCCGTATTTCATCCGACCGATTGAAATTCTCAATATTCGCAATGGCGGACTGGGTATTCCTGGCGGTGTGATGGCAGGCGTTTTAGCATTGTGGATTTATTGCCGGAAAAAGAAAGTGAATTTTTCAATTTTGCTTGATGTGATTGCGCCCGGTTTGGCTCTTGCGCAGGCGATTGGCAGATGGGGAAATTACTTCAATCAGGAAGTGTATGGTTTGCCTTCCAATCTGCCGTTTCCATTTTCGATCAGAATTGACGAAGCCCATCGCTTGCCTGGTTTTGAGCATATCGAACGCTACCACCCAACTTTTCTTTATGAATCTGTTTGGAACCTGCTGAACATGTTCTTACTGTTGTGGATTTCGAGACGCTTTGAGGGAAAACTGAAAAATGGAGACGTTTTCCTCATTTATTTGATCATTTACCCGGTCGGCAGATTCTTTTTGGAGTTCATTCGTATTGTTAATTCGCCAATTGCAGGTATCAATAGCAATCAAACTTTGATGGCAGTGATCGCCTTGGTATCAGCGATCACACTGGTGCTGCGCCACTTACCCAAAAACAAGGCGCAATCACAAAAGCAAGCAGCAAATTAACCTTAAGGCAAAAACCGATGAACCAAATCATCATTCTCGGGTCAGCGAACGCGGTTGCAAAAATTGGGCAGGACAATGCGCATTTGTTGATTAGAAGCGCCGAAAAACAAATCATGGTCGATTGTGGCAATAGCCCGTTTGCCCGCGTTTCTGCAGCTGGCGGTTCAATCACTGAAATTACCGATTTGATCCTGACCCACGCTCATGCAGATCATATGGGCAATCTGCCGCTGCTTCTGATGGACATGTGGCTGGAGAAGCGAGATCAGATGCTGACCATTCACGGTTTAGAGATTACGCTTGAGAAAGCCAGAGCTCTTTTAGAGGTATTTGACTGGCAGCATTGGGCAGGAATGTTTCCCATTCGATTTAATAGACTGTCTGACACAGGAAATGAGGGTTTTATACGAGGTGAAGATTGTGTTGTCAGTGCACTGCCAGTGAAACACCTGGTGCCTACCATCGGATTGCGCATTGCGTTTAGTGACGGCAGGGTTATGGCCTACTCCTGCGATACAGAACCTTGCGACAATGTACTCAAACTCGCACAAGGCGCGGATATCCTCATGCAAGAAGCAGCGGGCGAAGCGAAAGGGCACACTTCACCACGCCAGGCAGGTGAAATCGCTATGGGGGCTGGAGTAAGAAAGTTGGTATTGATCCACTATGAAAACCGTGTTGATCAAGACACGATAATCGCTCAAGCGAAAAACGCATTCACCGGTGAAGTGGTATTGGCGCATGACCTCATGACTTTCTGAAAGACAACGAGTTGGTAAAAACATCCCAGTCCGTATTTTAAGTTAATAATTGCTCAAAAATAATGCCTGCCGAACACGGCAGGCTCTTTTGAAAGTTAACGCATGGTTATCCGCGATTCTGAAAATGAACGGCTAACATTTTTGTGATTGCGAGAAATTATTGCTGTCACTGAGTTTGTGCAGGCGTATTCTCCATATAGATGTTTGATGAGGAATCGGGTAGTCTTAGTATGCGCATAGACACAAAATCTCCAATAGTCTTCGCAATATACAAACTTCTATAAACGGCTTCTGTCACGTCAATTCACTACTGGTATAATAAATTCTCAAATTCCAAAAAAGGAGGCCGCGATGAATATCAATGAACAAGTCGAATATTTGATGCAGGGCACCGAATACGGCGACGAAATTTTGAAACAAAAAATGGCTGGTGAACTGCGAGACCGGCTGCAAATATGCCAAAATGAAAGTAGAAGTTTGCGTGTTTATTGCGGCTTTGATCCGACCAAAGCCGATTTACACTTAGGGCATACTGTTCCCATGCGTAAGCTGCGTCAGTTTCAGGAACTGGGACACGATGTAACTTTTTTGATCGGCAATTACACCTCACTGATTGGTGATCCGTCTGATAAGGATGTGCTTCGCCCTCAGTTGAGTACGGATACCGTTGAGGATAACGCCCGAACGTATGCAGAACAGGCATTCCGCATTATGGAAGAAGGGAAAACGCATATCCGCTATAACGCTGAATGGCTTGCTGGTTTGAGTTTTTCTGAAGTGATCAGGCTGGCATCAAATTTTACGCTGCAGCAGTTTTTAACGCGGGAAAATTTTAAACTCCGCTGGGAAAAAGGCGACCCGGTTTACTTGCACGAGACCTTTTACACGCTCATGCAGGGTTATGATGCCTATATGCTTCAGGCAGACGTGCAGGTTGGCGGAACTGACCAGCTGTTTAATATTATGACTGGCGCCAGAAAGATCATGGAGTTTATGGGCGCTCGTCCGAATATCCCACTGATTCTGGGGATTCTGCCGGGAACAGATGGTGTGGTGAAGATGAGCAAATCCTTATCCAATCATATTCCCATTAATACTGATGCGGTGGATATGTACGGCAAAGTGATGAGCATTCCCGATAGCGCCATGTCGCAGTATTATAGGCTGGTAACGCCGCTGACACCGCCGCAAATTGCTGCAATTGAGCAGGGAGTCAAGGACGAAAGTATTCATCCGCGTGATGCAAAGATGCGCCTTGCAAGGGAGATCGCTGCGGCTTTTTATGGTTCAGATGATGCCGCAAATGCCGAACAGGCTTTTATCGAGACTTTTCAAAAGGGGAACATACCTGAGGAAATTCCGACGCAGAAATTAGATGTTTCTCTAACGATTGTTGAAATTCTACTTGCGGCTGGGTTTGCCCAGAGTAAGAGTGAAGCCAGAAGGTTGATTGAGCAAAAAGGGGTGAGGTTTGAAGGAAACGTGATTGACAACCCTGCTGAAACAATAACCTCAGAAGGCGTTTTACAAGTAGGCAAACGTCATTTCTTGCGGATGACGGCTTAAACGGACTAATCTTAAAAAAGGCGGGTGTCACCCGCCTTTTTTTATTTACTTTCCAGGCTGTCTGTGGCAGTGAAGAAAAGTTCTCTGCCGATGCTGCGGGCTATACTTGGTGAGCTGTTTTCGAGCGCGACAACGATGGTGATTGGGCTGCCATGCCAATCTGAGGGAGTGCCGGCGGCGTACCATGAAATATCGGCGTCCTGATAGAAAGCGTGTGAAGCGATTTCCCATCCTGGAAAATCACCGCTGATGAGCAGCGTAGCAGCGCTTTCTGCGTCAAAATTGGGTATAGTGGAAGGGTTGCTGCCCTGGTCGATGAGATTCCATTGGTCTATGGCAGGAGAATAAGCGGTAGCAATTTGAGGTGTGGCCAATCGCCCCTCATTCGAAAGCGGTGTTAATGAAATCGCAACCTGCAGTGGGGAAACGAGTATCCCAGAAGCGCCTGAAAATATATCGTCATTCTTCTCGATAGTTTGGGGGATGATGGCTTCTGCAGACTCAAGGGGTAAGCTGCCAGAATCAAATAATCCGGTGGATTCGTAGAGATCGATAATTTCTCTTATTGTTGTGGAACGGCTGACCAAAGAAACCGCTTTAAAACAGCCAGAAGAAAAAAGCTGTCCCCAATCGGCATTACTCGTGGGCTGAAGGGCACAAAAACCAGCGCTCCCAGGCAATGTGTTCCATATGATATCCGGCAGACTGCCAGGCAGGTGTTTTTCGGAGAGATAACGCGCAAGGATGTTCCCAGAGGTGATTGTGCCAGGAGGATATAACGCCTGTGTTGCCCGATTCAAGAGGGGAGCGCTTTCATCCACCCTCCAGGTTTCCCAATTTGCTTCCAATTGATTGGCATCAAAGGTTGGAGAACTCGCCATGATAACAATTTCACCAGTGCTGGAATTAATTGCGACGATTGCGCCAACTGATTCCGCCAGTAATTGGTCTGCAGTCTGCTGCAGCGGAAGGTCAAGACTTAAGCGTAAGTCATAGCCTACCGGGTCTTGACCATAAAGCAGACGCGTAGACATGACGGTGAATTCTGAGTTATTGGTGATGCCGCGCAAGATACCATCGAGATGAGACTCAATACCGGTTTGCCCGTAGTTTGGATTACTGTAACCAATGACTGAGCTTAGGGGAGGGTAGAGAAGCACTCGTTCATAACTTCCCGCACTGCCGTTATTGGTGGCGAGTGGGTTATTGTTTCGGTCGAGGATATCACCGCGATGAACATAAACGTCAGAAATTGCGCGGCGTGGGTTGTCGCTGCGTGCTAACAACGAATCTGCGCGAACAAAGCCCCAATATACACTGAGTAAGGCTATGGCAGTAAAACAGCCCAGGAAAACACTGCCAATCAGTTTGTAAGGCGCAGTTCTTTCTATTGCGGCTGAGTTTTCATCGATGTGATTGCTGATGATCAGCAGTAATAACAAAGCAGCCATGGAAACAACCAGCGAAGTGCCGCCATATGAGATGAAAGGTAATGTAACACCGGTGAGGGGGAATAAGCGCAGCGTTCCGCCCATGATGAGGATTGATTGCGTGGCAAGGTATGTGGTGAGCCCGGCAGCAAGGAAGCGTTGAAATTGGTTGGGGGCGCGAAGCGCAATTGTTAGCCCTCGAATGGTGAAAAGTGAATACACCCCTACAAGTATCATACCGCCCGCAACACCGTACTCTTCAAGCAGGGCAGTAAAGATGAAATCAGAATGGGCAACCGGTACGACTCCCGGGTTGCCAAGCCCTAAACCGCGCCCGAACAAACCGCCATTGGCGACTGCTATCAGTGATTGGATGATTTGATAAGAACGATTTCGGGGATCAAGCCAGGGATTTATCCAGGCTTCGACACGTAATTGAATCACATCAAATAGCAGATATCCGGCGATTAATGCGACGGTTAAAAATAAGAAGCTAAAAAGCAGAATGCGCCTTTTACCGGTGGCAAGGTACATTACGATCGTATAAAGGATGATGAACAGTGTAGCAGTGCCCAGGTCTCGTTGGGCTATCAATACCATGACAGCCGCCAAAATCAATATAACCGTCGGGGCTAACAACTGAGAGAAGCGTAAACGTGCTTGAAAGTTGTCGGCAAGGTAGGCGGCGAGATACACAATAAGTAAAAGCTTCAATAACTCCGATGGTTGAATATTGATGCGCCCAAGGTTTAACCATAGCGCCGGACCTTCACCTCCGGGGTAGGTGCCGAAAAAAAAGGTCAAAAATGTCAGCAAAAGCCCAGCCGCCAGCCAGACATACTTGTACCTTCTGAGTGTAGCCAGCAGCTTTACATTGATTTTTAGCGCCAAGAGCATGCCCAAAATGGCAAGCGCCAGCCAGATGGTTTGCCGAAAGCCGAATGATGTTGAGAGGCGGTAAATCATCAATAAACCCCAACCATTGAGCAGCGCAATGAGCGGCAGCAAGTAGGGGTCGCGCTCCGGAAGCATTTTTCCAACCTGCCGCAACAGGAGGGTGTAGCCAATTGCCCAAGTAGCAAAACCGACCCAATGTTCCCAACGATACTCCGCCGTCCAACTTCTCAGCCTGATTGCCGGGGCGAAGGTTAGTACAACGCTGGAAAGGAATACAAACACAAATGCCAGACCCATTAACCTGGTCTGGATATAGCTGCTTGTCAGGGGCTTTTCAGAAAAAATCCGGTTCACTTTACATATTTTTCAATCAGCAGGTTCAGCTTTTGCGCAGTTTCACTATTGATGGAAGCACGATTCGTAATGATCGCATTTTCGAGGGCATGGTTGCACGAACACTCTGATTTTTCAGGTAGCGAGTTTACCAATGTCGTGATGCTGCGCTGGGCGACTTCTGTATTTTTCATGAGCGTCTTCATCACCATCTCCACACTCACGCCTTCCTCGGTGAGGTGCCAAACATCATAATCTGTGACGTGTGCCATAACCGAGTAGCACATCTCAGCTTCGCGTGCCAAAAAGGCTTCCGGGCAGGTGGTCATACCGATCAGCGAGAGTCCCCACATACGATAAATGTTGGATTCTGCCTTGGTTGAAAACCGCGGCCCTTCGATGGTGATCATAGCACCGCCCTTGTGAACTGAGATGCCTGCTGCTGCAGATACCGCCTGATGCAGCAACGTAGAAAGTTCAGCGCAGAAGGGGTCAGCGCTGCCGACATGTACGACAAGCCCATCGCTAAAAAAACTGCGAGGCCGTAGATGTGTATGGTCAAACAGTTGGTCGGGGATGACGATATTACCTGGCGCAAAGTCTTCTCTCAATGAACCGCAGGCACTGATGCTGATGATGCGCTCAACGCCGAGCATCTTCAACGCGTAGATATTTGCACGCGAGTTTACCTCTGTGGGTGAAATTGTGTGGCCAATGCCATGTCTGGCCAGGAAGGCTACCGGCTTGCCGTTCAACTCACCGATGACAACCGGCGCGCTTGGATAGCCGAATGGGGTTTGAGGGTTGTAGGTGCTGGTTTTATCGAGTGACGGAAAATCGTATAAGCCTGATCCTCCGATGACTCCTAATACGGGCTTAGCGTTCATGACTTCTCCTAAAATGCTCAATTTTGTGTTTGAATTTCCACGATTAAGAGTACTTTACCAATGCGGATTTCATCCTCATTGATCAAGATGGTTGGAGTCTCAACTTTTTCGTCATTCAGCATTGTGCCATTGGTTGAAAGCAGGTCTTCGATCCACCATTGTTTGTTGCGGTACCACAATCGTGCATGCTGTCCTGAAACCGTCTCATCCAGTAGCTGTACATCGCAGGCAGGGTCGCGACCAATCCATAGTTCCGGTTTGGTAAAAATCTGATTCGAGTCAACGGTTTCGTCCTCACTGGAAAAAGAAATCCAGGGTATTTTTCTTGCTGCCATAGATTCACTTTGGAACAGTAATTCTCTCCACAGAGTATAAATAACCCAGCCGAAAAAGGAAAGAAGCAGGAGCAGCAGTGCAATGCGAATGATGAGAATCAGGATTGCCAACATGTTTATTCCTCTTCTTCGTTTGTGCTTTTAAGCTCAGCGGTGATGCCCTTACGGGTTTCTCCGCTTGGATGTTGATCGGTAGTAAAAATCATTGTATATCCTGCCAGAGAAATGACATCGCCTGGACGCAGCACATGGCTTTGAATCCGTTCTGAGTTGATAAATGTACCGCCGGCTGAATCGACATCAAATACCATGTATTCCTCTTTAATCCTTCTCAATTGAGCATGGACGCGGGAAACGCGGGGATCACTGATGATGATGTGATTGGAGGCTTTTCGACCAATATTGATGACAGACTGATTAAGTTCAATAATCCTGCCCCCATAAAGAATCAGTGATGGGTTATTCGCTGGTACTAGCGTTGGTTCATCGATTGCGCTGATTTGACCAAGCGAAACGATTCCAGTTTCTGAATTGCGATGATTAAAGCTATCTGTTAGGGTTATTACGATTTCATCCTCATTCAGGCTGGGGTCGCCATTAACTCGCACTTCGGGGTAGGTGCGCATCGTTGACCCATATTCCGCACCGGTCGAGATGAGCAAATCAGCCAGGGTATCTGTCCACCTACGTTGTGCCTGCCAGAGCGCTCTCGTGGACGGGTTGACAGTAAACACAGCGGAGGGACGCAGATATTCGCGTGGTTTATTTTCCATGAAAAGCGCTTGTAATGCATCGGTTAAATGCACAATTAACTGATCCCCTGATTGTGCCCCGAGAAATAAACCGGGGGTTTTTTCGAAGAGATTTCTGATGTGTTTTTCGATCTTATCTAACTGGCTCATCACTGTTGATTATAACCATTCAAGAGCCCTCCGCGGAAGGGCATGTTTATTTTGAGCCGCGGTAATTTGAGCAAATATACTCTGATTCGCCTCAAATCATACTGAGGATGCATAATCATCGCCGGAGATGAAATGGCCGATTGGGATCTTGGGTTTCTTTACCACATAAATCGGATTGCTGAAAATCCAGCCCCTGTTTTTGTTCAGGTAATTTCGATAGGCTTCAACCCGGTAAGCCCCTGGTTTATCTATCGTCTTCACCAGGTGAGTGGTTTCTTGTTCTTCTTGGAGGAGCGCTCCGTTGTGGATCAGGCGAATGTCAGCCTTGGCGGGCAGACTGATTCGAACAGTTGCGCCGGGGTTCAATGTGATTTGCTCGCCCATGGTGACGCAGGTCTCATCATTTTCTATACTGAAGGCAAACCCTGTTGAGTCGCCGGCGCTGTCTAGGCAGATGAAATTTGAACCTTTGCCTAATGCCTGATAAACTGCCTGACTATCTTGCTCTAGGTTACCTGATAAAGGTTCTGGTAAAAGCAGGTGATTATTGATAGAAGTGAAATGATAGCGGTAAGGGAAAATCACTTTATGAAAAGGCCCAAAGTGAAAATCGATTGCATGGGCGTCAGATCCGGCGACCGCGACTACTCTCTGGTCTGCGGCAAGAAGTTGGTCCCACCGGGCAAGCGCCATGGGTTCGGGTTGATGGGGGATTAGTTCAGGGAAGAATCCATAAAAGATGACCTGTTTCATCGATCGCGCAACAGTCTTCAACTCGCTGAAGCCGTTCCAAATTTCCAATCCGGTATACCCCGTGACATCCCAGTCTTCCCAGGTGATCGCAGTTTCATTAAATTGCGGCAAGTCGTTTTCAAAAGGATGTGCCAAAAACGATAGCCCGCCGTGCTGGTGTACTTGATTTATCAACACTTGTGGTTCTGCAGCGTACTGTGCCATTTCGGTGTCAGAACCGATGACTAACAAATGGCTTTTCTGCGGAAAACGTCCCTGGTTGTGGACTTCTTCACCAGTCAATAACAACAACCGCTTTCCGTTTTTTTCGTAAACTTGTTCAACTTCTTTTACCAGCACATTGTGATCAGTGAGGATAATTACATCCACCCCGGCAAGGAGAGCTTCTTCCGCGATCGCTTTGAAACTTCCGGTACCATCCGAATAATGTGAATGGATATGAAGGTTGCATTTAATCTCGTACATTAGGTTGACGTTTTTTCAAAATGAACGGTATAATCTTCTTTGTTTGTAAATTCAGGAGGCTTAGAGTGGAACTATATATTGACATAGCGCTAATTATAACTTCGATAGCATTAATTACCAGTGTCGTCTTGCAGAACAAGGGTATCGGGATGGGTGGATTAACCGGGCAAGATAGCGGCGGTGTTTTTAGCGCGCGTAGAGGCATTGAGAAGACGATGTTCTGGGTAACGATTGTTCTCAGTGGCTTGTTTTTTATCCTGACGTTTACTGCTGTTCTTTTGCAGTATTGATTTTTACCGGGCAGTTTTCATTCCCTATCGGTAAATTCGAGGCGACAAACCTTGAAAAAGGCGTCGCCCTTTTTGATAAAACATTATGAAAAAGTATCGTTGGCAATTACTTGTACTCTTTCTCACTGGCCTGGTGGTGGGGATTCTCCTCATCATAGAAAGGCGCGGCGGGTTGGGTGAAGAAACAATGCCTCAACCAGTCCAAGGCGGTGTCTACACAGAAGCACTGGTCGGAAATATTCAGCGCCTAAACCCTCTGTTGGATAGCGCGAACAACGTAGACCGAGATATCAACAGGCTTCTTTTTTCAGGGATCGTGAAATTTGATTCACGCGGAATCCCTCAGCCAGACCTGGCTGAATCGGTGGGTGTCTCAAAAGATGGCGTGCTTTACAACATCAAACTAAAACCAGATATGGTTTGGCACGATGGGCAACCGCTTACCACTGAAGATGTTCTGTTCACAATAAATCTGATTCAGAATGGCGGCGAGTTCATCGCGGAAGATGTTAAAAATCTGTGGGCTGCGGTGGAAGTTAATTTATTTGATGATTTGAATATGCAGATAATTCTACCTGAACCTTATGCGCCATTCATGGATTATCTTACTTTTGGTCTGGTTCCGCAGCATCTCTTTGAGGGGATGAGTATTGAGGAGATTGCAGAATCACCTCTCAATTTGGAACCAGTTGGCAGTGGTCCATATCGCTTTAATGAACTCTTGTTAACTGATTCATTCGTAAGCGGAATCCGATTGGTTGCCTTTGATGGTTATGCTGGGGAAAAACCTTTTCTCCAGGAAGTTATATTCAGATTCTATCCTGATTCCAACAGTGCTTTTCAGGCTTATCAGCAGGGATTGGTTCAGGGGATAGGTGAGATTCCGCCCTCTCTGATTGAGACAGCGCTCTTGGATGACAGCTTGAACGTTTTTACCGGCAGATTGCCCCAGGTGAGCCTGGTTTTACTCAACCTAAAAGAAACCACCGTGCCATTCTTCCAAGAAGCTGATATTCGAAACGCATTATTGCTTGGAATTAATCGAAATGCAATTGTGGCAAATCAGTTCAATGGACAGGCGATTGTTGCCAATGGGGTAATTTTCCCGGGCACGTGGGCTTATAACGACACAATTCAACCCGTGAAATTTGATCCTCAATTAGCAGCTGAAATGCTGAAAGATGCTGGCTACCTTGTGGTTGGTGAGGATAACCCTGTTCGCGAAAATGATCAGGGTGTTAAACTATCGTTTGTGCTCTCTTACCCTGATGATGACTTACATCAGGCGATTGCACAGATGATTGCAGAAGATTGGGCAGATCTAAATATCGATGTGACGCTTGAAGCAGTTACACCTGATGTTTTTGTCGCTCAGAAGCTCGAAACCAGAGCCTATCAGGCTGCCTTGGTAGATTTGAACCTCAGTCGTACGCCAGATCCTGACCCTTACCCCTTCTGGGATTTGGGACAAGCTGAGAGCGGCCAAAACTACTCTCAATGGAATAACCGGCTTGCCAGCGACTCTATTGAGCAGGCGCGCGTAACAACCGACCTGGCTGAACGTACCCGCTTGTATCACAACTTCCAGGCGATTTTTGCAGAAGAGCTGCCTGCGCTGCCATTGTACTTCCCGGTTCACAACTATGGTGTCTCTGAACAAATTCTTGGCGTAACTATGGGTCCGCTATTTGATACCAGCGATCGCTTAATGACCATCACTGAATGGTATCTCACAACCAGTCATAATCAACAGGATACTGAAGAAGATTCTGCAGAAAATTGATATGGCCTCTCAATATCAAGGCTGGGAAGATGATTTGCGCTTTATTCTTGCTGCTGCGGATGAACTGAAACAATACCTTGACTCTTCAGTGGTAATTTGGCCTATGCGCGGCGAGGTAATGCCCTTATCTCCGGCGAATTTTATGTTTGCCCAATTCCGGCTGGGTGATCTCATTGAAGGACCGGTGCGTAAAGCGTTGAACGACATCAATACGACGATCAATGCCCACCGCATCAGGTGGGAAAGACGAATTGAAAGTGAACTGCCGATCCGGATTAATCAATATGCCGGTTTGGTTGAAGATTTGATTGAGTATGGCAAAATTGATGCTTCTTACGCTACCAGCATCAGCGTTAGAGTAAAGGTGGCTTTACTCTTACAGGCCGCAACAAACCCTGTTGAATCAGCACTTCTAACCAGGCTAAACGGTTTAGACAAGGCACTTGAAACTAAATTGGTTCCTGGGGGTTTTGTTTGGGATGTGGGTCTGCAGGAGAAGTTCACGCCTGAAAAGTTTGGCTACCTCTATGTTATGGGAAAGTGATTTGAAATGACCAAATATTACACAAGGACCGGCGATGATGGCACCACGAGTTTATTGGGTAAGGAAAGAGTAACTAAATTCGACCTACGCATGGAAGCGCTTGGTGCTTTGGATGAATTGTCTGCGGTGTTGGGCTTGGCGAGAAGCCACCTGCAGCAAGAAACTTACCAGCAAAAAATCATCGAACTGCAACGAAAATTGTATTACCTCATGTCTGAGGTCGCTGCATCCCCTGAAAATGCCGATAAATTCGTACGAATCACCGCGGAATTGGTTAATGACCTGGAAACTGAAATTGATCGCATCAGCCTGGAGGTTGAAGTTCCGCAAGGTTTTATTATCCCGGGCGAGACCCCTGCTAGTGCTTTTATGGCATTTGCAAGAACGATTGCACGGCGGGCAGAGAGGCGCATTGTTGAGCTTCATACCCATGGGGAATTAAAAAATGAACAGCTTTTGCGGTATATCAACCGCTTATCTTCTTTACTGTTCATTATGGAACTTGATCTCATACAGAAAGAAGCCGCTAAAAAACCAACGATGTCAAAGGAAAACCCTGCTTGATTGGCACGATTATCAACTTTTTTGCCATTGTGATTGGCGGCTTGCTGGGATTGCTTCTTGGCTCCCATTTACCAGAAAAGCTCAGGCAAACAATTGTGAATGGTCTGGGGCTTTTCATGTTGGGATATGCAATTTCATTGTTTATCAAAACAGAAAATGCCTTAATTGTTCTGGGAAGCCTATTAATCGGAATTTTATTAGGAGAGTGGTGGCGGATCGAAGAAGGCTTAACCCACTTGGGCGTGAAGCTTGATGCCTGGATTAATCATGCGAACAAGTCTGAAAACTCTACCAGGTTTATTAAAGGCTTCTTAACCGCTACGTTGCTTTTTTGTATTGGACCGATGGCGATCCTGGGGTCAATCCAAGATGGACTTACCGGAGATTACAATACGCTGCTTGTAAAGTCAATCATTGATGGTTTCACAGCCATGGCGTTTGCCTCCAGTTTTGGGGTTGGGGTGGTCTTTTCTGCCTTCCCGGTGTTCATCTATCAAGGGACCATTACTTTATTGGCGCAGCAGGTGCAATCCATTTCAACGGCTGCCATGATGAATGAATTGAGTGCGACAGGCGGGGTGATACTCGCAGGGTTGGCTATCAGCAATATTCTGGAAATAAAGAAGATACGTACCGGGAACTTTCTACCTGCCTTGCTAATCGCACCGCTTTTGGCGTATTTTCTATCGTTAATAAAATAAAACCCCAGTTTTTTTCGACTGAGGTTTTTTGATTGGTTGGCTCTGTAAAGATCAGTTAGCCAGGCTATTCTCTATCGCCTGAACAAGCTCATTGGCATTTACAATTTTGCCGTCAATGAGGAATGAAGGGGTGAAGGTTGCTCCCATTTCTTGGGCAAACTGGTTGTCTTTCTCAACCTGCTCGCTGTATTTTCCTGAAGACAGACATTCTGTAAATTGCGGCTCATCCAAACCCAGCGCTTTAGCGAAGGCAATCAACCTTTCTTTGGAAAATGCGCCTTGGTTTTCTCCGTTGTGATTGGTGAAGAGGAAATCACGATATTCCCAGAACTTGTTCTGGTCATTCGCACAATAGGCGGCTTCGGCAGATTTTCGTGATTCATCCCATTTCTGACCTGTGCCTAAAAATGAAAAAGGAGAGGCCGTATAAAGGATTTTACCGGTATCTACGTATTGTGCAATAATTGTTGGTTCGTAACTGCTCCAGTAACTAACGCAGGCGGGGCATTGAAAATCAGCAAACTCAATGACTTGAACCGAAGCGTTTGGGTTGCCAAGAGATAAACCGTTTCTTTCGGCGGTGACAAACCTTTCGGGGATCTTTATTTCGCCAACAGCTTTATTTTGGGTCAGGATAATCATGCTGATGACTACCACAACGAGTGCGGCAATTATAATAATAATGGTCAGGTTCTTGTTTGTTTTTTTCTGGTTGCGATTTTTATGTACGCTTTCTCGTTTTCCCATTACTCCTCCAGTTAATTGGTTCGATTGTCTCATATGTGAGTAATATTGTCCAGTATTGGCATTGGTAAAAAATTCAAATTGAGAGGTAGAAAACAGGGAATTGCTCTTGAGTTTGTTGAAAACCCATTTTTTTATAAAGCGCCAACGAAGCTTGATTGGTATTTTGGGTATTTACAGTAATATTCCAGATCCCCTGATGGGTGAAATATGTAAGCATATGCTCAACGAGACTCGCGCCAATTTTTGCGCGCGTCTGATCAGGGTGCACCGCCAGCCGAACGAGATGTGCTGAAAGATGATTTGCGCTTGAAAGCTCGTATCCGATAATCTTGTTGTCGAGTTCTGCCACATTTGCGTGATCTGATTGCAAGAAAACCCTTTCGAGCGAATCGCGAGAGATAACCCATGCTGGATCAAATGCCAGTTGATCTAAAGCTGCCACTTCCTCTACGTCTGTCAGGGTCATGGGGCGGATGAAGATAGCTGGTGAGCCAGACTCCTGATTTGGTACGAAATTTCTCCAATTCAGTACGACGATGTGTTGGTAAAGTTGAAAACCTGAGCCCTTTAACAACCTGGCAAACCAATCTGTGAGTGCAACAGAAAAAATTTGATGCGGTTGCAGGTGTAGTCTCTTAATCGCATTCTCCAGCAGGGTTTGGAATTCATTTTCAACTCTTGAAGTCCAAGACGATGCGGCAAAGGCGTGAATCCAGGCAATGCCTGTATGATCCGGCGCGCAAGAGAGCAAAGCAGAAAGCTCATTCTCATCAAAATACAATAAGAATGGTTCCTTATCAACCCATTCCATGAGCGGCCGCCAATCGAGGTGGCGATGAACCAGCGAAGCCGTGTTCATGAAATCGGTAATTGAAGCAATATCTTGCGAGGTTGCCTGCCGAACAGTAACCTTGTGAGGCATGAGAGGCATCAATTTTCAGGCGATTCTATAGGCGAAACCATGATCAAGCAGTGAGTTCAAGCAGGTTTTCGGCAATTGAGCGAATTTTGTCTGCTTCAAGTTGGCTCATGCGCTGGGCTAAGGCAAGGTATGGGATGTTTTTCGGGTTGGCTGCAAACTCAAGCAGTTCATCAGGCAACGAGGTGAGATCATAGCCCTGAACTGCTTCGTTGATCTCTGGTTGGGTATTGGGTGTAAGCGGAGAGAGGAGTGTTTGAATGTTAATGCCCAGGTTTGCAGATAATGTTTGAAGAACAGGACTCGGGATGGGAATGGAACCCGATTCAAATTTGCGCAGCCGGTTGGCGGAAATACCTGAAAGCTCAGCGAGTTGCTTTAGGGTTAATGCCTGTTGGCTGCGAGATTGTTTGAGCGTTGCAGCGATGATTTGATTTCGTAAATCGATGAAAGCGGCGATCTTTTCTGACTCTATGCCAGGTTGCGGCTCGAAATCTTCATCTGTAGATAAAAAAATGTTGATAGGCGTTTTGTAAAGTGCGGCCAGAAGCTCAAGCTGAGGCAGGCTTGGCGCTGCACGCCCGCTTTCAAAGTTGTTGATTGTGTTGGCAGTGACACCCACCTGTCTGGCAGACCGGGCAAGGGAGATTTCATTGGATGCTCTGGCCTTGCCAAGTTTTGAGCCAAGGGAAATTTGGGAGGATTCAGTCAGGTTGGATTCCATGGATTAACACTCCGTATTGCGAATAGTTATAACGGCGACACTGAGGAAATGCAGAGAACCGTCGAGTTTTCAACTCTCCTGCTCATCCGGAGAGGGCATTTGATAGCCTAAGCCAGTACGGGTGACAATGTGTACGGGGGCATGGGAATTGTCTTCGAGTTTTTGACGTAACCGCGCGATGCTTACCCAAAGTATTTCTTTTTCGTTTATGTAACTTGCTCCCCAGGTCGAACGAAGAAGCTCATCGGCACTTAGGATTTTCCCCATATTGTGGGCAAAGTGGATGAGAAGTTTGTATTCAGTGGCAGAAAGCGGTACTTTGCGATCACCTTTCCAGACTTCAGCCTTGGCGATGTCAATGCGCAGGTCTCCATGCGTTAGTACTCTGGATTTTCCACTTTCTGATACAGATTGACTGCGCCTTAACACCGCATTTACCCTGGCCACGAGTTCATTGGCGGAGAATGGCTTGACGATATAATCATCTGCTCCAATGTTTAACCCGTGGATACGGTCTTGCTCCTCACCAAGTGCGGTAAGGATGATAATGGGGACGTTTGAAAATTGTCGGATACGGGTTGCGACTGTAAGGCCATCTACCTTTGGCATGATTAAATCCAGAATTATGAGATCTGGTATCTCATGAGAAACGAACTCCAAAGCTTGTTCTCCATCGCTGGCTGTGATGATTTGATATCCTTCTTTTTCGAGGTTTACCTTGAGCAACCTCAAATAGAGAGGTTCATCATCAACAATTAAAATTCTGATACTCATTTTATCCTCAATTTTTTCCCTCTTCGTTTAGGGGTAATATGATCGTGAAATTCAATCCTGAGCCGAATTCTGATGAAGCAATAATATCTCCGTTATGGGCATTGATAATTTGTTGGCAAATTGGCAGACCTAACCCAGTGCCATAAATATGTGAAGCGGTGTTTGGGACCCTGAAAAATCGTGAAAATAATAACGGAATGTATTTTTCTTCAATACCTGATCCAGCGTCGGAATATTCGATAATGATCGCAACATTGTTCGCGTAGGCTTTAATCAATATTTCGGCATCGGGAGCATATTTTTGAGAATTTTCCAGAAGATTGTCAAATACCTGCGCCAGGCGGCGTGGATCAGCCATTATGGCTGGCAGAGATTCAGAAAAGTTAAGAGTAATCGGTTGATTTGGGTGAGCATAGCGCGCCCGGTTTACTTCATCGCGAATGATCGTATCGATATGAATCAGCTGAAAATCATAATGGATTGTTCCAGATTGCAGGCGGGAGGCATCTAATAAGTCATCAATGAGCTTGGTGAGGTGGGTAGTTTCCCGGTCGATAATCTGAAGAAACTCGCGCTGAGTCTCTTGCCCCCAACTTGTATCTTCGCGCAGCAGCGTAGTGGTAAAACCGCGAATAAAGCCGAGCGGGTTTCGTAATTCATGCGACATGGTGTTAATAAAATCGCCCTGAAGCGTAGATGACGATTGAGCGATTGACAGCGCTTTTTCATAATCGTCAATGGTTTTCTGACGAATAATTGCTGTAAATTGTGTGCCAATAAATTGGGCAAATTCCTGGCCCTCGGTGGTAAAAGTTGGTCCGCCGAAGCGCACAAAAATGAGTGCACCGGTATACTCAGGTGCAATCATCAATGGAATGCCAATGAGCAGAGGAGATTCGAGGCGGTTTATTGAATCTGTAGTGGTAGCCTGCTCAAGGCAGACGCTCCGATTGGCGATTACATTATTGGCAATTGTTTCGCCCCATGAGACATCGGCTTCGCTTGATTTTCCGCGGCCGGTTGCGCGTGCATAAAAAACGTCAACACGTTTTGTATTGGGTTCGCCAAGGTAGATAACGATGTTATCGAAAATAAAATAATTACGCGAATAGTTGACAATCTCATCCAACGAATCTTTCCAGTCTCGCGTGTTGGCTGCGAGCTGGCAAATGTGGAGTATTTTCTCCTTGTCAAGTTCTTCGAAAACATAACCTTTAGCCATTTAGAATCATTATACAATAATCAAATCAGACGTGCTTACAATATTCTCAAACCAACTCGGATGATCTCATACATAATTGAGATCTTGAAAGCAAGAAAAGGTTTTGCGGCTGGCTTTTGAAAAAAGAAAAACCTTCTTCACCAAAATATTGGGTAGAAGGTTTATCGAATCAGCGGAATATGGCTGAAAAATCAGTTTCAGGATAGTTTATCAAGCAGATTATTCAACTCTTCGTCGGAGTAGTAATGGATGGTGATGGTGCCGCCTTTTTTACCGGAATGGAGTGTGACCCTTGTGCCAAGCTTGTTACGCAACCGGTCTTCGATTTCACGAATATGAGGATCTTCTTCATTCGCGGGGATGGTGGGAGGTTTGATGCCTGTCAGCTTCCTGACCAGTTCTTCAGTTTGGCGTACGTTTAGCTCGTGGTTGATAATGGTCTGAAGCGCTGATAGCTGCGCTGCTGCGTTGGGAAGCGCCAATAATGTCCGGGCATGGCCTTCGCTAATCTTGTGTTCTGCCAGCGCCTGCTGCACTTCAGCTGGAAGATTGAGCAGACGTAAGGTATTGGTAATGCTAACCCGGCTTTTGCCCATCTGCGCTGAAATTGCTTCATGGGTGAGGTTGAATTCTTCTGCCAACCGTTGAAAACCTCTGGCTGATTCGAGCGGAGACAGGTCAGCACGCTGAATATTCTCGATCAGAGCTTGTGTGAGGCGTTGCTGCTCGCTGACGGTTCTGACAATCACGGGGACTTTCTCGAGCCCGGCGAGCCGTGAAGCCCGCAGCCGGCGTTCGCCGGCAACCAGCGTGTACATGCCGGTGACTGCGTTGTAAGAAACCACTAAAGGTTGGAGAATACCATGTTCGCGGATTGAAGCTGCAAGTTCAGCAAGGCTGTCTTCCGCCATCACCTCCCGCGGCTGCTGCGGGTTGGGTACTATCATCGAGATGGGAACATAATTATCTGCTGGAGTTGCTGCTGTGCTGCTTGCAGCCCCGGGGATCAATGCATCTAAACCTTTGCCTAATCCGGATTTTTGTGCCATATTAACCACCTATTCCTGTTGGGAGCATCATTTTTCCCCATCTTGAGCGAGGATTTCACGGGTTAGTGAGGCGTATGCTGCGGCAGCCGGTGAGTTTGGCGCATAAAGGGTTATAGGCTGCCCATAAGAAGGGGCTTCCGCCAGACGCACAGAGCGTGGGATGATCGTATCATACACCAGATTTGGGAAAAACTTCTTCACCTCGCGGACGACATCTGAGGATAAATTGGTTCGAATATCAAACATCGTTAAGGCGACGCCGCGGATGCGCATTTCTTGAAAAAGCGAGGTTCGGACCAGGTTTAAGGTTTGCGTAAGCTGGCCGATGCCTTCGAGTGCGAGGTATTCACACTGCACGGGGATGATTACGCCCTCAGTGGCAGCTGCCAAGCCATTTACGGTTAGAAGGCTGAGAGACGGCGGACAATCGATGATGATGTAATCAAAGCGGTTGCGGGCAGGTTTCAATGCTTCACGCAAGCGAAAGGCGCGGTCTTCAACATTGATGAGCTCAACCTCAGCGCCGGCGAGCGCTGGCGAGGAGGGCAGAAGGGCGATCTGAAGTTTAGGGTTGAGCAGGATATTCGGTAAAATCGGCTCTGATCCAATCAAAATTTCGTAAGTACCATTTTTTACATCATATTTATTTATACCGAGTGAGGAAGTGGCATTTGCCTGAGGATCAAGGTCAACAAGCAGCACCCGCTTGCCGAATTGCCCGAGAAAAGCGCTGACATTGATGGCAGTCGTTGTCTTACCGACTCCGCCTTTTTGATTGACGAGGGTGAGAACTCGGGTCATTTTGCAGGGTATCCGATAATTTCTGATGTAAAGGTGTTAATTTCCTCTGCCGTGGGTACCCCCTGAATTCCGGCGCGGGTAACAGAATTTGCTCCGACCAATGTTGCAAACCTGGCAGCCTCCCAAGGATCTTTCGTTTGATAATATTTAATGAAGAAGGATGCAGCAAAGATGTCTCCTGCGCCTACCGGGTCAACCTCTTCTTTTGAAGGAGCGTGAAAATTCCGCACGTCGCCATGCCAATAAACTCGAGACCCTGTCATACCTTCGGTTACAACCAGAATCGGCACCAGGCTGGCAAAATGCCCGACCGCGTCTTCATCTCCACACACATCTTCAATACTCATGATGCAGACCTGCACGTGTGGCAGCACTTCTGCAGCTTCTTGCCAGGGGCGATAAGAGACGATGTTTTCCCCGTTCCAAGCTCGCATCCAGCCTTGGGGGGTAACGCCTGTCAACGAATTTGGGAAAGCGCGTGCCATGGACGGCGGAATTTCACCAGCGAGAGGGCCGAGGTGAACGATCGGCGTGTTTAACCAAGCAGAGGGCACATCGTCCAGGGTGATAGAATCAGCGACATGGAGAATGTGTTGGATTCTACCAGCGGGGGTGTAAATATTCTGAAATGTAGAGGTATGTTCAGACGCCTTTCGCGAAAATGCCATACCCTTAAGTTCTTTCGGTACCAGGTCAGCCGCACAGGCAGTAACAATGCCCACACGCAGCCCAAAAGATCGAGCAGTGAGTGAGGAATATGAAGCAGTACCGCCAAGGTTAAACCCTTGTGGGGTAACATCTTGTGTAATATGACCAATTATCAGGTAATCAATCGGCTCGAGGGTAGAGAGATTTGACATTCAGCATTACATACCGGTTTATGGTTGAGAGTCGAAGTCGTCGTCCATAAGAGGCAGAAAACCATCGTCCAATACCGGTTCCTTTTTTCTTCGCGTGCTTGACTTTTGTATTTCTGGAACGGTTGATGCGCAATAAGGGCAAATATTCCAGGGTAATTCGAGTAGTTTGCCACATTTCTTACAGTATTTTTTTAACGTTGTATTGCAAACCGGGCAAACGACCCAATCAGTTTGGATTCGCCGCGTGCAGCCGGGGCAAAGCGCGGATTCTTCAATCGCCTGCAACAGGGCTTCTTCCTCGAGAGTGTGCTGATACTCTTCTTCAAGCGTACGCGGTGGACGTAAAATGAGGTAGAGCAGAAATCCTGGCAGCGAAAATAGAATTACAACCAATACAGAAAGCGTCTGGGTAAAGCCGCTTCGGCTGCGTTGGCGAATATCCCGGTGTGTCCAGAAGATCAAGCTCAGCCAGAGCGCGGCGAGGAATGCCGCGATGAATCCAATCGCGAAAGTGGCTGTTTGGTTAAGGGTGGTGGGGTCAAAGCGCATGAGAAGTTCCTGAAGCGAATTATAGCATGTTTGGTTTACACAGAGGCTGCTGGAAGGCTTGCTTTTATGAATCAGATGATATAAAACAAGAGAATAAGCTTATTGAGGTAACCAGTCTCATGGACGAATCGAAAAATACAACTGGAATAAAAAGCCTGGAGAAAGATGAACAGCCGCGCGAACGATTATCACGCGTGGGGCCAGAGGGGCTAACCAAGGCGGAGTTGCTGGCAATATTGCTGCGCGTAGGTGTTGAAGGTGAGAATTGTGTGCAATTGGGTGAGCGCATCTTACGCGAACTTGGGGGCATACACGGCATTCAGAAAGCCAGCTTCGCACAGGTTTGTGAGATTCATGGGATTGGACCGGCAAAGGCGGCGCAGTTGAAAGCGGCGATCGAATTGGGCAGACGCCTGAGCCTGGAGGCACCGCAGCTAAGTGGCGCAATCAGCTCCCCTGGCGATGCAGCCGAGTTGCTGCGTTATGAAATGCAGGGATTAATACAAGAAGAGCTGCGGGTTATTCTGCTGGACACGCGTAACCGGAAGATAGCCGTGAAAAAGGTTTACAGCGGCTCGTTGAATGCGTCCAGTGTGCGGGTAGGGGAACTATTTCGAGATGCCATTCAGCTCAGTGCAGCCTCGATTATTCTGGTGCATAACCACCCCAGCGGCGACCCAACACCCAGCCCTGAGGATGCAGCGCTGACGCGCGCCGCGGTAAACGCCGGCAAATTGTTGGATATTGAGGTGCTCGATCACTTGGTGATTGGGCAGGGCTCTTTTATTTCGCTGAAAGAAAAAGGACTGGGCTTTGATTAATGAAATATTGATGCGCTAATTGGCATCTGTCTAATGAGATTTTGGGCAATCAACCAGCTCAAACTGCCCAGCAGCCGCTTCTTCGAGGGTGATGATTCGAATATCCGGTTGATTATCGAGCCATTTTATTGTCTTCGAGAAGTTTTTCAATGTAATAATCCCATCACGCCCAATAACGTCTTTAAAGTCATACTCGTGGAGTAGGACGACCAGTAAGGATTCTTTATGGCCGGCTTTTCTGGCAGCTTCGACGCCTTCTTTTACATTGGTGATGGTACATGTGTATGGAATATAAGCGATATCTGTCTGGTCGGACTTTACACCGCCGCGATTTGCTGAAACGATGGTGAATCCGAGCTGGTCGAGCACCTGCAGTGTGGTAAGGTCATAGGTGTTCCAGGGTGGGACGAAGATTTTCACCTGTGCGCTAATAGTGCTCTCCAGGTGAGCTTTGCCCCTGGTAAGGTCAGCCAATTGTTTTTCCAGCGCCACGTTGGTAAATTCGCTCGAGCGCGCGCCGTTGTTGTTTTGATGAGAGAATCCGTGCATCGCAATCTCAAGAACGCCATCATTTATTCCAGCCTGCAATAATGCCGCGTTTTCCGCCGTCAGTGGCAGAACTTCGTTGGATCTGATTTCTGGCAGGTGGAGTGGGTTTCCTGATTCCGTCATCGGAATGACAGCAAAAGTGATCGGGGCGTTGTAACTTCGAAAGAGATCAACCAGCTGACTTGAGAAGGCGGTATTACTTATAGCTGAGTAATCATCATATCTGAACACGATATTGATGGTTTGATGGCTCGCAGGCGGTTTTGAACACGCGGCGAGTAACAGGCAGGTTAACAAGAAAATCATGATAATGGTTGCTTTTTTAGGCATACTGATCGTTTCTCTGTTTGAAGAATTGGTAGAAGAATAGAACGATGGTCAGGCACGATTGATTATACAATGGATAGCGACAGGCAATCCGGAACAGATGATAAAGCTGTTTTCGTTGACAAAAGGGGGTGAATATAGTAATATAACGAGCGCTGGCGAGGTAGCTCAATGGTGGAGCAGTGGACTCATAAGCCATTGGATGTGGGTTCAAATCCCACCCTCGCCACTTTGTGTTTAATCAAGAGCTATTGGATGCGTTCCCTGCGGTCACAAATCCCACCCTCGCCACTTTTCTATTAACCAAAAGCAATTGGACGTGGGTTTATCGATAGAACTGATTCGATTCAAACCAATCCACGCTTAATGCGGTAAATTTCGTTATCGATCATTTATGGAATACAACCATATTCTCGAGCACTCCCCAGGAGTTCAAGAATACTTCGTTGGGAACATCGGCGAATTTCCCATTATTGAGGTAACGCACAGAATCTGCATTGTAACCAGTGAGGATGACGACATGTTCAAAAGGGGCAACAATGGCTGAGTTTCCCTGTTGGTCGAGATAAACGACAGGTTCGCTGTATTCCATGGAACCAATTACCCACACAATTACAGGGTGTGATTGAGAAAGAGTTTGCTTAATCTCTTCGAGTG
>WPCI01267011.1_pt1 | contig 30610 bp, 27 predicted proteins | sample 5399871 | NCBI WGS metagenome assembly WPCI01 (sample SAMN12869469, study PRJNA574797) | sludge metagenome | isolation source: wastewater treatment of pH7 | place: China:Beijing | collected 2019-05-20 | reverse complement strand
CAGGTTTACACACTCCGGCAGTTGCGTCTTTGCCATGCGCAGGTATAATTGCCAGCCTGATTCGGGCCTATAGCTCAGTTGGTTAGAGCAGGGGACTCATAATCCCTTGGTCCACGGTTCAAGTCCGTGTGGGCCCACCATTCGAAGCCCCATTCCATGCAGGTTTGGGGCTTTTTCTTTGCGCTGTGGTTTGTGCTTACACGGGCTGAATATCCGCTTGCTCGGCAGCCTTTGCCTGCCTACCTGCAATGCCGGTAAACTTGCGCCAGCGGTACAGCTCAATCGTGGCGTTTGATCTGGCAACGGTTTTCCGAACATCTTTTTGCGCAGCCTCATCCAGTTTCAACTCAAAGTCCACCGGACTCATATAGTCGTTGCAGAAGTGCAGCCGCACCCGGTTGTAAAATACCTCGTCGATATGCCTTCTGCGCCTGTTCCCGTGTCTTGAAGCCCTCGTGAAACACCAGCTCGGTCTTCAAAGTATGGAAGAAGCTTTCTGATGGAGCGTTATCCCAACAGTTGCCCTTGCGACTCATGCTGAACCTGAATCTATTGGCTTAGAGCAGTCTCTGGAAACTGTCCGCGGCGTACTGACTGCCCCGGTCACTATGTACCAGCAAGCCAGCAGCGGGTCGACGCTTGTATCGCCATTGTTAATGGCCATCTGCAGCGCATCACAGACCAGCTCTGCGGTCATCCGGCTGTTCATCGACACACTTGTCACCTATACAGCTGCTTTCCACGGTTTGAGTACAGTCAACATAACAACAAAACTGAACAGCCCCGCACCGACACCGGCAGCAAATTGCGCAACTCCGGCCCCCATCGGCTGAATCAAGACTGCAGCGCCCAGCAGGAAACCCGCGCCGCCCGCCCACTGCAAACGCCAGCCCACATGCCGCCATAGCTGCTGGCGGTGCAACAACAACAAAGAAGTAAGCATGACTGCGCCCAGATTGGCCAATGCAAAGCCCGGAACCCCAAGCCAAAACGGCAATGAAACAAGTCCGATCACATGCAACCCTGTGCCAGCCAGCTCGCACATCAATGGCAGGCGGGTATCATTGTTTGCATAAGCATACCTTGCTAGCAAAGCATTCCACGCGCCCATCAGCAACGGTAGTGAAAACCATCCCAGCAACCCCGCAAGCACCCCTGTCGCCTGTTCTGGCAGCAAATATGACACCAGTGTGGGGCTGCTGGCCATGATGAATACGGCAGCAGGAACAACCAGACAACTGGTTAGCGCCAGGCCCTGACGCAAAATTACCAGACGCTCGCCCTCATGGCCTGCACTGAGCTTGCCCAATAAAACCTGGTTTAATGCTGGCAGGGCAATCAACGGCAGGTTAATGAACTTTCGGGCCAGGTTTACCCAGGTAACCATTCCCTCGCCCAGCAGGCTGGCAACCATCCGCTCAACCAGCGTAACCGAGTGGCTACCGATATTGCTCAACAAAACCGGGCCAATACGTCGCATAAATAGCCCGCCAGCAGCCGACATTCCCGTAAATGCCAAAGGGCGCCAGCCTCCGCGCCAGGCTGCCGGAAGCACTACGGCAGCCATAAGCACACTGCCAAGCACACAGGCCAGAGCGAACTCGTCCGCCATCGTCTCCGCCCCCCGGATCATCAGCCAGCCAACCGGAAAAAGATTGAACAGAAAGCTGCCCATTCCCCACAACACATAGCGTTCTCGCAGTTGCAGCCAGATGCCACAAACAGCATGCAAAAACATGCCGGGCAAACACCAAACCAGTATTTCAAAGGCAGAAACGGCAATAGCCCCTGACTGCGGGGCCATTCCGGGGCCCAGCAGCTTTAGCCAGAACGGAGCAAACAGATAAAAAACACCGGCCAGCGCCAGGGCAAATAAAGAGAGCAAGCTGCCAAGCGAATTAAGCCATTGACGCCCTGCCTCCATGGTTTGCTGATGAAAAAGGGGCACAGCAGCAACATTGAGCAAGCCCGCCGCCAAGGTCATGCGCACCATGTCCGGCAAAAAAAGTGCCAGCACCAGGGCATCTGTTTGTTCACCAGCACCCCATGCATCAATCAGGAGCCACTCTCGCGCAAAGCCGAGTACCAACCCCGCCAGCGTTACCAGCGTCAAAAGCAGTGCTGAGTTCAGCATAAATTCAATGGAACAGGGTGAACAACCCTTTCCCGCCCACTCGGTAGTTCAGGTCGTGCGGGCGCTCACCCATAGGCTTGGCACCTGTACCGCCCACGATCTTATATGGCAGTATTTCCTTGGCAACAACTGTGCAGGCCGTAACCACAGATCCGCGGCCCAGTTTTGACCCATGCCCGATCAGGGCACGGCTGGCCACCCATACATAGTCTTCAATATAAATCGGTGCAGAAACCGACCAGAACTCGGGGGCCTGCAAGTCGTGTGAGCCGGCAATAATGTGCACATAGGAGGCAATGGCCACATGATCACCAATAATCAGGCCCGCCCTTGCATCAAGCAAACAGTGCCAGGCAACCACGCTGTCATTACCGATAACCAGGTTTTCAACTCCAAGCACTTCGGTATTGCGCCACACCGAAGAGCCCTTGCCTATCTTGGCACCACCCGCCCGCAGCCACCAGATGCGCACGTGATGACTTGGTATTTTATTGATCAAAATGTTGTATGCCTGCTCCCATGCCCTTAGCCAACGATCCTTCAAGGTCCGGAGGTTTTTCCCGTATAGAGGCACCAGAGTGGTAGGCAAAGTATCCCTGTACAGTGCAAACAACCGTTTTACCAGCGGCAGATCAATCTTGCTTTCAACATCAATGGATAACAAGCTGAACTCACCTGCCCTGTCCTCAAACAACAGGTTATTGGCCAGCATGTGGTCAATGGCCAGTTCAAGCTCTTCATCCGTGCAACCAAGTTGCACCGCATGCACGGGCAGCTGTTCACGAACGTTGAAGCCCAGCCTTATCCTGTGTTTCATGAGTTTTTCTCCACGACCTGACCCTGCCGATTGTCTGGCGTCGCAGTTTGCAAGGCCATTGCCGCAAACAACCAGAACAGAGCGATGATGACGTTAGTGAAACTGTAATAGTGATCAAACAGCCCGGTCAGCAATGCAGCCAACACGCCGGACAGCGCTCCAAGCCAAAGTGCATTTTCACGATTCAAAACCGGCACCGCCCCGAGTGGACGAACCGCACGCCACCATCTCAGGGTCAGCACTGCAAATATAAGCAGCCCGGGCACTCCTATTTTATAGATTACGTTTAGCCACAAATTGGAAATTCCCAGCAAACCTGATCCCGGGACCGGCGGATCAACAGCAAAACCAATCCCCAACGGATAAGCCGCCATGGCCTGTGGAAACAGCCGGTACTCCTCAAAACGAATTGTAGTACTGGCATTACTGGTCAGGAACATGGTCAGCAGGCGTTCTTGCAACGGCGGGTAAAACGCAATCAATGCTGTACCAAGGACAGCCGCATAGATAATCAGACGCAGGCTCAACGGAACCCTTTTGTGAGCCAGCCAGAACAGTACCAGTGCAAGCGCAACTATGGCGCCGCGGGAAATACTGAACAACAGGCCGGCACAGCCCAGAATGGCCACCGTCATCCCCAGCCACCTTGCCCAGCCAGTACGAGTCCAGCCGTACATGAAGGCCACGGGAATTGTCAGGGCCAGGATCCCGCCAGTAAGGTTCGGGTGCACCCAGGGCGATGCCATCCGCGTATAGTTGGCAGAAAAAATATCTTTAACTGCCTCAGGGTGTGCGTATTTCAGACTGGTCAGGACAGGTATGAAGGTATTGGCATCACGGTCTTTGAGAAAGTAGCCCACCGACAGAAAAAGCATTGCCAGGCTACCTGCCAAAAATGCCTGCACCACAAGTTCACGCTCACGCTCACCTGCCAGCAGCAACGGCACCAAAAAGAAAACGGACATGTTCATTGCCCAGCGAACCCAGTTGGATAACGCACTGCCTGATACGCTGATCAGAAAAACACCGGCCACCAGAGGAATCAGGCTATAAAACAGTAGCAATACCATGCTGCGTTCGGCAGGGTGCCACACACCGCTGCGCTGCATATGCCCGGTAAACATCTGCCAGGCAACGCCTGCCCAAGTCAACAGCAGCAAGGCCTCACTGACTGTTGTTCGCACCCCGAGATTAACCGTGGTGTAGGGAATAAATGCCGCACAAAAAACAAACAGCAAAAAGCCCCGCAGCGGCTGCAACATCACCAGTACGGAAACTACTACAGCACTGCAAACCAGCCACCACTTGCCGGGACTAACTGCCAGCGCAAGACCACCCAGCAGCACTCCAAGCAACACAGCCAACAAAATACCTAGCCGTTGCATGATTGAAATAACTCCCGTACCAGTTCCTGCACCCTTGCAGCATAAGCTTCAACAGCATAACGCTGGCACCAGTCAGCATATTCCCGCAAACCCTTCTGCAGCGGCTTTTGCACCAATTGCCGCATGCAAGCCTCCAGCTCTGCAGAATCAAAAGGAGAGAACCTGGGCAAATAGTCTGGTGCCACTTCATCCAGAGCCGATCCCCTGGCCAAAGCAACCGGCGTACCGACACTTAGTGCTTCTACAACCGGCATGCCAAACCCTTCAGCGTAAGAGGGCTGCCACAGGCATTGCGTCTGCCGATAAAGGCTCGCAAGTCCGGCATCCGTCAATCCGGATACCCAGTAAATATCCTCCACCCCTTGCAGGGCAGGAAAATCACCGGAATCACCAACCAGGACCAACGCTGGCAACTGCAGCTCTTTCCGCAATCGCAGCCATGTCTCAACAAAAAAAACGATATTCTTGCGCGGCTCCCTGGTTCCGACCAGAAGCCAGAAAGACTGCTCAATCTCTGGCAGCCCTGCCCCGTCAGGCGCTGGCAACTGTGCAACATGATTGGGCAGGACCCGGGTTTTGCCCCGCGCCCGGGGAAACAGACGCGCCACCTCACCGGCACTGAACTCCGACGGACACCAGACCGCATCTGCAGTACGTATCGACCAGGCAATGGATAGCCGGTCAATAAGCCTGTATGCCAGAGCCTTGATCCTGGACCGGTGAAAGTTGCTTTCCGTCAGCTGAAACAAATCATGAATCAGCACAACCTGTTTACGCCGCCCTTTCCGCCCCAGCGGTAACCCCATATTGGCAGTGGCCACATAAAGATCCACATCTGCCTTTTTCAGGGCCCCGGGCAAAAAGCCCGCTTCAAACTTCAACCGGGCCCGGGGCCGCTGCATGCCTGCCGGTGCTGGCCGAGCCGGGCAAAGAGCCATAGCCCGCACGGGATGATCCAATGGCGCCTCGGTACAGGTAATCACCTCTACATCCTGCATGCCCCGACACGCCTGATAAAGTGCGCTGGCCTGACGGGCTATGCCCGAATATGGAGCCACAACCACCGGCCTGAAGTCGATTGCCACTTTCATTCGCTTGCCCCTTTTATGCTGCGGTATACCCCTGCAAGCTGATCAGCAGCTGCCTGCCAATCGTGCCTGTCACGCACATAATGCCGCGCCCCTGCTGCCAGCGATGCAGCTTGTGCAGGATGTTCAAGCAGCCGGGCAACAGCCTCCGCAAAGCTTTCCGCATCATCTGCATGCAAGTACTCCTGACCGTCCTGAATCTGCAGTCCTGATGCGCCCTGCCTGGTAGTTACCAGCGGCAATCCGCCGGCCATGGCTTCCAGCACCTTAAGCTTGGAGCCGCCCCCGTCCTGCAAGGGGGCAACAAAGACGCTGCTGGTACGCTGCAAACCGGCCAAATCTTCTACAAAGCCAGCCCACTCAATACGGCTGTCAGGCCAGCGCAGAGCCCACTCCTGCTGCATCGCATAACCGGCAACGGTGCACTTGGCATCAGGCCTTTTCTGCCACAACAACGGCATGATTTCATCCAGCAACCAGGTCACCGCATCCACATTGGGCGGGTATTCGTAGTTGCCAAGAAACAACAGCCTTTGTTCCTCCGGGGATGGCGAAACAGTAGAAAACGCTGCACAGTCCACCCCGTTAACCACTACGTCCACCGGAGTCTGTGTCAGTTGCCGAATGGCCGTCGCATCCTCCTCTGTAACAGCAACAATCCGTGTTGCAGCAGCAAAGACTTCCCGCTCCCAGCGTCTGGCACGCCACTGGTCCCAGACAACAAACGGACGCATCCAGCGCGGAAAGCGATTGTAGGTAGCCCCACCCAGAGACGACTCCAGATTGTGCTCAGTCAAAATAAAAGGCTGCTGACGCTTCTTGAGCTCCCGCGCATAGGGCTGGAAACTGTAGCTGTGCTCAATCTGCACAATGTCCCAGCTGCTTTCCAGCAGCCTGGAAAACTCGGCCTCAAGCTCTGGCGCGTGTCCATTGATACTGGTCAACAACGGCCAGCGCCCGAACAGGGCCATCAGCAGTGTCAGCGGATGTCTGAGCGGACGACGCGGAAACACAATAAAGGCCTCCAGAAAACTCTCCAGCTCACTGCGACAGGCTTCATCGGCAGGCTGCTTGGACTGCACCAGCAGAGTAATCCTGTAACCCTGTCGCGCAAGGTTTTTCAGTAAATGATACTGACGTGTCTTGCCACCACTGGTGGCCGGCCAAGGCAGGTATGGCAAGATCCATAAAACACGCACCGGGCTCACCACTCAAGAATCTGTACATGGCTGGCTACGGGAACTTCCAGCAGCCCTGTAGCACTGTTTTCAAGTGGCAGCCGGTCATCTGTAAACGGGTTATGCAAAGTGGCCTGTGCAATATTCTTGAGTACAAGCTTCTTGCTTTTGTTTCCCCAAAAAACCAACAATTGTTTACCGTCCGGTTTTTGCCAGCTTATGCTGTACAAGTCCTCAGGCGCGGTGGCCATGGCAGGCAAGCTGCCCGGCTCAAGTTCTGGCCCCATGGTTCGTAGAAAGCTGGCCAGCGCTGTATAGACGGGCTTTGCCCGGCCCTGCAAATCCAGCAGCCCGTACTGGCGGTCCCTGACGGTGGCCCGTGAATCAAGATCGCTAAGCGCAAATAAAAAAATTCGGTCGTAATCAAGCGCACTCATCAGGGCAAGCCGTCGCAATACATAGTCTGCCTGCCCTTCACGCCCGATAATGGCCTGCTCTTCCTTCGGTCCCTCGTAGCTCGACCAGCCCCACTCTGTAGCCCATATTTCCTTGACCCCGGCACCACGCAACATTGCATTGAGCTGACGGGCGTGCTGCACAAAATCCGGAAGCTTTGCCTCGTTGCCTTCGGGCTTTTGGGTATAAGGGTGGTAAGCCACCACAGTATCCAGTTTTTGCACGCCGAGCCCGCCCAGCGCTTCCAGCATCAGCCCACCCTTAACAGGCATCTGGCTATAGTAGGCCATTCCGCCCATGACAACCGGCTTGTCCGGATCCACCAATCGCAAGGCCTGGACCGATGTCAGCAACAGTTCACCGTAAGCCTTGGGGTTTTCTGCCGGGCGCCAGTAAGCAGGGATGTTTGGTTCATTCCATACCTGCCAGGCATCCACGCCCTGATAACGGCTTGCCAGCCGGTACATGAACTTGCCAAACATTTCCGGCTTGCGCGGCGGATACTGGTCCGGCGTCGGCGAGCCCGGGGGGGCGCTGGTGGCATGGCCGGCAGAACCCACCACATAAACCAGTGACTTGAGCTTTTTCTTGCTGATTTCATCCATCAGCAGGTCCAGTTCCTGCAGCCGGTACACCTCTTCACTGGTTTCGTGCCGATCCCAGTGAATGTCAACACGCACCCATTCCAGCCCAAGCTTTTGCAGCATGCTCATCTGCTGCTGATAGGCTTGCGGCTCAAACCACAAAAAATGTGCATTAACGCCAAGAAAGTCTTTCCAGGCCAGGCTTCGCTCAGGTACCAGCTGCAAGCCGGAAGCCTGCAAGCTGCTGCATGCGAGGCCAAACAACGCTGCCAGCGCTACCAAAAAACTTCGACTTTTTAACCAGACGTGCATGCCGCCTCCTTGAACAGACTGGCAAACTGCTCCGCCACCTGGGGCCAGGCCCGCTTCCTTCCCCGCGACTCTGCAGCGTCAACCCAGTCCAGGCAGGTTTGGGGAGTATCCAGCAGCCGTTCCAGCTCCGCAGCCAAAGCCGCTGTATCCCCCTGGGGAAATACCTGCCCGTTTCCATATGAAAGCTCTTCGGCAAATGCCCTGGCATCCGAGGCCAGAACCCCGCGTCCACAGGCAGTTGCCCACGCCAGCGCACCACTGGTCCCTCTCATTTGCCCCAGCAAGGCCAGTTTTCGTGACTCGCGGTACGGCAACACCATACAGTGATGAGCCTGGATCAGCTCTGCTATCTGCTGTTCAGGCACGTCCAGTTGCCAGTCAATGTTTTGTTCCAGCCCAAGCTGCCGGATGCTCTCGGCCAGGCCATCAATGTAAGCTCCGCCTGGTTTGAAGGCCATTGCCGGTTCTGTGCCACCAGCCAGGGTCAGGCGTACCTTTTTTTTCAGCTCTGGCTGACGCTCCAGCAAAAGCGCCAGGGCCTGAAGAATATCTTCAATCCCCTTGCCACGATAAATGAAACCGAAATACAGCAGGTACAAAGTATCTATAGGCGGAGGCGGGCGATTTTCCACCTGTACCACGCCGTGAGGAATGACAACACTGGCCGACTCATCAATCCGCATGCGTTTGCGTAAAACCTGTCCGCCCGTGTGCGTCAGTGTAATCACCTTTTTCAAGTGTCCTGCCAACGCTCTTTCTGCCCTTAACGTCAAGGGGTCGAGCAGCACCGTCAACAGCCTGTCTGCCAAAGACCAGTTTTGTGCCAGCTTATCGAACCCGAGAGGAAAGCGTAGCGGCCGCCACACCAAACGTTCCGGATCATGCACAGTGGCAGTCAGTGCAAGTTCTGGCCTGTTGCGCATCAGCCACTGCAAAGCGGCAAACTCCTGCAAGCCTCCGCCGCCCAGCTCTGCATGGACCACGTCATAGCGGCTCCAGTCCGTTTTTTTCATTGCACTCTCAAGCGCGTCCCGGCTTACTGCCTTCAAGGGTGTTTCAACAATTACACCGCAAGCCGACAAGTGGTTCTTAAAAACCTGCGCATAGTCAGCAATTCCTGACTGTTCGGGCGGCAGTGGAGACAAGAGCGCAATTTTCATCAGACCGACCCCCTGGCCCCCTCAAAGCGCTTCAATACGGACGCCGGCACTTCATACTGCCGGCCATTCAGCACCACACCATCGACCTTGCCAAAAGCTGTCGACAGTACCGACAGGGCATTACCCAGCATAGGGACGGTAGTCCGGCGTGCGCGGATCATGACAACCCTCTTCTGCACATTATTCATCACCAGCAAGGCTTCCGGGTTTTCCACCAGCGAACCGGCATCAACAACAGCAATCTGACCAGGCTGCAGCTGTCCTCTCGGCACTTCATCCAGTACTTCCAACCCCTGTGTTTTCAGCAGCTCTTTCAAACGCTCAATGACAAATCTGGAGCCGGTGCCAGCATGCGCCGAAGCAACAGCCAGTGAACCTCCCTGCTCGCGAAGCTGTTGCAACGACAGCATGCTCAGGATCCGGTACAGGCCTGCCTCAAAAACCGCAGAAGAGCGCTGCGGGTTATCCAGCTCCGGCAAAACACCCCACACCGGCACACCAAAGCGCTCCTCAAGCTTGCTGCCATCATGAATACGCTGATCAATCAGATAGCACAGATAAATGGTCAACAAACCACAGCTGGCCGCAAACGGCACTGCAAGCAGCAACAAAACAAGTGTTTTCGGAAAAATGCGCCCGGCGCTGCTGTTGGCCCGCTCTACAATGCTGATGTTGCTGATCAGGCTGTCGTCCAGGGCTTTATCAATACGCGCCTGTTCAAGACTGTCGGAATACAGCACATAGCTTTTTTCTGCCGTTTCCAGCTGCATGGCCAGACGGGTGATTTCAGGCTCCTTTGCCAACGTTGCATTACGCTCTTCCGCAAGGGTCTGCAGCTGCTGGTCAATATCCTCGACTTCCTGTTTAAGGCGCTCCAGCCGCAGGCCCGCATCCAGCATTTCCTGACGAATGTTCACCACCAGGCTGTTGGGGGCGCGGTTCTGGGAACGCTCAAGCCTTTCAGCTTCGCCAGCAACCAGCTTGCGCATGCTGGCAATGCTTTCATCCAGCCGCCTGATTTGCGGCGCATCCTCCAGGTAGGTACGCAACATTGCCGTACGCTCTTCCTGCAGGCGGTTCAGTTTCAGTTTCAGGTCCAGCTGGGTAGGGTTAAGTGACAGTTCGCGCTCAACAACAACCTCTCCAGGGTGCTGGCCAATCTGGTTGGTGGCTTCGGCTATCAGGCGGGTCAGGCCGGCCATTTCATTGGTTTTTTCCATGCGCAGGTCACGCAAGCGATGGGTTTGATCCATCAGGTGCTCAATGCGCTCCCTTACGCCCGCAGAGTTGATGCCTCTGTAGTGCTCCTGCAACTGGGCTTTCAGCTGTTTGATGTGCTCATCCTGTCGCGCCAGTTCACGCTCATAAAACCCCTGCAGACTGGTTCGCCCAAGGCTGCGTGTACGCTCCTCGAGATAAAGGTCAACCCAACGCTCCAGAATATACCCGGCCAGACGCGGGTTGCCCCATACCAGCCTGAGTTCCATCACGTTGGAACCTGTGTCATGACTGACCGTAAAGCCTTTCAGCAAGCGCTCGGCCAGACGCTCTTCCACAGGCTTGGGCTCCAGTATCTGGGCCAGCACTAACAGATTGCGCACCCCTTCCTTGGCCGAACCGGCCACTTGCTTCAACTTGTACTTGAAAGCTTCCCAGGTTCCTTCAGGTTCATACTTATCCAGCTCTGCCAAAACATCCCGGGCCAGCAGGCGGGCCAGCCCTTTGCCCGTCAGCAATTTTTCTTCATCGACCACAGGGTCCCTCTGGGTGCTGGGCGAAATCAGCGCCTGGCGGTTGGAAACCTCAATCGGCATGGTCGAGTTGTCCCGCCCGGGCTTGACCAGCAGACGTGCATTGGCCTCATATTTCGAAGGCAGCAAAAATGCCCCCAGCACCACTATGACCAGCGTTACCAGAAACGCCGTACGGGCCTCGCGCCGGAAGATGAAAAAGAGCCTGAGAAGGTCTCTGAACGAACGGATTTCTATCATGATTTTTGTCTCATCAATTAACCAGGACAAAAGCCCTGTCCAACAAAGCCCGCATTAGCGAAACATGCTGACCAACTTCATCTTAGCCGTGCCGGTCCGGCAGTCACGCCACCAAACCGGCAAACAATCAGGCTTTCTTGTTTTCTATAACAGCATAATCAGGGAGTAACACTTACAGGCCCATTATTTATGTAGTTGGTATTACCACTATTCTTGACGCCCTTGTTGTTCAGGTCGTAGTTGAAGCCCACACCAATTCCCTTGTTGATCGGGAACAGCCGCGTAAAGTACATATCGATGGCCTCAACCGTGCGCCCGATGCCCGACTGGGGAACATAAATCAGGTCCCCACGCTGCATTACAACCGCCTGACGGCCCGGTTTTTTGAGCATTGCCGACATGTCAAAAAAGTACATGCCGTATCGGCCCTCTTCATCCAGCCTGAGCAAAGCCACCTTGCGCATGTCCGCCGTGGGCAGTACCCCGCCCGACGACATCAACACCTGCTCAATGGTTGCAGTACCAGTCAGGTCAAAGAAATCCGGATTGGGAACTGCGCCCCCGACAAAAACCCGGTTGCTGGGTGCAATGGCGATATTTACCGTGGCCCTGGGCTCACGATAAACCTTTGCATATTCACGGGTTACCAGCTCGGCCACTTCCTCCGGTGACAGGCCCGCAACCTTCAGTGTGCCCACGTCGGGAACGGAAATGTAACCGTCGGGCCGAACCTGGAACAATGTCATGTCATCGGCTTCGGCCGGCTCGCGAGCATCACGGACTATGCGCAACGTATCGCCACTGAGAATTACCAGCCGGGGCGGCGGCAAGTCGGCCAAGGCCATGCCTTCCTGCTGATATGCATCCGCAGTTTTACCGCCAGGAACCGACACATGCGCCGGTGTACTGCAGCCGGCAAGCACCAGGCCCGCACCGGCGAACAACGCCATCATTATCGTTCTTTTCATTGCTTCACCCAATAACCAAAAAACATGCCAACCCTGCGTTTCAGCCAGTTCGGCAAATACGCCTCAGTCCGGCCAAGCTTGTATCCAATCAGCTTGCAACCATTTCTCACAAATGCGCTCGGCAACAAGTACCACTGCCCATCCTGCAGTGCCATTTTCATTTCGCTTGAAACAAACCGGCGCCCCTCTCCGGTAGCTGCACCAAAGTGCTCGTCAATCCAGCGCTCACGCCCATAAAACACGCCAATATCAAAATAGCGCCGAAATTCTTCCAGAATGCTGTAGTGATGTGAGTGCTCCACCCTGGCTTCCGCCACGTAATGCACTTTGTGCCCGGCCAGCAAGACCTTGCCAGCCACATATGCATCTTCACTGCCAATGACATCCTGCGGAAAGCCGCCCAGCTGCTCCAGAACACTTGCGCGATAAGCCGAGCAGGAGTCCGAGCTGAAGCAGGTTTTCACCCCCAGCTCAGCCGCATCCGCAAGGCTTTTTAGGCGGCTCTCTGCTCCATAGTTGTAGAGCCGCGCATGCCGTTCAAACAATCCGCTTCCCGGCCTGGGCAGCTGGCGTGCATAGGCAACAGCCACCTCGGGGTTTTCAAACGCTTCCAGCAATCGTTCAAAGCAGTCCGGCTCGGGAATGGCATCCTGGGTCAGCATGAAAATCACATCGGCAGCAACCTGCCGCCGTGCCCACTCCCGGGTACCACCATGATTAAACTCGCTGGCAGAAATTACATGCACGTCTGCGCCCGCAGCTTCAAAACGCTCGACCGTATCGTCCGACGAACTGCTATCCACCACCAACCACTGATCCGGCCGGACCGTTTGCGCAGCCAGCGCCGGCAGCAAGCGATCCAGCCAGGGCCCGGCGTTACGCACGGGGATAATCAGTGCAGCACGCATCAAACCGGCTCCCCCGAAGTGTCACGTCCATACACATCTTCATAGCGGACAATGTCATCTTCACCAAGGTACTCACCACACTGGACCTCGATCAGTACCAGCTCAATCAGCCCGGGATTGCTCAACCTGTGCTTTTCACCAATACGGATAAAAGTGGACTCATTGGTGCGCAACAAAAAACTGTGCTCGCCATTGACCACCTCTGCAGTACCGCTGACCACTATCCAGTGTTCACTACGGTGGTGATGAGCCTGCAAGGACAGCGAAGCCCCGGGTTTAACCACAATTCTTTTTATCTTGTAGCCGTCATCGTCTCTGAGAACTGTATAGGTGCCCCATGGCCGAACCGTAGTCAGATGCCCAAGAAAAGCCGGATGCCCCTTCTCCTTGAGTCGCTCGGCTATGACCTTGACTTCCTGGCTCCGGTCTTCATGCGCAATCAGTAGCGCATCGGGCGTATCCACCACCATTAGTCCCTCTACGCCCACAGCCGCCGTCAGGCGTGACGGGCTGTCGATATAGCAGTTACGGGTGTCATGCAGTATGACCTCGCCCTGGATACGGTTACCCTGCTCATCCGCCGGTGCCAGGCTGCTTACCGCCTGCCACGAGCCGATATCGCTCCAGCCCAGGCGGCAGGGTACAACTGCCACCCTGTCTGAACGTTCCATCAACGCAATATCAATGGAAACATCTTCCACCATGGCAAAGGTTTCGGCATCCAGCTCAACCTGCTCATAATCCTGGCCGCTTGCATGCTGCCCCTGCTGCCAGCAGGCCTCCACGCTCTGCAGCAAACTGGGCACATAACGCTCTGCTTCGGTCAGCAAGGTGTCAACGCTCATACAAAACATGCCCGAGTTCCACAGATGGCTACCGCTGGCAACAAACTCCTGCGCCAGCTCCAATTCAGGTTTCTCCAAAAACTCGGCTACCTGATAACCCGCCTCGCCAAGAGCATCTCCGGTACGGATATAACCAAAGCCGGTTTCCGGATACTCCGGCTGCAAGCCAAAAGTAACCAGATAGCCCTGCCCTGCCAGCTCCTGCGCACGCCTGACCGCTTCAGCAAAGGCCGGCTCGTCCTGTATCAGGTGATCTGCCGGCAAAACCAGCAGCTGCGCCTGCCCGCCACACAATTCACGCACACGCAAAGCACAGAGTAATACCGCAGCTGCCGTGTTGCGCCCAAAAGGCTCAAGCACCAGCTCGCAATCTTCCTGCAGTTGCAACGCTCGGTAATCATCCAGAAACCTGAACAGGAGCTCGCGATTGACCACAGTCAGAAGTTTGCCGCTGTCGGTAACTGCTGCGGCCCGGCGCAAGGTTTTTTGCAGCAGGGTTTCGTCATCATGCAACCGGATAAAAGGTTTGGGCATGGTGTAGCGTGAAACCGGCCACAAACGGGTGCCCGAGCCACCAGCAATAATGCATGGAACAAGATTACGCGACACTTAATAAGCCTCTTTGGAAAACAGTACGGAAGGAATGGTTCGCAGCAAGATGTACAGGTCAAAAAGAATAGACCAGTTCTCTATGTACTCAAGGTCGTACTCAACCCTTTTTTCAATTTTTTGCAGGGTGTCTGTTTCACCGCGATAACCGTTAACCTGCGCCCAGCCGGTAATGCCGGGCTTTACACGGTGCCTGGCGGCGTAGTTTTGCACGGCATTTTCAAACAGCACTCCAGCAGCCTTCGTGGCTGTTGCATGCGGCCTTGGCCCCACCAGCGACATTCTTCCACTCAGCACGTTAAGCAATTGCGGCAACTCGTCCAGACTGCTGCGCCTTAGCCAGCGCCCAATCCGGGTAACCCTGGCATCACCCTTGACCGTTTGCTGGCTGGCGTCCATGTCACGCTCGGCGTGATACATCGTCCTGAACTTGTACACCTTGATCAGGACATTGTTATAGCCATAGCGCTTTTGCTTGAACAGCACCGGGCCTTTTGAATCCAGCTTGATCAACAAGGCAATAAGCAGTAACAAAGGCATCAGGGCAACCAGCATGATCGAACCAATCACTAGGTCTTCAGCCCTCTTGAGAACAGGCGACCAGCCGCGCAGCGGAAAGTCGGACACGTTGAACATCGGCATGCCACCCACTTCCGAAATCCGGTTCCCGGCATAGCGGAATGCCGACATGTCCGGCACCAGCAAAACCTCAACGGAATAGCTGCGTAAAACAGCCATGATTTGCTCCATCCGGTGCGCCGCTGCCCACGGCAGCGCCACCAGCACCTGATCTACTTTTCTGCCCTGTATCAAACTGACCAGCTCTTTCGTATCACCCAGCACAGGAATCCCTTCAACCACGGGGTCAAGTCGCCCTATCCTGTCGTCAACAAAGCCCAGCAAGCCTGAACGGATATCCTGCTTTTGCCGCAAATACCTGGCCAGCTCGCACCCGCTCAGGGTGCATCCCCAGATCACCGAGCGGTGCAGGTAAGCACCAGCACGCATCAACCACCGAAACACACGCAAGGTCAGCAGGCGCAAACCAACCAGTGCAATCAGGGTGACAACAAACCAGATGACATAATGCATCGTTTCAAGCCCCTGAGCCTGGCCAACACCCTGCATGAGGATGACCAATGCCAAAAACGCGGCACTCCAGGACAGCACGGTCTTCTTGAAGCGATAGTTATTGGTAAAAAAACTATTGGAGTAAATACCCAGCACCTGAAAAACCAGCAGTGCTATTGCGGAAAAACTGAGGCCCGCATAAAACGCATAGTAAACATCGGTGCCTGCCTGACGAAGCAGCAAGCAAACTGGCAACCCTACTGCCATGGCATGCAGCAGCCTGGACAAAAAAAGGGCATACCGCGCAAGACTATTGCCCGACAGCCGTGATGTTTTATACTGTAACGCCTTCATCAAGCCTGCCTCACTGCCCCATAACCTTCCATGGAGCCTTGTTTGTCACTGAATCCGCTATGCGCCCATCCTGACCGACAAAAGGGCGACCCTGCACGATACCCCGAGCCCCGGGCATCTTGCGATACGAGCGCGCCATCATACCAGCCATCAATGTCAAAAATAAGTAAGCAGTTCAAATTTATGTCAAAAACACAGCACTCAGTAAATCACCCAAGTGCAAACAAACCCAAACGCATTGAAAACACATAACCCTAGAGTTACCATCCAAAATAGTAATCGAGCCAAGGAAGAGCCAATGCACAGCAGGAAATTGATCAAGGAGTTGGAACCAGCCAGCTGGCCCCTTCAGCGCACCAAGGGGAGTCATCACATATTTAGACATCCGGATCACAAGCTGCCCCTGCCTGAGCCGCGTCCGAAGAAAGATTTACCAGCCGGAACAGCTAGTGGCCTGTGCGGTTAGTTCGTTAATTCGAGTTCGGATGACTGAGGTTTCGAGACAAGGCGCTGTGACGAATCATAGCGGGGCTATTGCGAGGTATAGCAACGTAGCATCGGAATCTCAGACGCCGAAATTGACTAATGGAATTAACCAAACAGGCCACTAAATCAATCAAAAATCAGGCAGGTCTGGTATGACAAACCCTGTGTATGACGCACAGATCCAGTCAGTGGAGGCGAACATGCAATATCCAAGCTGGATCGAACGGGGCAGCGATGAAACCACATATGGCATCCGTCCCCGATATACCCAATGCCGTAACCGCTAGTGATACAGGCGCTGGACATCGAACTGCATGCACGACCGTCAACATGATTGGACTTAAACCAGACAGCCGCCCTTGCGCCCTTCCTCCAGTTCTTCCTCCGCTGCCGTAGCATTTTCGCTGCGCCCAATCGCTTTCTTAGCGATAACCCAAAAAATATCACTTCAAATTGATTTCCATAGATTTCGACAAATATAATCGTTTTTCACAGCAGATAATCGTTTTTCATAAATATGCCGAATCCTAAACCCCTAGTCCCTGCTGGTTACGCCGCCCTGGTTGGGCATTACGCCTTGCGCGTACCCGCACTGACCAAGACCTATGCCACAGGCAGCACACAGAGCGTTCGGCAGCAGCCCGGCTGCACGGTGCTATCGCCACGCTATGCGCCCAGCAACGACCTGCGTGGTCAGCTTACCTTTGCCCTGAAATATGAAGGCATCCAGCTGCACATTTTGCGGCCCCTGTTTCAACAGCTGAACTCCAGTGAAATCGTTGCATGGGTCAAAGAGCAGCCTACCGGTGCCTACAGCAGACGTATCTGGTTCCTGTATGAATGGCTGATGGATTGCCTGCTACCACTGGATGACTGCCAAGGCGGCAATTATGTCTCCCTTGTGGACGATAAACTGCAATTCCCCGGCCCTGTCCGCAAGGCAAAGCGACAACGCATCAACAACAACCTGCCCGGCGTGCAGAACTTTTGTCCCATGATTGATCGTACAGCCGAACTGGAAAAGTGGTTGGCGCAGGATCTGTCGCAACAGGCCAACGCCATTGCCAACCAATGCCATCCGGATGTTCTGGCCAGAGCCGCCGCGTTTTTGCTGCTGGCTGACTCCAAATCATCCTATGTCATTGAGGGCGAGCAACCTCCGCATACCCGTATTGAACGCTGGGGTCGCATTTTGGGCGAGGCCGGCAAGCACCCCCTCAGCCTTGCCCATCTGGAAAACCTGCAGCGTATAGTCCTTGCCGATGATCGCTTTGTTGCCGCCGGTCTGCGTACAGAAGGCGGCTTTGTTGGCCAGTACGACCGGCGCAGCGGGCTTCCCTTACCGGAACACATCTCGGCAAAAGCTGAAGACCTGCCCAAACTTATGCAAGGCTTGCTGGATGCCTGGCAGCTGCTGAGCGAGTCTGATTATCCGCCAGTGCTGACTGCCGCCGCCCTGGCTTTTGGTTTCGTGTTTATTCACCCCTACGAAGACGGTAACGGCAGACTGCACCGCTATCTGATTCACCACGCTCTGGCCGCAACCCGTTTTGTGCCCGAAAAAGTCCGCTTTCCGGTATCCAGTGTGCTGCTTGAGCGTATCGAAGACTATCGCCATGTCTTGCAGGCTTACTCCCTGCCGCGGCTTGAATGTATCGACTGGCAACCTACCGAACGCTACAACGTGGCCGTCACCAACGAAACGCTGGATTTGTATCGATATTTCGATGCCACACAGCAGGCGGAATTCCTGTACCAGTGCATTGCTACGACCGTGGACAAAACCCTGCCTGAAGAAATCGCCTATCTGGAAAAACACGATGAATTTGTCGGCCTAGTCAGCCAGACCCTGGATATGCCTGCATCGCTGATGAACCTGCTGCTGCGCTTTTTGCAGTCAGGCGAGGGCAAGCTGTCACAACGTGCCCACAACAAAGAGTTTGCCAAACTGACGGCCAGCGAGGTTGAGATGATAGAGGCGGCTTGGCAAAGGATTTTTCTGAGGAAACACTGAATAATTACCTGCGTTGTCAGGGCTGTGTTAAAAACTGACTCACAACCCTTGGGTTGAACGTGCTTTAGCACGGCTGCGTAGCAGTGAGCGAAGCGAATAAAATGCTCATTTACAACTTGTAAACTGCGCTTTTTCGCCATTTTTTGCCTTGCCCTGACTGCCTCGCCAACATTATTCAGCGCTTCCTCAAGCAAGCGTAGCGGGCTTGATGCATTTATTGCAGACGCCCGCGCACCAGCCATACCGCGGCTCCCAGGCAGGTTGCCGCAATGCAGGCCAGCGGCCACAGGCTGTGCAGCACATCCCGCGTGGGCAGCCCCTTGAGAAAGCTGCCCTCGACAATGATCAGAAAGTGCGTCAACGGAATCAGCTGGGCCAGCCACTGCAATACCTGTGGCATGTTTTCCACCGGGGTGGCAAAACCTGACATCAGCACAGCCGGAATGCCAACAGCAAAAGCCGCCAGAATCGCCTGCTGCTGCGTCATGCTGATGGCCGACAGCATCAGCCCGATGCCAACCACCGACAGGATGAACAGGATCAGGCTCAACAGCAGCCAGCCAAATGATCCGGTAAAGGGAATGCCAAACAGGAAGACCCCGGCGGCGATCATTACCAGCCCGAGCAGGGTGCCGATCAGCAAGGCAGGCAATGACTTGGCCAGGATGATTTCGGTGGTTGTGGTGGGTGACACCAGCAGCTGGTCAAAGGTGCCCATTTCCCGCTCGCGGGCAATGGAAAGCGAGGTGATCAGCAGTGCACTGAACAGCGCCAGAATACCGGTCAGCCCGGGTACGGTGAACCAGCGATAGATCAGGTTCGGATTGAACAGGTGGCGCACCGCGGCCGGCTCGGGAACGCTCAGCTCGTGCTGAGTTTGTGCATTGACCGAGGCCGCGATCCGGTTGAGATAGGCCAGGCTGATCTGCCCTGCGTTGCTGCGCCGGCCATCGACCAGCACCTGTACGCTGGCCGGCTCGCCGGCACTGATGGAGCGGGAAAAGTCCGCCGGAAAACTCAGCGCGGCAATCACCTCCCCCCGCTCCAGCATCTGGCCCAGATGCTGCTGGCTCTGTGCCTGATGGATGCGGCTGACAAAACCGGCCCCATGCAGCTGTTGCAGATACTCGACCGACCAGCGGCCGTGGTCTTGGTTATATACCGCCAGCTCGATATTGCGTACTTCCAGGGTGGCCGCGAAGGCAAACACCAGCAGCTGAAAAATCGGGGGGACAAACACCACCATGCGACTGCGCGGATCACGCAGGATACTCAGCACTTCCTTGATGAACTGGGCACGCAAGCGCGGCCAGACAATGATGCCTCGCATATTCAACCCTCTAGATTCTTGCGGGTGGCCCGCCTGGCCAGGGCGAAGAACAATAGCCCTATGCCTGCCATGGCCAACAGATTGGGCAAAAATACCGCCCAGACATCACCCGCAAGAAACACTGTCTTTAACGAATCCACGAAATAACGGGCCGGAATCACATAGGTCAGAGCACGAACGACAGCGGGCATTGCATCAATTTCAAACAAGAAGCCCGACAGGATAAAGGCCGGCAAATAGCCGGAAAACAGGGCGATCTGTGAAGCCAGAAACTGGTTACGCGTCAGCGAGGAAATCAGCAATCCCTGTCCCAGCGCCGGAATCATGAACACTGCCGACAACAGCAATAGCGCCCACAGTGAACCGCGTAACGGTACGTCAAACACCTGCACCGCCAGCAGGGTAGCACCCAGCATGGAGAGCATGGCCAGAACAAAATACGGCAGCAGCTTGCCGATCAGGATCTGGTTGACCGAGGCCGGTGTCGACATGATGGCCTCCATGGTGCCGCGCTCCCATTCCCTGGCGACCACCAGCGCGGTGAGCAGGGTGCCGATAATGGTCATGACAATGGCAATGGCGCCGGGCACCAGCGCCCGCCGGCTTTCCAGCTCCGGGTTGAACCAGAATCTTGGCTCCAGCTGAATACCGCCCTGCTGCGCCGCGGCAGCTTCCGGCAAACCGGCCCGCCAGCTTTGCAGCACGCCCAGAGTGTAGTTTTCGACATAGTTGGCCGTATTCGGTTGTGAGCCGTCGGTCAGCACCTGCAGCAAGGGTTGTTCGCCTCGCTGAGACAAACGCTGTTCGAAGTCGGCGGGAATGACGATGTAGCCACGCACCTGCCCCGAGACCAGTGCAGGCATTGCCGTGCGCCGGTCCTGCACAAACTCCGGCTGCAAATAGGCTGTTGCCGCCAGCGCAGCGGCCAACTGCTGCGCCTTGGCACTGCTTGACTCGTTGACCACTGCAACCGGCACATTTTTCGCGTCCAGCGATACGGCATAGGCAAACAGCAGCAGCAAGATCAGCGGCAGTACCAGCGCAATCAACAGGGTGGACGGGTCACGCACTGCCTGCAGGCTTTCCTTGTGCACCAGCGCCCATAAACGACGATGACTCATGGCTGCACCTGCGTCGCCTGCTCGGCGGTTTCAACCAGATGAATGAAGGCATCTTCCATGCTGGGGTCCGGGTTATCGGCCGTGGCGGCCTGACGTTTAAGCGCATCAGGCGTATCCAGGGCAATCAGCCGTGCCTGGGACAGCATGGCGACGCGGTCGCAATACTCCGCCTCGTCCATGAAATGGGTGGTCACCATGATGGTGACGCCCTTGCGTGCCAGCCCGTTGATATGGGTCCAGAACTCACGCCGGGTGATGGGGTCCACACCGGAAGTCGGCTCATCCAGAAACAGCACCGGCGGACGGTGCATCAAGGCGCAGGCCAGTGCCAGGCGCTGCTTGTGGCCCAGTGGCAATGCATCCGGCGCGCTGTCGAGCCAGGGCTCCAGATCAAAGGTTTCCACCATCTGGGCAATGCGCTGGTTCTTTTCGTTGCCTTCCAGGCCATACACGCCGGCTGAAAACTCCAGGTTCTGCCGGACCGACAACAGGCCATACAGGGAAAATTTCTGCGCCATGTAGCCCAGCTGGCCCTTGGCGGCACCGCTGGCACGACGCAGATCCAGTCCGACCACCCGGGCTTCGCCCGAGGTCGGCTTGAGCAGTCCGCACAGCATCTTGAAGGTGGTGGACTTACCGGCCCCATTGGGGCCGAGCAAACCGAAGATTTCGCCCTTGCGTACCTCGAAACTGACCACGTCGGTGGCGGTAAAATTGCCAAAGCGCTTGGTCAGCTGATTGCAGGATACGGCAATGTCCGAAGCCAGCCGGACCGGTTCCAGTCGTTCGGCCAGCGCTGAGGTTCCACCTGGTCCGCCGCCAAGCAAATCAATGAAGGCATCTTCAAAACGGGGTTCGACAGCTTGCAACGGCACCCCTGCCCGGCTGGCCAGCGCTTCAATGTCCGTGCGCCCGGCTCCATCACGCAGTACCACACGCACACCAGCCCCCTGGATCACGCCATCGCTGACCGATGGCAAATCCAGCGCCTCGCTCAGCAGTTGCCGGCGCTGGCTGTCCAGATTTTCCAGCCGATAACTGCGACCACGCAGGCGCCGGGTCAATTGTTCAGGCGCGCCCTGATAGAGCAGCTGGCCCTGATCCAGCAGCAACACCGACTCACAGCGCTCCGCTTCATCCAGATAGGCGGTCGCCCAGATCACCGCCATGCCCTCATCGGTCAGCGTCTGCACCATGCGCCACAGATCCTGACGGCTGACCGGATCCACACCAACGCCGGGTTCATCCAGCAACAGTACCCGTGGCCGCGCCATCAGGGCACAGGCCAGTCCCAGCTTTTGTTTCATTCCACCCGACAGTTGACCGGCCAGACGGGCGGTAAAAGGCGCCAGCCGGGTGAAGTCCAGCAGCTCCTTGAACAAGCCGCTCTGCTGACCCGCATCCAGACCACGCAGCTGCGCATAGAGGCGCAGGTTTTCCAGCACGCTCAGGTCTTCATACAGGCCAAAGCGCTGTGGCATATAGCCGGTTGCCGCATGGATCGCCTCGGCCTCACGCACCGTATCCAGACCGGCGACACTGGCCTGGCCACTGTCAGGGTTCAGCAAGCCGATCAGGATGCGCATCAGGGTGGTCTTGCCGGCGCCATCCGGCCCGACCAGTCCGGTCAGGCGTCCGTATTCCACTCGCGCACTCAGGCTATGCAGGGCCTGCACGGGGCCAAAACTCTTGCTCAGCTCCGTCAGCTGCACGGCAGGTGCACTGTTGCTCGCCAGCAGATCATTCATCCGCGCCGGTTCTCTGCAGCTCGACGGTAACCGGCATGCCCTGACGCAAGGCATCATCGGCATCACTGACCACAATCCGCAGCCGGTATACCAGCTCGGTTCTCAGGTCAGTGGTTTCTACCGTTTTCGGGGTGAATTCGGCACGTGGCGAAACAAAACCGATCTGGCCCTGATAGACACGCTCACTGCTATCGCTGTGTATCAGCACCTGGCGTCCGGGCACTACCTGGCCCAAGTCGGGCTCGCCCACATAGGCACGTACATACACCGGATGCTCAAGACTCAATGTGTACACAGCAGCCTGGCTGACCAGCATGCTGCCGGCTTCGCGCACCCGGGACAGGATCACGCCATCGGCCGGTGCCAGCAGGCGGGTATCAGCCAGGGCGGTTTCTGCCTGGGCCTCGGCAGCCTCGGCAGCGGTCAGCCGGGCCTGCGCCGCGGCAATGTCTTCTTGTCGAAAGCCTTCGATCGCCTGCGACAAAGCTGCCTGTGCGGAATGGACCCGGGCTTGCGCCTGCTCGTGGGCAGCCTGTGCCGCATCCGCCATGCTGCGGCTGACAGCACCATCCTTGACCAGCACTTGCTGACGCTGATGATTGGCCCGGGCATCACGGGCAACCGCCTGCGCCTGGTTCAACGTAGCCCGCGCCTGCTCGACTTCCTGCGGGCGCAAACCGGCCTGCAGCTTGTTCAGCTCGGTACGGGCCAGCCAGGTATTGGCACTGGCAACCGCCAGCGCCTCCCGGTAGGGCTGGGCATCCAGCTCGGCCAGCAAGGTGCCTTCGGCAACCCGGTCACCCTCATCAAAATTCAGGGTCTGCAAGCGGCCCGGCTGACGAAACGCCAGTTGCACCTCACGGATATCCACATTGCCGTACAGCAACAGACGATCACTGCGGTCCTCAGCCTGCTGCTGCCACAGATAAAACAGCACGGCCGCAACCGCCAGCAGTATCAGCAAAACAACGGGAAGCCTGCGCTTGGCTATACTCATGGGTGAACCTCCAGGCTACGTCGAAACAGTGCAAAAGCTGCAGGGGCCTGCTGGCTGATCAACTGTGCCTCACCACTTACCGTCGCCTGAATGACCAGCGCCTGAATGCTGCCGATATACAGACTGGCTGCGGCCCGGGTGTCCAGTTGCGGATAAAAGACACCCTGCTCAATGCCCTGCTGCAAATGGAGTTGCAAGCGCTGGCTGTACTCCTGCAACAGGGTTTCCACCATGGACTTGATCAGCGTTTTACCGGGACGCTGCAGTTCTCCAAACAACAGGCGCGGCACACCCGGGTGCCGGGCAACAAAGCTGGTATGAGCCATGAACATCGCTTCCAGTGCAGCAAGTGGACAACCTGCTTTGGCGGCAGCGCGGTCCACCCGGTCCAGCAAGCGCTGGCTGACCCACTGCATGGTGGCTTCCAGCAGCATCTCTTTGCTGCTGAAGTGCCGAAATAGTGCTCCCTGAGTCAGCCCCATGCGCTGGGCAATTGCAGTGGTGGTGATTTCTGCCGGGTTCTGTTCAGCCGCCAGCTCGACCACCGTCTCTATGGTCAGCTCTTTGCGCTCGGCGGCAGTAAGCTGTCTGGGTTTGGTATTCATATGGTCTTCATAGTAAAGTAAGTAAGCTATTACTAACTTATCGGTGATACCAGGTTTTTGCAATACGAACCGGTCAGAAAATGAAGCGCACCCTGATGGATGCGCACAAACAACTGATTGCTCAGATCATTGTGTTATTTTCTGCAAAGGCCCAGCCTGGCTTTAACCGGAACCCGAAATATCAAGCACCCCTTACTTGACTACTCAAGGAGTACCAATGAAAAACATCAAGCTCTTTACCCGGGCAACCATTTTGTCTGCTCCACTGCTTTTCGCTTTTGCTACCCAGCCAGTCTGGGCTGATGCTGACGCACATGACCACCACGACCTGTCCAGCGCTACCCTGGAACTGAATCAGGGCCAAAAATGGGCCATTGATGCGCCGCTGCGCCAGGGCATGAATGCAATTCACGGCAGTGTTGCCGGTGCAATTGAGCAAATCCACGCAAACCAGATGTCAGCCAGCGGCTATCAGCAGCTGACCACAGAGATCAACGAACAGCTGGCGTATATCTTCGAAAACTGCGAGCTGCCGGCAGATGCTGATGCCCAGCTGCATATAGTGCTGGCCAATGTCATGCATGACCTGGAAGCCGTTGAAGGCAAGGCCGAAGACAAATCACCTACCGATGCGGTAGTCAGCATTGCACAGATGTTGAACAGCTACGGCGACTTCTTCGACCACCAGGGCTGGCAAGCGATCGACCTGTCACACTGATATCTACGCTGATCGCAACAACCTTGCCCAAAACACACAAAGCCCGGACTCTTATCTAATCCGGGCTTTGTTTTAGCTGGCAGTCACCCAAACTGTATGCGCCTGGATGAACAGCCGAGTGGTTAACGCATTCTGAACAGCTCCCTGTGCAGGTTGTGCGGGTTCATGCCCAGCTGGTTCATAGCCTGTGCAATGCTGTCGGCAAAACCTTCCGGCCCACAGAACCACACCCTGGTGTTGTCACCCCGTCCGGCCAACAGCTGGCTGGAGTCCAGCTTGCCATCACGCTGGCTGAGGTGAACATGCAGGCGGATGCTGGGCAGCTTCTCGCACAGCTGCTGCAGTCGATCGGCAAACACCGCTTCCTGTTCATTGTTGGCGCAGTAATGCAGGCTGGCTACTGGTGCCTGTTCCGGCCGCTCTTGCAGACCTTCCAGCCAGGCAATGAAAGGAGTCACACCAATACCGGCTGCCACCCAGACCTGTTCTTCGTCACTCTTTTGCGGCGGCAGATCAAAGCGGCCATAAGGACCTTCGACACGCACTGACTGACCAGGCTGAAGCTCGTCCACCAGCTGACGGGTATGATCACCCAGCGCCTTGATGGCAAAGTGCAGCTGGCCATTGCCCCGGTCGGCGCTGGCAATGGTAAAGGGATGCGGATCTGCAATGCCCTCAAAGCGGACAAAGGCGAACTGACCGGGCTCATGCTGCCAGCGACCATCCAGCTGGCACACCAGCTCAACCATGTCTGACTGCAGGTGACGTACTTCCAGCAGCTTGCCACTGTGAGTACGGCTGCGGCCAATGCGGCCACTCAGGCTCACCAATGCTGCGTAGGTACCCAGAACCGAAGCCAGCGCAATCAGCATGCCGGTCGGCTGCAACCACCACTGTGCCGGAGTCAGCACAATGCTGTGGAACACGATAATCAGATAGAACACGGCAAGCGCCTTGTGCACATAGCGCCACAGGTGATACGGAAAGCGCTGCCACAGGGCCACCAGCACCATGGCGGCAAAGATCCACAGTGACCACTCGCCAAGATCCTTGGCGCTGCCACGGAACACGTCCAGAAAAGTCTCTATGCGCGGTCCTTTGGTTGCCTCGCCAAACAGCATCAGCATCGGCCCCTTGGCCAGTTTGATGCCATAGTGCAACAACGCAAACACCACCGACCAGATGCCGGCCCACTTGTGCAGGCTGTACATCTTGTCCAGACCGCCCAGCGGTTTTTCCAGCCAGTGCGGACGGATGGCCAGCAGCATGACCACTGTCATCAACATAAAAGAAGCCAGCCCGCTGAAATAGATCAGCTGTTTGCGCCAGGCCCACACATCCCAGTCTGGCAGCAGTCCGATGGAAGGCAGCAGCCAGGCGGCCATGCCAACCAGTACAGTGCCCCAAATCAGTTTTTTCATGGCAAACATCCTCTCTTCAGATGGCTGCAGGATAAAAGCCATGCCTTAAAGCAAACTTAATGGGCAATTCAACTTGGTTTAAGGCAGGCACATGGAATCGGTATAACCAGGTCGCACCTGAACTCGGGTGCGACCTGTGCAACAGGCTTTGGTACAGACTCAGTCGTCGACCTTCTCTTCAACCACCAGCATGGTGGTCGGGTCCAGCTTGAGCTCGAACTTCAGTTTGGCACCCAGCTCCTTGCGGGCGCCATCGACTTCCCAGAAGCCTTTTTCCATTTCAATCTCACCCCAGCTGACAAAGCCGGCAGTGGTCAGGGCAGTTTCCAGTGCCGCACGTTGCTGGGCATCCGGATGTTCACCGGCATGGGCCAGAGGCATAACGGACATCAGACCGGCAACAGCGATAGCAAAAATTTCAGTTTTCATGACAAAGCTCCTAAGTGGAAAATTCACCCGGCATACAGCAGTGGTTGCTGCAAGCCATCGAGTGCCCGGACCAAGGCCGGAAAGATGTGCTGGCTATCAGCTCCGGGCTACTTTGGGTGGGCAGTTTCAATTTATCGTCGCAAGCTGACAGCAAGCTGACAGAGTGAAAATAAATTCGATTGGCTGCTTTTCAGTGTCGAAAGCTGGAGTCAGCCTGCCTGTACCGGCAGCATCAGACGTGCTTCAAAGCCGCGCTCCCGGTCCCGTGCCGGGGAGCTTAATTCCAGCCGGGTACCTATGCGCAGACAGATGGCCTGAACGATGGCCAGTCCCAAACCGCTACCCGTGGCCCTGGCCTGGCCACGTTCGAAACGCCGGGTTAGCTGCTGCAAGACCTGTTCAGGAATGATCTCGCAGTCGTTGCTGACAGACAGAAGCCCGCTGTCATCAAGGCGGACATGCACGGGGGTTCCTGCCGTGCCGTGACGCAGCGCATTTTCCAGCAGGTTGCGATACAGGATGGCAAAAAGATCCGGGTCCAGGTTGGACAGCACCGGTTGCTCTGGCAGATCCAGGATCAACCGGCCCGAATTGCCATTACGAGTCAGATCCATGCCAAGCAGTTCCATGACCGGGCGCAAATCTCCGGCCCTGTCCAGAAATAGCTGACTGCCTTCGGCACGGGCCAGCTGCATCAGCCGCTCGGACATGACGGTCAGGCGTTTCAGGGTACTTTCAATATCCAGTGCGCGCTGGCGGCTACGCTCGTCCTGTGTCTCGCGCTGCAACAGCTGTGCCTGTGCTATTGCACCGGCCAGCGGAGTACGCAACTCGTGTGCCGCATTGGCGGTGAAACTGCGTTCGGCAGCAAAGGCACTGGCCAGTTTGGCCAGCACCTCATTCAGGGTGTTGGCAATAGGGGTGATTTCGGCAGGCAGTCCGTCGGTTGGCAACAGGGACAAGTCATGCTCATCCCGGTGCGCCAGCCGGTCGCGGAACCTGTTCAGGGAAACCAGGCTGGTACGTATGACCAGGATGATGGCCAGCAGCGCCAGCGGCATGAAGATCAGCACCGGCAAACCCAGTGACAGCTGTATGTTGCGAATCATTGCCTGTCGATGCGCCAGCGGCTCGGCCAGGCTGATGCGGATCGAGCCTTGCAGGCTGTCTTCGTTATAGATGCGATGCGTTTCTGTTTGCTGGAAGCCCGAACCGTCCCAGGCGGGAAACTGCTCCGGCACGGCATCATGGGATCGCAACAGAATCCTGCCCTGCGGGTCGCGAACCAGGTAGGTAAGCAGCTCGTTGTGGCTGTGAATGGTGGCCAGGCGCCTGGGTGTATCCTGTTGTTCGTTTTCGAGGATGTCCGCCACCGCCAGCGGTAAAATACGCTGTGCCGTTTCCTGCAGGGCCGAATCGAATACACTCTCGATTTCGGTACGTATCTGCCGGCTGGTCAACACTGCAGAAGCCGCCCAGAGTGCAAGAAACAACACGCCCAGCAACAGGGCGATGCGACCTTGCAAACTATTCACTGGCTGCATCCTGAGCCGGGCCCAAGCGATAGCCCAGTCCGCGCTCGGTAAGAATCAGGCCCGCCCCGAGTTTCTTGCGCAAACGGCTGACCAGCACTTCAATGGTGTTACTTTCGATTTCCGCATCGAAGGAGTACAGCTTGTCCTCCAGCTTGGCCTTGGACAGTAACTGCCCCGGACTGCCAAGGAACGCCTCCAGCAGTGCCCACTCGCGACCGGTCAGGGCAACAGGCTGCTGATTGCGCAAAATCTTGCGTGCCGCCAGGTCAATCTGCAGCTCTCCAACAGTGATCAGCGGGTTGGGATTGCCGCTGTAACGGCGGGCCACAGAACCAATGCGTGCAGTCAGCTCGCTAAGATCGAACGGCTTGACCAGATAATCATCTGCTCCGGCATTCAGCCCTTCAATACGATCGGATATCTGATCCATGGCCGTGAGGATGATCACCGGAGTGTTCTGCCCTTGCTTGCGAAGCGTGCGCAGGAATGGAATACCCCGACCGTCAGGCAGCATCAGGTCCAGCAGGATCAGATCATAGGAGGCAACGGACAACGCGCTTTCTGCCGCCCCCAGACGCTCCACGCGATCAACTGAGTAGCCCTCGCTTGCCAGCTGGTCCTGTATGGCCGAGCCAAGAACCAGATCATCCTCAATCAGTAATATGCGCATCGTTCAATCTCCCGGCTGAACGAGATGATGTTTTGTCCCGGACTGAAATTTTTTCATTTCTTCAGGGTGCTGTCAGATTGGAGAGCGAGTATGCTGCTGTCAACCTTGCAGGAGAATAGCAATGAACATTTTAGTGCTGACCGCGGCAGTGACAGCCCTGACGGTTTCCGGCCTTGCCCATGCAGATGATGACTGTCGCAGCCCGATGTCCGAATGGCATCCGCGCGAAAGCGTTACCGCCTTCGTGAGCGAGCTGGGCATAACCACAGAGCGCCTGAAGGTGGATGATGGCTGTTATGAAATCCACGGCCGCGATGTGGACGGCAACCGGGTGGAACTGGAGATTGAACCGGCAACGCTGGCCGTGCAAAAGCTCGAAGTCAGCTTTCAGCCCAATGCCGACATTTCCCGCTATCTGCCACGCAAACAGGTCACCGGCAACCAATAGCAGTTGGCCGCATCCGGCTGTGGCAACAAACAGCGTCTGTCCGGCACAAAATGCTGGGCAGGCCTCTGATGGTCGGACCGGTACTGTTCATGACCAGCATCCCCTGTTGGGGGTTGATGAGCATGTCTGGCGTCATACGCGCTATGGCGACAGGTATGTCACGGTTGTGATTGACCTCACGCCGGTACGAAACAAAACCGGACCAGCACGGCTGCTGGATGTGCTGGATGGCCGCTCCAAGCAAGCTTTCAAACAGTGGTTGCAGAACCGTCCCAAGCCCTGGCGTGACCGAATCGAAAGCATTGCCATGGACGGCTTTTCAGGTTTCAAGTCCGCAGCAGAAGAGGTCTTGCCGCTCGCACAAACCGTGCTGGATCCGTTCCATGTCGTACGCTGGGCATGTAACATGCTGGACGACTGCCGCCGGCGTATTCAGCAACAAACCCTGGGACGCAGAGGACATAAAAACGACCCGCTCTACAAACTCCGCAGAACGCTACTGACCCGGATTGCTTACCTGTCCGACACCAGCAAAAAGCAGCTGGCTCGCCTGTTCGCTGATGAGCGACACCTTGAGGTGGACTGCAGCTGGAGCATGTATCAGCGGGTGGTTGCCGCCTACAACGAGCCAGATCGAAGACGGGGAAAAGCGATGATGCAGAAACTGATAAAAATCGTCACCGCCCCGGATTTGCCAAGGGAACTCATTGAAGTGAAGCGGCTGGGTAAAACGCTGAAAAATTGCGCCCAGAGCATCCTGGCCTACTTCGACCGTCCAGGAACCAGCAATGGACCTACGGAGGCGATCAACGGCAGGCTGGAGCACTTGCGTGGTATCGCCCTGGGCTTCAGAAACCTGCCCAACTACATAGCAAGGTGCCTGCTGGAAGCCGGAGGGTTCAGAAATCAGCTACACCCTTAAATGCGAAGAGCCCGTTTTACTGGCTCAAAGTACACTTTGGTCATCGCAAGGTTCGCTACCGTGGCCTGGCGAAAAACACCGCTCAACTGTATAGCCTGTTTGCACTGGCGAACCTGTTTTTGTCGAGGCGATGTATGCCGCTGGCGGGATAAATCCGCCTAAAAGCCGGGATGCTGCCCGGAAAAGCAGCAAAACGGGTAAAACCGTAAATAAAAACTGTATTTTTGGCTCTGGAGCCGAGTTTTCAGTGCTGATTTTTGAAATTACATGAATCCTCTGACTTGAGCGGTTTTATTCAGCGCTTCC
>WPCI01102563.1_pt1 | contig 30626 bp, 29 predicted proteins | sample 5399871 | NCBI WGS metagenome assembly WPCI01 (sample SAMN12869469, study PRJNA574797) | sludge metagenome | isolation source: wastewater treatment of pH7 | place: China:Beijing | collected 2019-05-20 | reverse complement strand
TATTGAGGGATTTTATAACCGGAATCGACTTCATAGTTCGATTCACTATCTAACCCCTCAGGAGTTTGAAGATTTGGCAAAAGAAAAAATGACATAACCGTCTCTACTAAAATGTGTCCAAGATATTGACTCAAATCCAATTTTTAGATTTAGACAGGAATTGCATCGGCTAACTGGTTCCAGTTTTCAGATTTACATTCCACTATTTTTAGATTTAGACTTTCTGGATTAGAAGGGGAAGCATTAACTAATATGTATTTACATTCCACTATTTTTAGATTTAGACTATAACCTTTTAGATTGATTGGATCATTTTTACCGTCATTTACATTCCACTATTTTTAGATTTAGACCAGAAGCTTTAGCAGTGACTCCATCTGATTTTAATATTTACATTCCACTATTTTTAGATTTAGACACAAATGAACTATTAGAAAGAATCGAGGAATTATGCAATTTACATTCCACTATTTTTAGATTTAGACATGACTAATAGCATCCTTATATTGAACCGTTCGAAATTTACATTCCACTATTTTTAGATTTAGACCCGATAGCACCAATTGCACCCACGCCAATTGCGGCATTTACATTCCACTATTTTTAGATTTAGACCCCGATACTAATTAGACTTACTTTATTAATCATAAAGCATCGTTTTCTGTCGATCAAATGTTTTTGAGTGTTCTAAGTATTAAAAATAACTACAATGGGGTAAATAAAATTTGATCTAATCAGCTATATTTTTTGCTGTCGTAACACTAGTATTTTTCTTTAATTGACCATCGACAGATAGTGCTAAAAGAAATTTGAAACTAGTTCTGACCCATCGATTCCTAAGTATTCTTTCTTTAACCATTTCTTATTAGCGTTTTTGAAAATTAAGATTGAATCCAAATCATCACGAATATATTCCTTTAACTCTTGTTCCAGTTTCGTCAATTTTGCAGGAGTAATTTCCCCTTCAAAAACGGATTTTTGAACATGACTCAGATATTTTTTACATATTTTGAACACGCGATTCAATACTCGTGCCCCTTTATCTTCTAAGGATATATCATATACTAAAATGACATACATATTTTCACCACCATATCTTAAATGGATCGTATTCTTTATCCAGCATTAGATGCTTGATCAGCTTGTAGCATTCCAAACGCATTAATTTACGGTACGAAACATTTCTTCTCAATTCTCGATGACGAATTGTTTTATTTAAACGCTCATCAAATTGACGTAAAACTTTTTGCTGACCACTTTGTTTCAGATAATTTCCATTTGAACCATTTTCGAAGTCTTTTTCACTAATAATATTTTTATTAATCAAAGAAAAAATCAACCGATCAACAATCAACGGCTTAAAAATTTCAGCAATATCTAACGCTAGCGAAAAGCGACGCTCGGAATTACTATGAAGATAACTAATGGTCGGATTCAGTTGACTAACATAGATTTCTGACAGACATGCACTGTATGTCAGCATATTTAAATAAGAAATCAACGCATTGACCATATTATCTGGCGGTCGGCGCACCCTTGCTTTAAATTCTACTTCATTATTAAAAATTGTTTCCCAGGCACTATAATAAACCTGATGGATATTGCCTTCGATCCCCATTAATTCAGTGACTTCTTTTGCCCGTGGAAGTACTTTTCTAAGTGCCTCAATCTCTGTGATTTGTCGTTCCACTGCTTTCCCTCTTCGTCTATAATACTGCAAATTCCGTAAGCAATTAGCAGTCGCCCCGTCCACAAATTTTCTGGCCAAAATTATTCGTTTATCTGCTTCGGCGGAATGATAGACTTGCTGGACTAGCAGATTACCGGAAACATTTTTTTCACGTGGATAAAAAGTCCCTGTATAGTAACCATAATAATTAAAAAAATGGACGGGGATCTTCATTTCAGACAGATAATTCAAACATTTCGTATTAGTAGCAACTTCACCAAAGAGATAAAGATCACGGGTCATTTCTATTTTCAGATCTTTTTTACGTCCATCAGCCGTTTCGAGGCGAATAACGTTGTCTTTTCGACTTAAAGTCCCACTGGAATACAGGTAATAACTCTCCAAGGTCTCACCTCCTAAATAAAACAGTAGTCATAATAAGCACATTTACTACATATTTTCTTTTTTTCTGCTACAGGTACTTCTTTCTGTGAAATAATTTTTTTAATTGATTGGACAATTTCCTCTAATTCTTTTGTCTCCGCTTGATTTAATGTGACCTCGATTCGCTCTCTTAATTTAGGATAATCCAAATAACCTTTCTCGACTGGGATATCCTTTTGGCGTAAATAATACAAATAGTAGCGCAGCTGCCAGATGGCTGCCGGCTCAATCGCTCGTGATTTTTTTACTTCGTGCAATATTTTCCAATTTTCTAAAAAATCGATATTGATTGTTCCGTCCAGCATCACTTGCTTACGTTTTCCTTTATAGCTGCTAGTGTCCAACAACTTTCCTAATTGAACATTTTCATTTTCTTCTTCGTATTGCAGCCCTTGTGAAAATAGCCATAATTTGCGTTGACAAACGAAATAGTAATTTATCATATTTCCCGTAGTTTTCATTACCATCACCCTAGAAAAAGCGATCTTCTTCTGTCCCTTTCAATACCTCAAAGCCATTATTTGACTCGTACTTACCTGCAACTAAATAAATCCCATCATAACGTCCGATTTCTTTGAATTGAACCTGCTTTTGTTTACAGCATTTGACAAACAACCATTCTGGGATAGACATCTGATAGTCTTCTAATTTCGAGCGATAAACTTGTCTGATAATCCTTGGTTTTCCTTCAAATGCGCGGGCTAATTCTTTTGTACTAAGCGCTAAAATCCGGAGACACTCATCAATTTCTGAGGAAAAATCATTATAAACTTTCTCGGGGATAATCATTCGTGATTGGATATTCCGGAAAAGACGTTTGACCTCTTTTTCATTTCGGCCATCATCTTCGGTTGCGTTTAGCCATTCTAGCATCGTCAAAATTCGCCGATAATAGTTGGTTTCCTTCATCGCTTCAGTAGTGTAGGTGTGTGAAATTAATTTCATCTTTTCTTTTTCATTTATGATCCCGCTTTGTTTGGCACGTAAGGCTGTTTTAGATAACTCAAAAATCTCACTGTGAACGACCGCCTGTTCACTTCCACTAATCCCACTAGTGGCCTCGTCACCACCATCGAAAACATAAATATTAGCTTCATCTCGCTTTACCAAAGAACGTTTTCGGTAGCAACGTCCCATACGTTGAAAGAGTCCATTTAGTTCTGACAATTCAGTGATTAATAAATCAAAATCTATATCCAAAGAAGCTTCTACGACTTGAGTCGCTACCCAAATCCCAACTTGGTCCGATCCAGCAAAACTCATAATAGCTTGCTCCTTTTGTTGCCGGTCTCTGCGAATAAACTGGCTGTGAATCAATTGGATCGGCGTATCTGGCAACAGCAGCTTCAATTCCTGATAGATTTTTTTGGCTTTTCTGACTGTATTACAAATAACCAAAAGTTTCCCCGTCTGATATAACTCGGTAACGGCTTCTGCTGAGAGACCTGATTCTATAATCTGCAAATGATGTCTTTCTAGCAAATTTTCATCAAGAAAAGGCTCATCATTTTTCCAATCCAAACCGCGAGCTTTGAACAAGTCCAATAAATACGCAGGTAAAGTTGCCGTCATCACTAAAAATTTACCACCAAAATCTTGAATCTCTTTTAATCCTTTAATCAAATAAGCCAGTAAATCTGGAGAATACATTTGGATTTCATCAATCACTACTTTTGAATAAGCAAAAGTAGCCAGCTTTTTCTCAAACCCAGCATAATGATAAACAAAATCAAATGTCTGATCTAAAGTTGTAATGGTCAATGGTAAGGACCAACCGCGGGTTTCATTTAAATAATTAGCTAGCTGATCCAGTTCCAGCATTTGAACATCCTCGTTTTCAGCTAATAAAACTGCCAAGCTATCAGAATGAAGGATTCCTACTTGCTGCTGATAATTTTCTTGATCAGCAATCCCCTTACGAATTCGGGTATAGATCGCATTGATTGCTGTTCGTAGAGGTAATGTAAAGAAACCTTTATTGTCCCCAATCCAAAGAAGACCCGCTTCTGTTTTTCCTAGTCCTGTCTGTCCAATCACAATCAAATTATCGTCTTGATGCTGCTGGACATATTTTTGCATCGCGTTCCAATCAGCCGTATTGTTAGGAGATTTTTGCTTCCATCCCTCCAAGACGCGTCTCATATTCCCGCTTAAAAAATTAGCTGGATATTCCACTGGGTAATCACCACTAGCCGCATAATCAATCCGATTAAGTAACCCCTTGAGTATGACAAACGATTGAAAATAATCATCTTTACTACTAGGTCTGTGTAAAAAACGATAATACTTCGCGGAAGGTCGCTTAATTCTACCCGGCGTAGGTAACCCTAAAGATGAAAAAGGAAAGTGTTTAGCTTGAAGCATTAACTTACCGATTTCACTAGTGTATTGTTCTTCATTAAGCTGGGAAAAATCACGTTCATGATGAAGGGCAATTGCATAGGTCATCGCTTTTATTTCCGAGAGCTGATATGTTTCTTTTAATTCCTTTATTGGTATAAGTCCTATACTCAGTAACCCATGGGGGATTTCTCCCTCTTTTTTCATTGCACCTTCTCTGATTTTTTGCTGAAACAATGCATTCATTTTTCCTAAATCATGATATTTACATATAAGACGAAGGAGACTCCAATCTATTGGAATCTCCGGATAATATTTTTTTAAAAGATCATAGTTTTTCAGCAAATTTTCAGTGTGTTCAATAATCGTTTCCCCAGAAGATTTTGCTAGATATTCCATTTTCATTCCTCCTGATTTAAAAACACAATATCTCCATCTTCGTCAATTGGAATTACTTCCTCTTCAAACAGTGTAAAGTTTCCCGAATATAGTACTTCCTCCCGTTCAATCCAATTTCTTTTGTACTTAGGTTTCTTTTTAGTTCCAAAATTATAGAGCTCGTATACTTTAGGAAGGACGAAACGGGTGCCCGTAAGATCCGTTCCTTCACCTTCAATGGTTAATTTCTCACGATCCAACCACTTAATCGGAATATAGGCCTGCCACTGCTCTTTAAAAACTTGATCGTCTTCTAATTCTTGATCTTGAATTTCGACAATCTTAACTTTTTCAAAATTTGCTAAGTCTTCTCTTCGACCCAACGATGGAAATTCTGCTGGATACTTGAGGAATTGATAAATTTCTGTTACTTTCGTTTGATCTTTAGGCACAATATGCAAAATTAGATTCACATCCACCAATAATTCGGTATAACCAATCCCTCGACTTACTCCAAATTCATTGACTTTCAGCTGGTGACGACCTTTTTCAAATTTCATGCCATTTTTAAACTCATAGCGGGTGTATAAATCATTGGTTTTGGAAAAATAATTCCCTTGGATACTGATATCCATCGGTTCATATTGCTGATATCCACATAAATTATGAACCATCCCAATCACGGTCGACAAAGGCGGCAAAGGATACGTTTCCCGTAATTGAAAACTAGTCGGCCGGCGGTAATTGACCATATCTTGATGAATCGTCAATTTAATTCCCTTCATAGTAATCCGCTACTTTCTGTTTCAACTCTTCAAAAACTTGCGGGATTTTTTGTCCATGTAAAACTTGTTGAATTTCAGCGGTATTTTCAAAAGCATCTTTCACAACACCTACTAGAGTTTCTTGACGAATTGCGTCGGTTAACACATCTTCGATTTTTTCGACATCAACTTTGTTTTGTTTCACATCGACAACATTTTCAAATAGCGGATTTTTCCGTTCGTAAACTCCGCCAACCACAAACAACGGTTGTAAGTTTTCCCGCCGACCACGAATGTCACGATACAAATATTGAACCGTATCCAATAATTTTTGAACACGGCGGCTCCGTTCTTCTTTAGACAATTCAATTTCGACGTTGCGGTCGATTCCGATTTCATCTAAATCTGCTGTTAGTGTGTAACGATAAAAGGAACGGTGAATCTCCGATTGGGCGATGGAATTCATCGTTTTTTCATTACCGTTTTCTCTTAACCGTTTCGCTAAGCCCATATTAGTCAGAAAGTCCGTATCACCTTTATACGTTTCCAGAGAAATAGCATTTGATAAGCGAACCTTGGCCGAGCGAGTTAACGCATTGTCTCCTTTGACTGTCTTCATATAGCCAAATAAATCTATTTCCGGATATTTATCGATGGTGGCTTGCTGGTCGAATTGGATCACTTGCTTTGTTCCGCTGCCCTCTGCACTTAAGGTCGCCAGCGGCTCATCTAATTGTTCGACAATATTATAGCGAATCGCTTGACGAGAAATATAGGTGTATTGTTCCCCTTTCCCTCGCGTCATTTTTTTCAAAGAAGCCACATTCCCTAAAGATTCCCCATAATTGGCACTCTCCGCCATAAAAATCATTGTTAGTGTTAATCCTTTACTCATTCTCATTTCCTCCCTCCGCGATATACGCCTCACCGATCATTCCCGTTACAAAACAATAACCAATCGTTTTAAAGTGTTCATCGTCTGAAAAAATTTCCGTAAAATAACTAGGGACTTGTTTATTTAAGTACATGTAGCTATTTAATAAGATATCCATAAAAGCATTTTTATCATTCACTTTTAAGGCATTTAACAAGCGTAATCCTACCGAATCCCCTTTGCGCTTATTGGCGTAATTCTTTTTAAAGAAAAAGCCGTCTTTTCGTATTTTTTCTAACTCGTGTGGTTCTAATGGGTTCATTTGAATCAACTCCTTCAAAAAGTTTTGATTTATTTCAATCATTCTCATGATTTGTTGACTATTTCCGTATACTTGTCCTCCGGTAGCTTTTACTCGTAAAACTTGATAAATTAACATAAATAAATTGGTATTGTTCATCAAACAAGCGACTACTTCGGGATAGAGATAGTGGGACTCTCCATTTAGAGTAAAACCGGCGTTAAATAGTTTAGACAGTTTTTCTTTGGAAGTATTGATCGTTCGTAAAATATGTTTAGGCAACAAATTAAAGTAATAGCGATCATTTTCATAACGGATCACCTGAATATCCTGCAACTCTTTACGCCTTTGATGATTCATTTGATCTTGTAGCGTCCGAATTAACGCTGCATAAGTATTTTTGGCTCGCACGTCTGTCTTGTTCAACTCTAAAACATTCAAACGAATCCCTTTATTGACATTTATCAGCGCTTGGACTGAATGATTATCGTTTACGAATAATCCTTGAGTGGATACATAAGTAAAACCGGCAGGTATACAGGTATAAAGCAAACGACAAACCGGGCACATATATAGATCATTGGTAAAATCCCAGGCATTGCTTTGTTTGCGATTCGCATCATAACCGGCTTGGTTAATAAAACTATAAGACAAGTCGCCTTTTTTTATTGGTCGGTTACAATTCGAACAAGTCAATTTATCCTTCTCATGTTCGTCTTCTAAATAACTCACCATTGACTCTACAAAATATTGGTGATACTTTTCAAAAAAATCTCCTTTACTTTCTTGCCGATTCAAAAAGGACACGTCATTGTAGCCTTTATTAATGACTGAATAAATTTGGATCTTCGCTGGCAAATAACGTTGGACATCTTCTCGCTGATAATATTCATAAATCGCATTCAACTGTTCATATAGACTTTGAACCCGTTCGATAACCTGTTCTCTGGCTTGTTCAAACTCCCCTTTTTTTAATTTGTCTAGCTTCACATTTTTTATCAATGTTTCGATATCTATTGCAGAATCGATCAAGGAATAAACCGCTTGATAACTGTTGCTGCTACCATAACGTTTCAAATCTGCTAAATATTTTTGCAATCGTTCATAATCTTTTGACGTAAAATGTTTGAAGTTATCCTGTTGCTGACGAGTTACTTCATCTTGATAAGCAAGGATTTTTGTTAAAGACGACAGTTTTTCGTATTGTTTAGCAAAATAGTTGAAGTATCTCTCTTCAAAATTTACTAATTCTGCTAAAGGAACCTCGACATTCTGATCGTTGATGGTCACTCGATCTTCTCCCAAAATATTCACTAATCCGCAAATTGCCGCATTTTCAAGCCAAGAATTTAAACGAAATACGAGAATCTCATTTTCCACTAACTCACTCATTCTTTTCACCACCTTGTTGAACCTGATTAAGAAAGCCAAAATATAAGCCAGTCTTACTACCCAGTCCAATATCGCGGATGATATTCAATAAATAGGGCTCACCAGTCAATTTAAGTCGCCCGATTCCACCTTGGTAGTACTTCTCATAAGCCTTGGTGACAGTCTTTTTCATAGCAATCGGTTCAATCGTTAAATTATCGATATCAAAGCCAACACTATGCCCCATTTCAGGCTCAAGCCGCGTCTTTAGATTTTGTTTCAAAACAGATGAATATTTTTCATCCTTAAAATCTAAGAACCAATCCTTTCGCGTTTCCCGATTGTGATCACGCGCTAAGATCGGCGAAACTGCTTGAAAAATCACCTCATTTTCTTTAATCGGCAGCTGATAAATTGGTGAAATTGATTTCACTTGGATTTTTAACCCCTCACAAAAAGGTAGCGCTTTCATTTCTTTGAGATATATGAAGCCATTATAGACGGCCATTGCCAACTCAGCCTGCGAAGTAGAAAATAAATAAGTCACATTTGGGGAGTTTAACAAAATTCGCTCTTTCTCAAAAAAAGCGCCTTTAAAAAAAACCGCTTGAGCAAAAAGTTTTTCCTTATTAGTTGCATATAATTCTTGATAAATTTCTGGAGCAGCCTGCTCAAGTCCTCGCTTTAACAGTGAAAGAAAATAACTTTGATACTTGATTGGAACACTCGCTTCTTTCGAAAGTGAAACAAATTCCAAATTGATTTTGAAGCGCATCGAAAATCCCTCCTAATCATACTGAGAGTTACTGTAAAATAACTTTATCATACTGATTTACTTGTTTCAATCATGCTATTATCCAAAAAATGATGCCTTTTAGCGCTATTACTGCTTGCTTTTGTTACTGTAAAAAAATCGCTTTACCTAATAGCAAAATTAAGAATAGCTTATTCAAACATATCCTTAACGGTCTCAAAAAATCCTTACTTTTTCAAAATGATGGATATCAAAATACTGATCTTCTTTTCTCGATGACTTCTAGATTGATGGCTTTTTCTATGTCTAACTAGCCGTGATGATCGTTGACTACTAGTTGACATATCCGATCTTTTTTCAATCAATTTTCCACAATCAAGGTAATTAATAATCGTGATACGAATAACTATTGATATCAGAAGAAATACAACCACCAAAACTACACGATAGTCAAAAGAAATCATCTATTATCTTCCCTTCAGACTTTTATAACGTCAAAATGTTTCCGCTTACATAAGTATAAATAATCTCCCTAAATATTGCAACCTAATAGTAATGTAAGGGTTTGCTAAATAATCGATCCATGGTATTATTAAATTGTAGAATATAAAAAAATGGAATGTAAAAAATAGCAATGATGTAATAATCATGGACTCCCAAAAATCTAAAATTATTGGATAATGCTGATTCCTTTTTTCATCTAAACAGAAAAGTTTCTAAAGAAGTATGTCTTATTTGCGGCATACTTTTTTGTCGTCAAATAAAACCAACCTCTTGCCTATAACTTTAATGTTAATTTTTTTAATCATATATAAATGCTCTTCCATCCCCTGCAATAGGCTTTCGTAAGAATCAAATGATCCATTTCTTTTTCATCAATTAAAATTTTCATGAGATTTTCGTTGGCATGCGCTCATAATTGAGCTATAATTTTACTATTAAAGAGCTTTTTACAAAGACTTTGAAAAAAAGAATGAAGGAGTTGTTTCCCTTGAAAATATTTGAAGGATCTGGTGTTGCCTTAGTTACCCCGATGAAAGCCGATGGTGCCGTTGATTATAAGAAATTAGAGGAATTGGTGGAATGGCAAGTCAGCTCAGGAACCGATGCGATCATCGCTTGCGGAACTACTGGGGAAGCTTCTACCCTTGCCAACGATGAGCACATCGTAGTGATTGAGGCCGTCGTCAAAAAAGTTAACGGTCGGATTCCCGTGATTGCTGGAACTGGTGTCAACGATACACAGCACGCGATTGAATTATCAACGGGGGCGGAAAAAGTCGGCGCCGATGCGCTATTGATTGTGACTCCTTACTATAATAAAGCTTCTGATGAAGGCTTGTTTTTACATTATCAAAAAATTGCTCAAAGCGTGAAATTACCGATTATTTTATATTCCGTGGCATCACGGACGAATATGAACATCACCCCGCAAATGGTGAAACGCCTAGCTGAGATCCCTAACATTGTGGCAATTAAAGAGGCCAGCGGAAATATTTCCCAAGTTGCTGAGATCGCTCATTTGCTGCCGGATGATTTTGCTATCTACTCAGGCAACGATGATCAAGTCTTGCCGATCATGGCACTCGGCGGCAGTGGTGCGATTTCCACGATTGCCAATATCGCGCCTCGGCAAACCCATGAATTGACCCAAGCGCTTTTAGACGGTGATTTCCCATTGGCTAAAAAACTGCAATTGGCGCAAATTCCATTGATCAAAGCGATTTTTTGCGAGGTCAACCCGATTCCAGTTAAAACAGGCGTCGGCTTACTAGGAAAAATCGAGCCAAACTTCCGACTGCCTCTTTCAGCGGCTAAAGCGGAAACGGTTGAAAACTTGAAAAAAGAAATGACTGCTTATGGTTTGGAGGTTGTCCAATGATCGATGTCATCTTAAGTGGTGCCAATGGCCGCATGGGGCAGGTCTTACAAACCTTGATCGCACAACAGTCGGAAATGCAAGTCGTCGCTGGGATTGATCGTGAAGCGTTTGAAGCGGATTTCCCAACCTATCAAAGCATTGAAGCGTGTCAAGAAACGGCCGATGTCGTGATTGACTTTTCCCATTACTCGGCCGTTCCAGCGGTCTTAACTTATTGCGCCGCAAAAAAAATGCCGGTGGTAATCGCGACAACTGGTCTGCCTGATGCGGTGAAAGAACAGCTAGTTCAAACGAGCCAACAGACTGCCGTCTTTTTTTCAGCGAATATGTCGTTAGGAATCAATCTGCTGGCTAAGGCGATTCGGGAAATTACCCCCGTTTTAGAAGACGAATTTAATATCGAGATCGTGGAAAAACACCACAACCAGAAAAAAGATGCCCCTAGCGGTACGGCCTTATTGTTGGCTGATGCGGTCAATGATGCGGTGGTGGAAAAGAAGACCTACATTTATGGTCGCCATGGCAATGACTTAGAAAATCCTTTATCGGAATTAGGCATCCATGCGGTGCGGGGCGGAACGATCCCTGGTGAGCATACCGTGATTTACGCTGGTCCCGACGAAGTGATCGAACTGAATCATCTGGCGTTATCCCGCAATATTTTTGCTAGCGGTGCGGTCAAAGCTGCGAAATATGTCAGCCAAAAAGCCCCGGGCTTATACGATATGGAACAATTAATCGACGAAAAATAAAATAGATCGTGGTTGGTCAAAACTTTTTTGAACGACCAAAAAGAAAGACTTAAAAAGGAGTAGATTCAATGACTTTAACCGATCCTTATGAAATTGCGAAATACATTAAAAATGCTGAAAAAGCGACGCCTGTGAAAGCCTATGTTCAAGGCGATCTCACCGGTCTCACCAAAGACAAGGTGCAGTTTTTCGGGCAAGAAAAAACTTGGATTTTAATCGGAGAAAGTCAAGCGGTGCAAGAAGTTTTAACTGAACAGAAAACCAAGATCAGCGCGGTCCATCTTGAAAATGACCGAAGAAACTCTGCGATCCCCCTTCTGGATATCAAAAATGTGAACGCTCGGATCGAGCCAGGCGCATTGATTCGTGAGCGGGTCTCAATCGGGGATAAAGCAGTCATCATGATGGGCGCAATCATCAATATCGGGGCTACAATCGGTGAAAGTACGATGATCGATATGGGGGCCATTTTAGGTGCTCGAGCAACGGTCGGCAAACACGCCCACATTGGTGCGGGTGCGGTGTTAGCTGGCGTTTTAGAGCCGCCGAGTGCTTCACCCGTAGTTGTAGAAGACAATGTGCTAGTGGGAGCTAACGCGGTGATTTTAGAAGGCGTGCACATCGGTCAAGATGCAGTCGTGGCCGCAGGCGCGATCGTCACTAAAGACGTTCCAGCTGGTGCCGTCGTGGCCGGAACGCCTGCAAAGATCATTAAAATGAGAGACCAAATTGATCCGGTAAAAACTGAATTTTTAGAAGATTTACGCTAAAAAACAGCTTGGCGAAGAGAAATCTTCGCCTTTTTTTGCATTATTACTGCACTTTCGACAAAATATGCTATAATACTAACGGATTAGAACAACTCTATAAAGAAAGCGACTGAATTATTCTCGTGAATTTAAAAAGTATCAAAAAATCAATCAAAAACCGCAACAAACAGATCAACAAAGCCTTTGCGCAAGTTGAAGAAACGTTAGCTGCCCACATCCATAGCGAGGTCAGCATTTATTTTGATAAGGCCGAAAATTATCGGATTCATCTTGATGAAAAAGCAACAGACGGCACCCTTCGTCAAATCGTCAGTGCTGAAGATGATCATTCATTCAAGAACCTTGTCGACACGTATATCCAAAAACCCCAAAGCGATACATTGAATCAATTGACCAACAGTATTTACAACTTGTGGTCTGAAAGCTTCAAAAATGCGGCTTCAGTTCCTGCTGAAACAGATCAAGCAGCTGAACTAGCCCAAGATATTTTGGCTGATGTCGCTAAACAACCGGCGGATGCAGGGGTAACGGCTGAACAAGCCGAAGCGTTAAATCAAGCGTTAAAATCAAAAGCGAACTACTCTGCTGAATGGTCAGAGGCAGACAAAGCCATTGAGGTTTTCTACAACCCGCCTAAAAAAGACCGTCAATTATTAGCAACCATCGCAGCCGATCAAACCATCACTTATACAGATGCGTTAGCAACCAAACGTGTGATGAAAAAAGAATTGCCTGATATGATTGCGGCAGTCTTAGCGTAAGTAAAGCAACCCCCATCGTCTTTTGACGATGGGGGTTTTTCCTGCAACGGTCTAAAATTTTCTGACGTAGTCCCTTACTGCACATTGCTCCACAATAACTATTTCGTATCTACTCTTTTTTTCGCTCTTCCAATAAACTCAACAGTTCAAACCCAGTATTCACTTTTGAATAAATCGAACAAACAACAAACAATCGTTTGTCGGCAAACATTACTTTTTTGAAGCGGCTAGATGAAGCTGGAATATGATGGTGTCCGTGGATCGCCCCGATGATGTTGTATTGGGCGAATAACTTCTCTATCTCTGGTTCCCCACAAGTATTTTCCTTGTTGTACGCCTCACTCGTTTCTGGCAGCAGGCTCAATTCGTTGAATAACGGCGCATGGGATACAATGACCGTTGGTGTCGTCTGGTCAGCGCCTAATAATTCTGTCAGCGTTCTTAAGATAAATTGCTGCTGCGCTTGTTTGCGCCGAACTAAGGCGACTGGAAGCGTTAAGCCGATATAGCGTACCCCTTGGTGCATCATGGCACGATTATTCAACAGCTGCAACTTGGGAAAACGGTCGCTAAGTTCACTTTCCACGACTTCATAAAAGGGATGATCCCCCACTGGTAACAAATACCAAGCCTCGTCCGGATCATTCAGCAATTCTTTGAACCAAGCATAGTGAACAAACGGTTGCCATTTCTCCCATTCAGGCGCCTTTTGGTCCGATGTTTCCGGTAATACATCAAGCAATTCATGACCACCGATCACATAGATTCCTTGAATCTCCTCATCTTGTACACGAGAATCCGACAGATCACCAGCTAAAATATTGAAATGCCGATTAACAAAGGGCAGTTTCCCCTCCTTGGCATGGATATCAGAGACCACATTGATTAAATGGCGATTTTCTGTTGAATGAACATTTTTAAAATATTTTTCTGCTTGATCTGGTGGCACACTATGCGCCAGATAATTTTTTCGGACTTTGCTGAGTTCTGCGCCATATTCGGAGCGCAGTAGCGGCTGGGTATTGACGATAGGCCCGTTGGGAGCGACCACTAAGGCATTTTCCAAGTCTTGTTTGATCTCTTGTGGGAATAAAGACAGTGCGGGTTCGATCTTCGAATGGATCGACAACCCCTGCTCCAGCAATTGATCCTCCGAGACCGTCGCTAACAGTTGAACATTTTTGCCGTCAATCATTAATGGCAACGCATTGGCTGCCTGCACCGCAAATTTCAAATACTCCGCTAGATAACCGGCGATACCGGTTTTGGTATTTTCACTATAAAGAAATTTTCCGGCCAGGTTCGCTGACAACGGTCCCGTCTCGTCATGTTGCATCAACCGGCCGGCGACTTGGATCTCTAATAAAGGATTTTGCAAAATCGCCTGATAGGCCTGTTTGACTTCAAAGGAATTTTCCGCCACTCGCTGACCCGTCACTTGAAAAATACTCAAACTTAAGTATTTTTCCAAAGTCGTTTGATGCAATTCGACGTAGCGCCGGACTGCTTCTGGATGGAGCAAATATTGGACCGCCGCCCGTTGGATATAATTACGTCCGGTATCATAAGGGATCGCCGAATAGACTAGATCACCCTTTGATGCGATCGCCAATGAATGATTGCGCGTGTTGTAAGTCAATTGAAAATAGTCATTTTTAAAGACCGTCTTATTGACTGGCCGGCGTTTGTTTTCCGGATAGGCTTCGATCCGTTCGGTTAAAATCGGTGGCAAAACAATCGTTGCCAGCTCGTTGTCTTTTTTTATACTCAAAGCCTGTTTCTTTTTCTGCGATTTCATCCAAGCACCTCTACTCTGCGCAATTTCTTTAATTATAACGTGTTTACTAATATTGCGCTCAAACATTTGTACTCACTGCCTATCAGTCTCTCTTCTTTTGTAGCCATCACCACTTTCACTAACTAAAAGTATTTATTCTCCAAAAACGTAAAAATATCCAAGTAGACTTGAGAATTCTAAGTCTGCTTGGATATTTTTTCAAGTTAATTATTAATATACGCGGACACCAAAGTCTGGTGTGTAGTATTGGGTTGATCCATATTTCACGTTTTCACCAGGTTGTGGTGCGTGAATGTATTGGTCGCCTCCGGCTGAGATCGCTACGTGATAGCTTGAGCCTTGGTCGCCCCAGAATAATAGGTCACCTGCTTGCGCCTGACCAACAGAGATCTGAGAACCAGCTGATTCTTGTGCCACGGTCCAACCACCGATGTCTTTTCCAGTCACTTGTTTATAAACGTACTGGGTCAAACCAGAACAGTCAAATCCGCTAGTATCTTTTCCACCCCATACATAAGGTGTGCCGATATATTTGCCTGCTTCATCAACAATTTGCTGGCCACGTGAAGTTTCAGTTGCTTGTTGCTCTTGTTGAGCTTGTTCTTGTTGTCTTTGTTGCTCTTCTGCTTGTTGTTGTGCTAATTCTTGTTGTCTTTGTTGCTCTTCTGCTTGTTGTTGTGCTAATTCTTGTTGTCTTTGTTGCTCTTGCGCTTGTTGTTGTGCTAATTCTTGTTGTCTTTGTTGCTCTTGCGCTTGTTGTTGTGCTAATTCTTGTTGTCTTTGTTGTTCTTGCGCTTGTTGCTGTGCTTGCTCTTGTTGTTTTTGTTGTTCTTGCGCTTGAACTTGTTGGTCAGGTGCTGGAATTGTTTGAGCTGGCTGTACTGGGCTAGCTGCAGGTTGTTCCAACTGATCAACTACCGGCGTCTCTGATGTTGATGCAACAGTGTCAACAGTTAACAATGTATCTGTCGCCGTTTGATCAACTGTGGCCGTTGTTTCAACTACTGGTGCGGTTTGAGCGACCGGTGCTTCGACTGCTGGAGCCGGCTCTGCTTGAACGACTGGTGCTTCTTCTTTGACTTCACCGTTACCCACGATGACTGTTTGCCCTGCATAAATATTACTGTCATCAATCTTGTTCCAATCCGTGAACTCTTTTACTCCAATCCCGAATTGATCCGTGATAGAATTAACCGTGTCGCCCGATTGTACAGTATATTCTTGTGCCTGTGCGGGTGTCTCTGCAGCTGGTTGCGCAACTGGTGGTGTCACTGGCTCAGTAGCGTCGTAGCTAGACAAGTTATTTTCTTGAATTGTAGAAACTAATTTTTGAACATATCCTTGATCTTCAGTGAAACGTCCTTCTAAAGCGGCTGCAGCTGTTTGATAATCCTTGGCATTACTGCGCCATACCCCGCTGAAGTAGTTTTCATTGCCGTCACGAGAAGTAGTCTTGATGATCTCAATGTAATCTTGTATTGCTTCTTTATAAGAGCCATATTTTTTTAGCTCTTTCTTTTCAGTTTGTCCAGTCGCTACATCTTTTTTATCCAGCATTACTGACTGACCTTGGTATTGACCTTCTAGCCCGAATAGATTGTAATAAGGGGCTTGCGCAAAATCATGGCTTCCCCAATCGCTTTCGATAATTGCCTGAGCAATCATTATCGAAGCGTACAAATCATGTTTTTCAGCTAACGGTTTGATTTGAGACGAAATTTCCTTAATAAAAGCTTTTTTATCAACATTTGACGTAGTTGCGGTTGGATTTCCTTCTACTGCTTCTGCTTCATGTGTGTTAAGTAATGGCGCGGCTACTGATGCTGTTACTAAAGCTGTACCTAAAACGGTGGACCCCTTTTTCAAGTAACGGTAATTAGAAGTCTTCTGTCGTTTTTGCTGACGCAGCTGACGCCGAGTCAAGGTTCCATTTGACATGCACATCTCTCCATTCTCTCAATTAATTTCTTGACGTATTAATTATAACACATCATAAATACCTGAGTAAGATTAACAAACCCTAATTATTGATATTTCGTATTATTTTTTAAGCGAATCGACCAAAACATTCTATTTTTAACTTATTATTTATTTTTTTGAAAAAGCGAATGCCTCTCAAAACTTTTAAGAGGTATTTAAAAGTCTTTTTTTTGTTAATTTGAACAAACGAGGTGATTCTATGCTAAAAGAAAAAGTCAAAGCTCTGCCAAAATTGCCTGGCGTTTATAAAATGAAAAATAGGTGGGGAGAGATTATTTATGTAGGAAAAGCGAAAAATTTGAAACAGCGGGTCAGCTCCTATTTTATTCAGAACAAGCAGCACTCCCGCAAAGTCCAAGAGATGGTTCGCGAAATCGTGGACTTCGATTATGAGATCGTCGATACGGAATTTGATGCACTGCTTTTAGAATGCCAGCTGATTCATCAAATCCGGCCCCGCTACAACCGCTTGATGAACTACTACGAAAACTACGGTTACTTTCAATTCATCGACCGGCCGCCTTATTTGCGGGTATTAAGCGAATGGTCTGAAACCGGTTTGGTGATTGGTCCCTTTTTTAAGGAGAGCAAAATCCAAGAGCTGAAGCAGATCATCAACAGTGTCTATCGCTTGGAAGGACCATTGAAGTATGTCGCTGGCATCGTCAAAGATTACCAAGAAATCACTCCTGAAGCGGAATTTGACCTGCGAATCCAAGAGATCAAGTCCACGCTTCTCGGTCAATCGACTGCCTTGCTTACGCGAATCGATCAACGAGTCCAAGCCGCCAGTGAGCGCCATGATTTTGAGGCTTCGGCAGAATGGTGGACATATTATTTGACCGTCCAGCGCTTTTTACGTCGCAATAAGCAATTGATTCAGATCATGCAAAACCACGTTTTCGTTGGCATTTTGCCGGAAAACGGTCTGTATTACTGCTACCTCTATGCCAAAGGTGAACTTTTGAATCGGGTCGTTTACCAGCGTCAGCCTACCTTTCAACAAGCAAAAAAAAGATTGGAAAAAAGAATTTCTGCTAAAACTTGGCAGCGACTTTCTGCTAAAGAACGCTTGGAAAAAGCTGATGTAGACTTGTTTCCGCTGTTCTTTAATTACTTGAATCAGCATGGACAAGTCTTAGCCCTAGAGTCCTCCTCAAAATAGTTTAGGTTTGTATTCGATTTCATTACTTGTTACAATCGGCATAAGACTTTTATGAAGTGAGGGATGAACATGCAAATTGAAAAAATTACTAAACCAGCACAAACAATCGTTTCGATGTCCACGCATATTTCCCATGAACATTTGCCTAATTACATTGGAACTTCTTTTGTTGAGCTATTAGAATATAGTCAGAAAAACGATGCCGAACTGGTGGGAATGCCCTTTGTTTCCTACTTGAATCTAGATGAGAGCGGTCAGCCAAAAGACGAACTGATCGCTGTTGAGATTGGTTTTCCAATCAATCAAGAGATCCCGTCAACAGAAAAATTTCAAAGCTATCTTCTGCCAAGCTATCAAGCCATGCGAACACTCTACATTGGTGACTATGAGGAATTGACAGAATCCTATCAAGAATTGATCGAAGCCATCAAACAGGAAAATGGGGTCTTCACCTTCCGTAGCTATGAATATTTTCTGACGGATGCCTCGGTTCCTTTAGAAGATCAAGAAACTATGATCGAATTGACTTATCGTTTAAAACAAAAGGATTTATTTACCAATTAATCTAAATTATTTCCATAAAAAAGGAGAAAAGCTCTTCAAATGTGTTTTTGAAGAGCTTTTCTCCTTTTTTAAAGTCTTTTATCAACTTTGAAAGTTGTTTTTTTATTTTTCAATAAGCCACCTGCTTGACAGATAAAAAAACAGATTACAAAAAACGTTAAAAAGTTTTTTAAAAGTAAGCGGTAACTTTCCCCTTAGTTCGCGCAAAAAAACGTGGTGAATCTAAGATTACTTATTCCCGCTTCGTTTATTCTGCCTAAAAAGCAAGCGGTCCCGACACGAATGAACCCCCATCAAAAAATCAGCTTGCAACCACTTCGTTCACTGTTAATCATGAATAGAAAGATAAGTTGAACGATCATCCATTTTTTATATCAGCTAGAAGGTCTGTCCCCAAGTTTCAAACAGCACTTTGCCCTCAGAATAGTTTAAAATCGTTAAGCTAGAATTATCAACGATTCCACCTTCGCGGATCTTCGCTAACGGTAGACCTTTTAATGTATTCAATAAAGCGATCAATAAAATGCCGTGGGTCACTACTAACACGTTGCCCTCCGGCTGGTTCTTCGCGGTCGTCTCAATGACTTGCATACTGCGGGTAATCAAAGTTTGATAATCTTCTGCGTGAAATCTTTGGGCATCAAATAAATCTGGGCGCGTCCGATAATAAATCAGCTCTTGCGGATAGTTTGCTTTGATCTGATCAATCGGCTGACCATCCCAATCTCCTAAGCGTAATTCACGCAGCTCTTCAACAATCGTCAACTGGGGTGCTTGCTCATTTTCTGCTAATATGATTTCCGCTGTCGTTTGGGCGCGTTGTTGCGGAGAAGCCAACGCCAAATCAAAGGAAACATTTTTTAAATGCTCTGCCATTTTCTGCGTGGCTACCACCCCAGACGGAACTAAAGGGGAATCGACTGTGCCTCCATTGAAGCGTCCTTCCGCATTGATTTCGGTTTTTCCATGTCGAACAAAATAAAAAGTTGTCATATCTCCACCTCTTTCACCTACCGAGTATACACTAATATTCAGTAAATTATACTTCAAAACTGCCGGTTGCGGCTAAAAAACAAAAAATAACCATTTTATAAAATTATAAATTTGTCTATACGTGACATCGCAACCGGATTCATTTATAATAAAAACAACAAGGAATGTGATAAGAATTCGTTTTCACTTAGTTTAAGTGTGAATCCGTATCAAAATGTAATCAAAAATTAATCTCATCAGATAAGGGAGGCCTCACATGGAAAAAAATCGAAAACAGACCAGTACAGATCTTGCTGTCGCCACCGCAGGTATTTTTAGTTTAATCCTATTCAGTGTCCTAACTCTGGCACGAATCGTCGAACATCGCGAAGTAATGGATCTACTTAGTCTCTTAACAGGTGCGGCCGCAGCCTTCTGTTATGGGAAATTTTTATGGTTTAATCAGCGCAGTTGGCTAGTTTTAGCGCTTATTCTGCTAGTTTCCTGCCTGTTCTTCTTTGTCCGTTATTTATTTTAATCATCAACTGTCGAGATTTTCCTCGGCAGTTTTTTTCTGGCTCGCCATTTGCTACTATTATAAGAGCGAAACAAGCCGCACTGACTCTAATAAAGGAGAAAAATGTTATGTCTGATTTAGCTACCCTCGTCGATTTTTTGACAACCATCCCTGATAATCCCCACTTTACAGCGGATACCTTGATGATCGCCGGCAATAGTTTAACAGATTTGATCCGCTCGGCCGCCGAATTTTGTGAAGCGGAACCGAGCATCCAACAGGTCGTTTTCATCGGCGGTATCGGCCACGGAACGAAGCCGTTAATTAATCATTGCCGAAAAGAATTCCCCGAACTGATCAAAGGCGACTGGGAATTGCTATCTGAAGCGGAAATCACGCAAGCGATCTTTAAGCACTATTGCCAACGCCCCCTCAATTTCCGCTTAGAAAAAGCATCTACCAATACTGGTGAAAATGCCCGTTTTTCGCGACAGCTCTTTCAAAAGGAGGCCCCGAAAACCTTCTGGCTCCTGCAAGATCCGCTTTTGCAAAAACGGACTCATTTGACCTTTAGCAAAGAGTGGGACTTGCCGCTAACCGCGATCCAACCGCTGAGCTTTGAACAGCCAAGATTGCGCACTTTTACTGATCGACCACATTTTGCAAATCCCCAGATGGACAACTGGTGGTCAACCGAGTACTTTTTATCTTTAGTCGTTGGTGAAATTCGGCGCCTATATGATACGGAAGAAGGCTATGGTCCAAATGGGACTGGCTTCATCCCCCATGTGGATCTGCCGACAGTTGTTTTGTCCAGTTATCGTCGTTGCCAAAAATATTTAGCGCAGGATTTGCGCAATTAGCTTTTTTATAGAGTCCTGCAATCGGCCTTTCACCCTTCACCAAGAAAAAAAGCGAGCATCCTCTTCTGTGCTTTCAGGAGGATGCTCGCCTTTGTATTCCTATTATCTAGCTCTTTTCCTTAAACGCATCGGCTCTTATAACTCATGAATCTGGGATTTACTATCATACCAAAGTTCTTCGGGCGAATAACTATCGGTTCCGTTCATCACGACTTCCCCGTTTGCTTTAATCTCAAAATCCGAGCCAATCCATTGTTGCCGCGCACCGGCAAAAAAGACCGAACGCTTTCCATTTTCTTTTTTACGAGTGAATGGATGCTGTACAATGTCTTCGTTCAGGCGTGTTCTTAAATAGCGCGTCTCCCCATTGTCAAAGGTGACCCGCAAAAAAGTGGCCAAATTTTCTACTTTGACGGCTTTTGGAACGGTTCCGGCTGGATACGTTTTATTGGCTTCCGACTGCTTATTCATCTGCTTTGCTCCCCCTTGTTTGGCAAACAGCAACGCTAGAAAGGACGGTTTGGAATTACCTAACAATTTATCCGTTGAAATCTGAAAATACTGGCTGAGTTTAAGCAACGTATCAAGATCCGGATAACTTTTATTTCGCTCCCACTTGGAGACGGCTTGCGGCGTCACATTCAAATGCTCAGCCAAGTCCTTTTGCGTCATCTTTTTCGCTTCCCGTAATTCTTTGATCTTTGTTCCTATTTCTACCATAAAGATACCTCTCCCCAATAAAATCAGCAATGAACCGCTCGTTGAAACTAGCCAAATTAGACTCAACCAACCGCTGAGCGCTTCCATTTTACCATTCTTTCAGTGAAAAAAAGACTTGATCGTACAAAAAAAGCAGAACGTTTTACCGTCCTGCTAACTGGCTTATTCAATTACCATACTGACAAAGCCCACGACTTTATCAAACAAATCGCCGAAGAAACCAGAGACGCTTTGCCATAGTCCACCGAAATCTGGATTTGCGATGAAATGCTGAACTTGTGCGATCGCTTGATCCTTATAAATATAAATGATAAATAGTAAAAATAGGACACCGGCGATCCGCCATAAAACCGAGCCAACTTTTACCACAAAGAAAATCAGCAACGCAATAAAGGCAATTGCAATCAATTGTTCCATTTATAATTCCTCCTCATCTCTTACTCTCATAATCGTTCCCGTGAATCATTCACTTACAAGACTAGTATGCCCTGTTTCTTAAGTTTTGGCATGGGTCCAAAGACTGAAATTTTTACGCAAAAAAACAGCAAAAATGAATTCTAAGATTTTTGTAAGCGTTCGCTTCGCGTCAACCATGCGCCTTTGAGTAGTTATTAGAAAAAAACACATTTTATTTCTTTGGATTTTAACAGAAACTTTCTCATAAACTCTAAGCGTATTTACGCTGTATTAAAAATTATTCTCGTTACTATGAAATTAAATAAACCATAAAAGGAGTCGTATTTGTGTCTACAATTACCGAACAAGCCCTAGAAGAGCTAAGTCCTTTTGAATTAAGTCTCTTTTTAGAACAAAAAATTCATGAAAATAATAAAGTCACGAACTTACTAAATGCTGGCCGAGGAAATCCTAACTGGACCGCCCCTACCCCGCGCGAAGCTTTCTTTTTACTTGGGCAATTCGCTACCCAAGAAACGCTATATGGTCCAGGTGAACTAACTGCCGGAATGATTCAAGCCGATGCAGGCCGCAGTCAACGTTTCGTTGATTTCTTAGCTGCACACCCGGGCAAAGGTGCCGATTTCTTGAAGAAAATCTGGTTTTCTGACAACAATTATCTCGGAATGCCGAAAGAAGCTTGGCTAACTGATATGTTAGATCATATCATTGGTGACAACTACCCCAATCCCGTCCGCTGTTTAAGCGCCTGCGAAGGGCCAATCAAGGCTTATTTAAACCAAGAATTGTTTTCTAACAGTACTACACCTTTTGATATTTTTGCTGTCGAAGGCGGAACTGCGGGAATTTGTTATATTTTCGATACTTTGTTGAATAATTTCTTATTAAATCGCGGCGATAAAATCGCTTTGATGTTACCAACCTTTGCACCCTACTTAGAAATTCCAGAATTGCCAAAATATTCTTTTGAGATCGTCAAAGTCCAAGCAGAGCAAACAATGCTTGATGGTAAGATGACCTATCAATATCCCGATGCTGAAATCAATAAGCTGCGGGATGCTGAGATCAAAGCAGTCTTTGTCGTGAACCCAAGCAATCCGACCGCTAACGCTTTGGCCCAACCAACGATCGAACTCTTAAAAGAAATCGTGGCAACCGACAACCCAGAATTGATGATTTTAACCGATGATGTTTATGGCACATTTGTCCCAGTCTTCACATCACTATTTTCAGAAATTCCTTACAACACTGCTTGTATCTATTCTTATTCAAAATATTTCGGTGCAACCGGCTGGCGGGTCGGTACGATCGCAGTCGCTAAACACAATCTGTTTGACGAATTGATCGCCAACTTGCCGCAAGACAAGATCCAACAATTGAATGAACGCTATGCTTCATTAACTGCCGATCCAACCACGATCACTTTTATTGATCGAATCGTAGCCGACAGCCGTGACGTGGCCTTGAATCATGCTTCTGGCTTATCCGCACCACAGCAAGTCATGATGGTGATGTTTAGCTTGTACAGTCTATTAGATGAAGGACAAGCCTACAAAGCCGAAGTCATGGATATCTGCCGTCAACGGGAACGATTGTTGTTCCATACATTAGGACTGCAAGAACCGTTAGAAGATTTAGATACAGCTTACTACTGCGAGATCAATTACGAAGATTGGACCCGCAAACGTTATGGCAATGACTTTGCTGATTATCTAAAAAACAAATGGACCGTCACTAAAGTATTAACTTCCCTCGCCGAAAATGAACAATTGATGCTATTGAAAGCTAACGCCTTTGGTAGCAGTGAATGGGCGGTGCGCGTTTCCTTAGCTAACCTGGCCACCAACCAATATCCTGAAGTCGGCAAACGGATCATCCGCCTGACAGATACCATCCGGGATCAATGGCTGAAAACAAAATAATCTTAGTGAGTATGCGCCCTCGTTTCGCGGGGTGCATACTTTTTTTATTCATCCCACTAATTGGCTGAGGAAAAACAAAGCCAATTGGCTGTTTTCAACCGCTAAGTAAAAGACTATGCTTTGTACATGTAAAAAAGCCCTTATTTATGATCACTTAGCGTTAGGAGTTGAAATCAATGAAAAAAACCGCAACCATCGCCGGCTCAGATGCCACAGGCGGCGGCGGATTAGAGGCCGATCTAAAAACTTTTCAAGAATTCGGCACCTTTGGCTTAGCCGCAATCACTTCGATTGTTACACTAGATCCTGCAACCGGACGGCACAGTTTACACCAGCTGTCCCTCGCCCTGCTGCAAGAACAGTTAGCTTCCATTTTTGCCGGACCGATCGATGCCCTAAAGACTGGTCTATTGCCGACCCGGGAAATAATTGAATTGACCGCCGCAAAAATTCCGAATAACCGGCCATTGATCGTGGATCCGGTCATCGGCGGCAAAGGAACCCAAGATTTTATTGAAAATGATCAAGTCCAAGCGCTACGGGAAAAACTATTACCCCAAGCACTGATCACCACCCCCAATTTACGCGAAGCGGGCATCTTGTCTGAATTAGGCGAACTCACTTCAGAAAAACAAATGCAACAAGCTGCAAAGAAAATTGCGCTACTAGGCGTAGAACATGTCGTCATTAAAGGCGGTACCCGTTTAAATAGCGAGCAGACGCTCGATTTACATTACGATGGGCAGACCTTTCAGACCTATCCCCATCCAGTCATCGCAACGCCTTACAATCATGGCGCCGGATGTACCTTTGCTGCGGCGATTACTGCGGCGATCGCCAAAAATTACCCCATCGAAGCAGCCATCAAAACAGCGATCGACTTTGTTCAAGCTGCAATTGCGCAAGGGGAAAAAATCAATCCTTATGTTGGGCACGTGTGGCACGGTGCTTACACTCAAGGAGAAAAACGAATGGAGTATGTTGATGAAAACTGATCGAAAAATTCAAAACCTCGTATTGATCGCCCTCTTTGCGGCGCTGACTTTGATTGGAACCATGATCAAAATTCCTTTACCGACGGGGGCGTTTATCCACTTTGGCAATTCCGTCGTCTTACTAGCCGTCCTTTTGATCGGCTACTGGCAAGGCGCACTAGCTGGTGGGATCGGCTTTTTCATCTTTGATATCTTAAATGGCTTTGCGGCTGAAGCACCCTATTTTTTAGTCGAAAGCTTCGTTGTCGGAGCGGCCGCCTACTTGGCTTTTACCTTGTTCAAACAAAAACCAACCCGCGTATCGCAAATCATCGTGATCGGCATCTTCGCCGGTATCGCTAAATTTATCATGTCCGTTATCAAAGCGACCGTCATGGGGATGATCGTTGGCGCGCAATTCAAACCGGCTTTTTTCGCCGCATTAGCAACGATGCCAGCAACTGTCATCAATATCTTTTCAACGATCTTGATCGTTAGCCTCGTCTTTTTCCCTTTAAGACGAGCGATGCAACTGATTTTTCACAACCAGCCGGCTTAATGGTATAATAAAGCTCCTTGGCAGGGGCGAAAGAAAATCCACACCATCCGTTTAAAGGATTGGTGTGGATTTTTTGTGTCGTATAGACTATAAAGGATAACTCACCCCTAATCAGCTTAAGAATCCGTGTTCAAAATTTAAATAATTAAAATAATTTATGAACACAAATTCATTTTATTATTTTATTTTAATATGTTATAATTTTATTTGTAAGTTCGTTATTAAATAAAAAAGGAGGAAACAAAATGACTTTTCAACAAGAAGAACATTCTTATCGTGTGACCTTTGACTTAGAAGAAAATATTTTTATTGTCTACTCATCAGTCACTGGCCAACAAGCAACTGGGATCACCATTGAACAAGCGATCAACGATCTAAAAAAATCAGCTTAAGGAGCGCATTTCTCAATGAATGAAGCCTATAATTAAAAGCCTCTGCTTAAAATGGAAAGCAGGGGCTTTTTTTGCTGTCTTCAGCTTACATAATTGTTCGTTTTTCATTAGCTAAATAAATGTCAAACTTCCAATCATACACGTTATACTGAGGAAACGAAACTATGGAGGTTGAAAAAATTATGAAACAATTGTTATTTCCATTCTTCGCAATAAGTTATTTGTTAGCTCGTATCACCCTTCACTTGTCCCTTTACCCGATCGACTGGCTGGCCGGTCTCTTTCAATAAAGGAGTGTGCAGTCGATTGGAACAATTCACTGAATTTTTAGTAAGTCTAGTTAGCTGGGCAGGCACCTTCTTTTGGCAACTGTTTACTGTCATTTCAGATATTATCACCTATTTATTTTCTGCCCAGCTTTAGAAATCAGTCTGCTCTAAAAAAAGAACTCTTTTTTACTTGACTCTCCCCTGCTTTTATTAGATGATGGGGATTTGAGTAAGAAAGTAGGAGAAACATGAGTATCTTAGATTTAACTGGGATCGCCCAACAATTTGGGGACAAGATCCTCTATGAAGATTTAGAATTACATTTAAACAAAGGGGAACATCTTGGCCTGATCGGACAAAATGGCGCAGGAAAAAGTACCTTGATTAAAATTATCACCGGTGAACAATTACCGGATGAAGGCACGATCGCTTGGCAAAAGAACATTCGCGTTGGCTATTTGGATCAGTATGTCGAAGTAGATCCGACGTTATCGATTCGAGCTTTTTTGAAGACTGCTTATGCCGCGGATTTTGAAAAAGAAGCCAGAATCGGCGAACTTTACATGGAATATAGTGAGTCACTGGATGATAAATTATTGGAAAAAGCTGGTCGGCTGCAAACCGAATTGGATCAAGGTGATTTCTATCAAATCGACACATTGATTGCAGAAATGAGCAGCGGTTTAGGGCTAGATGTGCTCGGTATGGACACACCACTGGAGGATTTAAGCGGCGGTCAGCGCTCAAAACTGATTTTAGCGAAATTACTTTTAGAAAAACCAGATGTCTTGATCCTCGATGAACCAACCAACCATTTGGATGATGAACACGTCACTTGGCTGAGTCAATTTTTACAAGATTTTGCCGGCACTTTTGTGGTGATCTCCCATGATCGCGACTTTTTAAATCAAATCACGACCCATATCGCTGACATCGAATTTGGAAAATTGACGAAATATACCGGAAATTTGACCAAAGCGTTAAAACAAAAGGAGCAGTTTCAAGAGACTTATCTGAAACAATATGCAGCTCAAAAACGCCAGATTGAAAAAACCGAAGCTTATATCCGCAAATACAAAGCCGGTTCCCGTTCAACGATGGCCAAAAGTCGCCAAAAGCAATTAGACAAAGTCGAACGTTTGACGCCGCCGTCATCCAATGCGGTCGCTCATTTTGAATTTCCTTACGCACCGATTGTGACAACACTCGCCTTAGAGACGACCGACTTGGTAATTGGTTATCAGCGACCGTTGTTGACACCCATCAATATCACCTTGCGCTACGGTGAAAAAGTCGCCATTCGTGGCTTTAACGGAATCGGAAAATCGACCTTGCTGAAGACCTTGATTGGTGCGATTCCTAAACTTTCCGGTGAATTTCATTTTCCGGCGAATACGAAAATCAATTATTTTGAACAAGACCTGCAATGGGAAAATCCTTATCAGACCCCACTGCAATATTTGAGTGACCATTTCCCCAAAGAAACGGTCAAAGACTTACGGAAACATTTAGCCAAAGCTGGACTACCGAATCAATTAGCGCAAGAACCTTTGAGCACCTTGAGCGGTGGCGAACAAACCAAAGTCAAGCTTTGTCAAATGACCATGCAAACAGGCAATCTACTGATTTTGGATGAACCGACCAATCATATCGATCAAGCCACCAAAGACAGTTTACGAGAAAGTCTAGCCAATTTTGCTGGTACCGTCATTGTCGTTTCCCATGAGGAAGGTTTTTATCAAGATTGGACCGATCGCGTGATCGAAATCAGTCAATAAACTTCATTCAATTTTTTTGCTCCACTACTTCGTCTAACACAGGTGAAGTGGTGGGGCTTTTGCGATTTTAAGACAGTGAATTGCCGCGATTAACGGTCGGCGATCATTCATTGATTTTTTTAACAAAAAGCGAAATTTAGGTAGTTTAACCGGTTGTTTAGTTAATTTTCGGCCGACAGCAACCAAGCCCTTGACCCGTTGTCCGGCACTGGAAGCTAGGCGCAGTAAAAACTTCCGCCAGTCTTTTTTCGAAAAATAGGCTTCAAAATCGCGAAAATAATGGCGCAGTGTTTTGCTCAGCGGGCTCGTTAAAAAGATTTGATGGACCAAATCCGGCAACATTTTACTAAAATCTTCTCTCCCTAATTTATCCCGTACCTGCAACGCTACGAGGTAACGGATCGTCAGGTCTTCATCCTGAGATGCTTGATAATAGTCCGTTAACCGTTTTTCCAGCGTTTTACGCTTTAAACAAAATAGTTGCCGCGGTGTGAACCAAGCCTCAGTCATATCCTCCGTTCCCCTCCCTATTTTTGTTACCGCTTTCAATATAGGCTATTTCACTACTTTTGACAAATCCTGTTGTTTGATCCTTTCACATTGCTCACGCGTGGTATTATCCTACTTTCTTCAGCGATTTATTTTTTTCACCCGCTGCTTCGGCAAAAAAATAATCAAATTTATTGTCGCTGTTTTTTTAGATTTTCCTGGAGCTCGGCTCTTTTCTCGCCATATCTTCAACTTTCGTGTAAATTAAAATTAACGGATATTAAATCAACCGAAGAGATTTTAGGCACGCCGAATCTTTTTCTTTTATTTTCCTGAATTTGGGTGTATGATGTCAACGTAGAAAAGTTTATAGAAAGGTGGGAATCTTTTGAGCTCAAGTAAACATCCCATTTTGAAACATACAAACGGACTTTCTTTAGAAGAAGTCAATGGTACTGTGGAAGTACCGAAAGGCAAAAATTTCTGGCGCACCTTGCTCGCCTATTCAGGACCTGGGGCACTCGTTGCCGTCGGCTATATGGACCCAGGAAATTGGTCCACCTCCATCACCGGCGGACAAAATTTCCAATATTTATTGATGTCGGTTATTTTACTATCTAGTTTGGTCGCCATGCTTTTGCAATATATGGCAGCTAAACTGGGAATCGTCACTCAAATGGACTTAGCTCAAGCAATTCGGGCCCGAACTAGTAAATCTTTAGGGATTGTCCTATGGATCTTGACCGAGTTGGCGATCATGGCGACGGATATCGCTGAGGTGATCGGAGCGGCGATCGCCTTGTATTTACTATTTGATATTCCATTAGTCATCGCCGTCTTCATCACTGTTTTTGATGTGCTGGTCCTCTTACTCTTGACTAAAATCGGTTTTCGAAAAATCGAAGCAATCGTTGTCTGTTTGATCTTCGTAATTCTCTTTGTATTTATTTATCAAGTGGCTTTATCTGATCCGAACTGGGGCGATGTCTTAAAAGGGTTCGTCCCCACCCATGAAACTTTTGCAAATACTCCAGCAATCGGCGGGCAAACCCCATTGACCGGAGCTTTAGGAATTATCGGCGCAACTGTGATGCCTCATAATTTATATCTTCATTCGGCGGTTTCACAAACACGTAAAATCAATCATGCCGACGAAGATGAAGTTGCTAATGCGGTTCGTTTTACTACTTGGGACTCCAACATCCAATTATCCATGGCTTTTATCGTTAATGCCTTGCTGTTAATTATGGGGGTCGCTGTCTTTAAAACCGGAACGGTCAAAGATCCTTCTTTCTTCGGATTGTACGAAGCTTTATCCAATCCCACGACCATGAGCAATGGGATCTTAATGAATGTTGCCAAAACGGGAACCTTGTCCACCCTATTCGCTGTCGCCTTATTGGCTTCCGGCCAAAACTCCACAATCACCGGAACATTGACAGGACAAGTCATCATGGAAGGCTTCATCCACATGCGGATGCCGATCTGGTTGCGACGGTTAGTTACTCGGCTGATCTCCGTTGTCCCAGTCTTAATCTGTGTCCTGCTCTTTAGTGGAAAAAGTGTGATTGAAGAACACGAAGCTTTGAATAATCTAATGAATAATTCACAAGTCTTTTTAGCTTTCGCCCTACCTTTTTCAATGCTGCCCCTATTGATGATGACTAATAGTTCGGCTGAAATGGGCGAGCGTTTCAAAAACAAAAAGATCATTCAGTTACTTGGCTGGATCTCCGTGATCGGTTTGACCTATTTGAATTTGATCGGTTTACCTAGTCAAATCGAAGGTTTCTTCGGTGATCAACCCTCCGCAAATGAACTAATGACCGCCCACACAATCGCTTATCTCTTAATCGCCGTTGTGTTGGCACTCTTAGCTTGGACGATCATTGAGCTCCATAAAGGAAATCAACGTGTCGCTGCGGCCGGAAAAGTTAAAGAAAAATTTGAAGAAGACTTATCAGAATAAACAAAACGTCACGATGAGCACAGTTGCCATCGTGACGTTTTTTCAGTTAAAATTGGATTACTATTTTTGAAATGACGCTATGAATTGATAAATGTTTGCACCTTTTTATAATCATTGAGGGCATAGAGCATTTTCCCAAAATCTTTATAGGTATTCTTGCACCCACTGTACTCGCCTACCCCATCCATCCCCTTCAGCAAGGAGTTCAGCACCACACT
>WPCI01056631.1_pt1 | contig 30936 bp, 29 predicted proteins | sample 5399871 | NCBI WGS metagenome assembly WPCI01 (sample SAMN12869469, study PRJNA574797) | sludge metagenome | isolation source: wastewater treatment of pH7 | place: China:Beijing | collected 2019-05-20 | reverse complement strand
GTTTGCTTCTAATTAAAGAAGCGCCCTACACATTTGGTTTGTTTTATTCGTTCAGTTTTCAAAGGTCTACATTGTTTATTGCTTTGTTTCAGCAACTTTTAAATCATAACAGGTTTAAAAGTTAATGTCAACAACTTTTTTCATTTAATTTTGAAAAAGTTTTGAAACTTGTTTGAAACTCAATTGACAGCTTTGAAATAATAACATGTAACAAAAAGTCTGTCAACAATTATTTTTCGTTGTTGTATCAACATGTTTCAGCAACGTTATTGATAATATCATATTGAAAAATAATGTCAAATACTTTTCTATATTTTTTCAAAAATATTTCAATCAAATAGAAAATGGACTAGCAGATCGCTAGTCCATCAGAACTCCTACTCCATAATGATCACTAATCACAGCTTCGTTCTTACCATCAAATACCACCTGATAGTTTTCGATCTTAGCCCCTTGCGTAGTAAAGATATAATCAATTCGAAGTTTCGCAGTATTTCCGTCCCAACCATCAATGGCTTTTTCAACGGTATTTTCTCCATATTTACTTTCAGCAACCTTAAAAGCATCCTGCAATTTCAGTGAGCTTTTACAGACTAGGTCATAGCCTTCGCCCGTTATTTGGGCTGAATTATTGAAATCCCCCATTACAACTAGTGAACCTTGCTTGGACTCCAACCTTTTTTCTAGCACTCGCCATTCATAGGCGAACGCTTTTTTCTTTGATTGCCACCACGAAAAATGACTACTTACTACTATTACGTTCTGGCCCTTGATAATCGTTTCGCCAATCAAAGCTCTTCTAGTCAGATAATTGTTTGGGTCTGAACTTTCAGAAATCAACTGACTAGCAGTCTTTAACGGTGTTTTTGACAGCAAACCGAGTCCTTCATGATAAATATCATAGCCAATATGATTGTAGGTCCAACTCCAATAATATCGGCACCCCAGCTCCTTCAATTTTTCCGTCAGACAGAACAAAAAGTTATCTTGATGGATGGCTTGCTGATCATCAGTTGCTTGAAAGTATTCATCAATTTTTGCTAACGGACTCGCAATCAGCTGATTTACTTCTTGCAAACCCACTAGGTCATAGTCTGCTTTTGCAATTCGCTGGGCCAACACTTCAATTTGCTGTTGATCCTTTTCTTCCATCCAACTATGAGTGTTCAAAGTTAATACGTTGATTTTTCTCGCCTCACTTTAATAATCAATGTGGCCAATCGCTTCTCCACGAGAAACGAGTCCCGTTTTATCGTACTGGTAATTTTCGATCTTGTCACCATTCGTGAAAACAACGATCATCGTTGTCATTTTTCCTGCCGCTTGAATTTTTGCTAGGTCAGCCACTGCTACAACCTTGCCTGCCTTCACTTTGTCACCTTCACGAACCTTAATCTCAAAAGCCTCACCACCTAGATCAACGGTATCAATCCCCATATGAAGTAGAACTTCAATCCCGTCGTCCGTCTTAATTCCAATCGCATGTTTTGTGGGGAAAATTGAAAGAATCGTTCCCGCAATCGGACTAGCAATTTCACCATTTTCTGGTACGACCGCAAAGCCTTCACCCATCATTTTCTGAGAAAATACATCGTCTTGCACTTGATCAATCGGGATTAACTCACCATTAGCCGGAGCAACAAAGTCAGCCTGCAGCCCTTTAAAGTCTGTCGGTGCTTTTTCTTCTATTGGAGTGTCCATCTGAGCCACAGACGTCGGTATTTCTACACCCGAATCCAACAAATCCTGAATATCTGATTTTAAAATGTCTGCTTTAGGGCCATAGACCGCTTGAACTCCATTATCTTTGACTAATAGTCCCATCGCCCCGGCTTTTTTCCAATTTTCTTCCGTACCAACGATTCCCTTATCCGCAACTGTTACTCGCAAACGTGTCATACAAGCATCGACATCGGTAATGTTTTGCGGGCCACCTAGCAGATTGATAATTTTCACAATTTGCGAATCTGCTGATACTGAACCATCCACTGCTGCCGGCGCTTCTTCATTATCAACTTCATAGTTCCCATTTCTACCTGGTGTGGCATAATTGAATTTTTTGATCATAAAGTTTGCAAAGAAATACGTCAAGATACCAAATACTACACTGGTAATCACGAAATTAAGCAAATCATTTCCTAATCCGGCCTTCACAGCCATCGGCACCCGGGTTAACAGTTCAATATTTCCGAACGAATGAACCCGCAAATGAATTAAGTCGGCCATCGCAAATGCTGCTCCTTGAATCACCGCATAACAAGCATATAGCGGAACGGCGACAAACATAAACATGAACTCTAAAGGCTCAGTAACTCCAGTCAAGAAAACGGCGACTGCCGCAGAAAGGAACATTGATTTATATTTTTTCTTCTTATCCGGATCAACATTGCGGTACATTGCTAAAGTTAAGCCCATTAAGATACCACTCGAACCAATCATTTGACCGACTTTGAAGCGAGCCGGTGTCCATTGAGTCAAGACTTGTTGATATTGAGACATATCGCCGCTGTTTTTCAAATTGACCAAGTCAGTCGCCCAAGCCAGCCACAACGGATCTTGTCCGAATACTTGAGTTCCAGCTTGCGCTCCCGTTAATATTTCGTAAGTTCCACCTAATTGCGTATAATTCATTGGAATCGTCAACATGTGATGCAAACCAAAGGGTAAGAGCAGTCGTTCTAATGTTCCGTATAAAAAGGGTGCCAATACCGGTGCAGTATCTTGAGAATTGGCGATCCATTTACCAAAATCGTTGATCCCTGTTTGAATAATTGGCCATAAGAAAGCCAAGATCAATGCAACAATCACTGAACGCAAGATGACGACAAATGGTACGAAACGTTTCCCATTAAAGAAGGTTAGCACTTCTGGTAGTTTGCGGAAATTATAATATTTATTGTAGGCGGTTGCCCCGACAAACCCCGCAATGATCCCAACAAAGACTCCCATATTTAAAGCCGGTGCTTCTAAGACACTCGTAAAATAACCATTAACCATGATTTCTTGGCCAAACAAGGTATGAGTCAGCGCATCCGGAGTTGCCAACATTTCAGAAGTGACGCCAAAGATTGCACCGGTGATTCGATTAATTAAAATAAATGATAGTCCAGCCGCAAAAGCTCCACCAGCTCTTTCTTTTGCCCAACTTCCCCCAATCGCTAATGCAAAGAGTAAATGTAAATTCCCAATAATTGCCCAACCGATATTTTCGACAACTCCGCCCGTCGTCACTAGCCAACCAATATTTTCATTAATCAATGGTAATGATTTTCCGATACTGATCATCAATCCCGCTGCTGGCATTACTGCGATCACCACCATCAGGGCCTTTCCAAATTTCTGCCAAAACTCAAAACTAAAAACCTTTTTGATTCCCTTCATGTACGCTCCTCCTAATTTCCGTTCCGCAATTTTGCGCAATCGGTTTCTCTGATTAGCATTATATACTCGATTCACCCTTTTGTAAACTCTTTCAAATGAAATTTATTTTCGTTGATAAACCATACATATAATTAAAATAGCTAAATATCCAATTCAAACTTGACTTGCGCAACCGGTTGCGTTTATGATGGAGCTAAGAAAAGTTTTGCTTATTTCTGAAGGACTCTACTACTCGATAGTTATTCGTCCTAAAGACCGGCAAAGCAATGTTAATTAAAATTTAGGAGGACTATCATGAAAAAAGTTCAACGTCTTTTTGACATCGATCCCTGGAAAATTCGCACGACCCACTTAGATAAAGAAAATCGACGGTTACAAGAATCCTTGACTAGCATCGGAAATGGTTATATGGGGATGCGTGGGAATTTTGAAGAAACTTATAGCGGCGACCACCATCAAGGAACCTACCTTGCTGGCATCTGGTATCCCGATAAGACTCGCGTTGGTTGGTGGAAAAATGGTTATCCAGAATATTTTGGTAAAGTGATTAATGCTTTGGACTTCATTCAAATGAAGCTCTTTGTCAATGACCGCGAAATTGATTTGGCTACCATTGACTTTGAGGATTTTGATTTGGAATTGAATATGGAAAATGGTGTACTGACCCGCTCTTTTGTTGTTTCGATTGATGCAGCAAAAATTCGTTTTACTTTTGAACGCTTTTTGAGTGTCGTAAAACAAGAGCTAGCCGTAATCCGTTTGACCGCTGAAAGCCTAGCTGGCGAAGCTCAATTGAAAATTGTTTCTAAATTAGATAACAACGTTCAAAACGAAGACAGCAATTACGAGGAAATGTTCTGGGTAGAAAAAGAACGGGGGCATCAAGAAGATTCTAGCTTCTTAACCGTCCAAACGATTCCAAATAATTTTGGGATTGAACAATTTTCAGTTACTGGCGCCATGAAACACATCAGCTCAGTCACGGGACTACAACAGGATGACTCACTAGAAGTTGCCGAAACCTTTACGTATGAATTAGCAGCTAACCAGCCCATCCAATTGGAAAAACGCGTCGTGATTTTAACCAGCCGCGATATCCCTGAAGCAGAACAAAGTGCGCGCGCTCTTACCTTATTAAATACTTACGACGGCTCATATGAAGAATTATTAGCTGAACAAAATGCGGCATGGGCTGAACGCTGGGCTTTAGCAGATGTCCTAATTGATGGTGACGACGAGGCTCAACAAGGGATTCGTTTTAATATCTTCCAGCTCTTTTCAACTTATTATGGTGAAGATGAGCGTTTAAACATTGGACCCAAAGGCTTTACCGGCGAAAAATACGGTGGTGCTACTTATTGGGATACCGAAGCTTATGCAGTACCGATGTACCTAGGCATTTCTGAACCAAACGTCACTAAAAATCTGCTGAAATATCGCCACAATCAATTACCTCAAGCCCAGCATAATGCGCGGCAGCAAGGATTAAAAGGCGCTTTATATCCGATGGTGACTTTTACCGGCGTTGAATGCCACAATGAATGGGAGATCACTTTTGAAGAAATCCACCGTAATGGTGCAATTGCTCATGCGATTTACAACTATACGACCTACACAGGCGATGATAGTTATATCAAAAAAGAAGGTCTTGAAGTTTTAACGGAAATCGCACGTTTTTGGGCCGATCGCGTGCATTATTCAAAACGCCAGCAAAAATACATGATTCACGGCGTTACGGGACCAAACGAATACGAAAATAATGTTAACAACAACTGGTACACTAATTATCTAGCAACTTGGGTTTTGGCTTATACTCTAGAAAATTATCAAAAATACCAAGCGGAAGCGACTGTCTCGATCTCTTCAGAAGAACAAGCCAAATGGCAGGATATCATTGAAAAGATGTACTTCCCACAAGATCAGGAATTAGGTATTTTTGTGCAACACGATACATTCTTAGATAAAGATTTAATGCCTGCAACGGAACTTGCTCCAGCCGATCGACCTTTGAACCAAAACTGGTCTTGGGATAAGATTTTACGATCTTGTTTTATCAAACAGGCGGATGTCTTACAAGGAATCTATTTCTTCGGTGATCAATTTACACCGGAAGAAAAACGCAAGAATTTTGAGTTCTATGAACCCATGACGGTCCACGAGTCCTCACTTTCAGCCTCTGTTCATGCAATTTTAGCTGCTGAACTAGGCATGATCGATAAGTCGATGGAGATGTATCAACGGACGGCTCGCTTAGATTTGGATAATTACAATAATGACACGGAGGATGGCTTGCACATCACTTCTATGACCGGCAGCTGGTTAGCCATCGTTGAAGGATTCGCTCAAATGAAGACCCAAACTGGCAATTTAAGCTTTGCTCCATCGTTGCCAACTAAATGGGAGAAATATTCTTTCCATATTAATTACCGTGGTCGTTTATTAGCTGTCAGTGTCGACCAGGAAAATGTTCAAATCGACTTGAAAGCTGGACCAGCCTTAGCTATGCTTCTTTATGGAAAAGAAATTATGTTAAGCGCAACAATCGTGGTTCCACTAGAACAGGAGGATCAACATGTTTAAAGGGGTTTTATTTGATTTAGATGGTGTGATCACAGATACTGCTGAATATCATTACTTGGCTTGGAAAAAATTGGCCGATGATCTTGGTATCACGATCGACCGCCAATTTAATGAAAAATTGAAGGGCGTCAGTCGCGAGGATTCTCTGCGGCTGATCTTGGCCCATGGCAAGCGTGAACAAGCTTTTTCTGAGGCGGAATTCAACCAATTGGCCAAAACTAAAAATGACCATTATGTCGAAATGATCCAAGCTGTCTCCCCTAAAGATATCTATCCCGGGATCTTAACACTCTTACAAGCTCTAAAAAAAGCAAATATCAAAATCGCTTTGGCTTCGGCTAGCAAAAACGGACCATTTTTATTAAAACAAATGGCGTTAACCGATTATTTTGATGGAATCGCGGATCCTGCGACGATCAAAGCCGGCAAGCCCGCGCCTGACATCTTCATTTTAGCAGCCGAGGTGGTCGGGCTGAAGCCAGAAGATTGCATCGGTATCGAGGATGCCCAAGCAGGCATCACAGCAATCAAAGCAAGCGGTGCACTCCCGATTGGTGTGGGAAAAGCCGAGCAGCTCGGCTCCGACATCGCTTTAGTCGTTTCGACTAGGGAATTAACATTAGACTTTTTGGAAAAACAATGGAATACTAGCCATAGTTAATTATTCAGAAATTATTTTCACCACTAGTTAGAAAGGATGTCGGTTCACTTTTAACAGGTCACTTGCATGATGACTGACGTTCTCAAGTCTTGCTGAACAAGCGGCTATGTTCTAGTGGAATGATATACGGTTCGAAAATTAAGTATTTTCAGAGAAAATACTTTCATTACTAGTGAGAAAGGAGCGCGAACAAATGGTACCTACTGTTAAGGATGTGTCTAAAAAAGCCGGTGTCTCTCCTTCGACGGTTTCGCGGGTCATTAATGATCATCCCAGCATTTCGGCTGAGACCAAACAACGAGTTCGTAAAATCATGGATGAAATGGGTTACTTCCCCAATGTCACGGCCCGCAACTTAGGCACACAAAAAGCCAATTCTGTCGGCGTGATCCTTCCGCCGCTTGATTCGCGTGAGCGACTGGGTAATCCCTTTTATTTGGAGATTTTGACCGCAGTCAACGAAGCTGCGGCTGAATTTCAAGTAACCACCGCTGTCGCCTCAGCTACCAACAGTTCGGCCTTATTAGAAAATGTGACCCGAATGCACCGACAAAAACAAGTCGACGGCTTCATCTTGGCCTATTCAGAAAAAGAGGACCCGATCGCAACGTATCTTTATCGCGAAAAAATTCCCTTTACATTAATCGGACGTCCGCCTAAAAGAGAGACCGACATTGTCTATGTCGATAATGACAATCAGCTGTTAGGTAAACAAGCTACGGAACATCTCATCAGCAAAGGACATGAAAACATCCTTTTCGTCTCAAACGTTAATCAAGAAGTTGTTTTTTTTGAACGCTACTTTGGTTATCAAGAAGCTATGATGCTGCAGGGCTTACCGACACATCCACCTTTAACTATGTTGCAGGCGGAAGATTATACAGATTTCCCTGAAGTAATCAAACAGACTGGCGCAACCGCGTTGGTAGTAATTGACGATATCTTCGCGTTGCGAATGATTCAACTCGCCAACTTACATGGCTACAAAGTACCGGATGATCTATCCGTCATCAGCTTTAACAATTCGATCTTTGCTACTTTAGTCCATCCCTATTTGACCACTATTGATATCGATATCTCTGATCTCGGTCGCTTAGGAACCCAAAAGTTAATGGAACAAATTGAACAAAAACAAGCAAGCGGCGTACAACTAGTCGTACCGCATCATTTGATTCAAAGGGAAACGGTTCGCGCGCTTTAAGTTATCATTAAAAACACACTGTCCAACTTGTGACAGTGTGTTTTTTTGGCTATACTGACCAAAAAATCAGAAGGAGAATGATATCAATGTTTCTATTTTTAAGTGTCCTCGCAGTGCTCTTTCTGATCTATTGTCGTTATGTCACCTATCAACTAACCGAAAAACATTTTTCCCTTACTAAGGACCCGCAATTAAAAATTATTGCAGGCCAAAAAAAAGGACTCACGATTGCGCAAATCAGCGACAGTCACTTTTCGGCCTTTTATTCGCCGAAGCGCTTCGATCAAATTATCCAGCGACTTAATCGCGCACAGCCTGATATCGTTTTATTTACCGGCGACTTAATTGAAAATTATCGTTATTGGAAAACCCGTGATACGACTGCCATTAGTCAGCAATTGGCCAAAATTACAGCGCCAAAAGGGAAATTCGCTATTTTAGGTAACCACGATTACCGCTCAGATGGTCAAGCGGCCGTTTCGCAATTATTGACCGACGGCGGTTTTGTTTTGCTGAATAACGAGTCGACGCTGATTGATCAACTAAGTCTGACCGGCATTGATGACAGTCAAGAAGGGCAGCCAGATTATACCATTCAACCTGAACCGGCAAATTTTTCTATCTTGCTACTCCATGAACCAGATCAAGCCGACGCCTTACCCGATCTTGACCGTTTTGACTTGATTTTAGCCGGACACAGTCATGGCGGACAGATTCGTTTTCCATTTTTTCCTTACAAAAATTTTGGTTCCAAACTCTACGATCAAGGAATTTATTTCCTCTCTCCACAAACTAGTTTAGTTGTAAACACCGGTCTCGGTACAACAGGCCCGCCTTTACGTTTTCGGGTGACTCCTGAAATCTTATATTTTCACTTATAAGTTTGAAAAGTTTTGTAGAATCAGCTAACAAAAACACTATTGCTCTAACCTTTCCTAAATACCGGAATCTTTCTTTACAGCAAAAAAGTATGAAAGTCACTAGCTTCGCTAGAAAACTTTCATACTTTTTTAGGCTTGCAGCTTTTGTTTCACATAAGGAATCATGATTGGAACCAACGAGACAAAAACAATCAGCAACATGATTAAAGAAAAATGTTGGCTAACCAACGGAATATTTCCTAAGAAATAACCCGCTATACTGATTACTGTCCCCCAAACAATCGCACCAAAAATATTGAAACTAGAGAACGTTCCCCAGTTCATTTTACTGGAACCTGCGATAAAAGGAATAAAAGTCCGAACAAAGGGCATAAAGCGACCTAGGAAAATCGTCCATTTCCCCCGCTCATTGAAAAAGTTCTCCGCCTCGCGAACTTTCTCTTCTTTGATAAAACGTGAAATTGGACGATGATAAAGAGCCCGAACACCAAGCGTATGTCCAATCCAGTAATTCATCATATCCCCTAAAATCGCGGCAACCACACAAACACCGATGACATAAGGCAGATGCAACACACTCCCGCCTAGAGCCGTCAATGCACCTGCCGCAAATAAGAAAGAATCACCAGGTAAAAATGGAAAGATGACTACTCCAGTCTCGATAAAAACAATCGCGAATAAGATCGGATAAATCCCCATCCCATATTGATGTACCAGCGATACCATATGCGCATCGATGTGTAAAATAAAATCAATCAAAGCCATTCAATAAACCCCTTTAATACTATTTTCTGATAACTATTTCCGCTACGCGTGAAAAGATTCTCTCTAATCATACGACTTTTCAGAAAAAAATAAAGACTGTTTTCCCTTTCTTGCGAAAAAATAAATTTTATCTATAAAATGGTATAATAAGAAAAAAAGTAAAAGGGGTACATTATGAGCGTTCTTTCTCATATGAAGAGCATGCAAAAGGAAATGTCTGCTGCCGAAAAAAAAATCTATTGTTTTATTCGTGACAATCATGAAAAAGTTGCTAGTATGACTGCCAATGAAATAGCTGAAGGCTCTGGTGCCAGCGCACCGACAGTTGTACGATTTTCAAAAAAAATGGGCTTTAACAGTTTAACAGACCTCAAAATCGAACTTTCTGCCGAAACGTTACAAGAACGCAGCAACAATACTTATAGTGATGTTGCCCACGATGAGTCTTTCCATAGTTTAAAAAATAAATTAGCTAGCAACGCTCGCTATACGATCGACGAAACTACCGCTTTATTCAATGAAGCGGCGTTTCTAGAAGCTTGCAAGCTTCTAGAAGAAAAAGACTTTTGCTATGTTTTAGGCATCGGCGCTTCTAATTTAGCGGCTCTGGACATCGTGCAAAAATGGAGTCGTTTAGGGAAAAATATCATCAGCGAACCAGACTACAATACTATTTTGCCGCAACTGATTCTGCATCAAAAAGAAGCGGTGATTTGGCTCGTTTCAAATTCTGGCTTGACCTCTGAATTAATCGCCTTAGCAGAGACCGCCAAAGATTTAGGTATCCCGATTATCAGCTTGACTCAATTCGGGCAAAATCCTTTGACTAAACTTTCCGATGTTTGCTTGCAAACCTCTCGTCCTACAGAAGCCACTTATCGCAGTGCCGCGACCGATTCGATTTTGGCGCAATTTATCACGATTGATCTATTATTTTACGTCTACATCAGCCGCAATCAGGAAAATGCCGAAAAAATCTATACGACTCGCTCAATTGTCCAAGAATACCGCAAAAAATATTTTTAAAAAGACGCTACAAATTCCCCTGCTGTAATCACGTGAGTATTAGAAAAAAGGCGTAAGCCAAACCTTTGACCTCAGCTCCTTGAATAGACTAAAAAAAAGGACCAAATTGGTCCTTTTTTTTATTTAGTCGCCGCTTTAAAAACTTCTTCTGAAGCTTTCACCACGCCTGTTTTCTCTAAGATATGCGTTTTCACATCGTTCATATTGGTGATTAAGACCATCATAGAGGTTCCTTTACCCGCAGCTTTAACTGCTGCTAAATCCACGGTTGCCACTTGTGTTTCCGGTGTTACGCGCTGACCTTCTTTTACCAAAACATCAAACGGTTTGCCGTCTAATTCAACGGTATTGATCCCCATGTGTAGCAAAACTTCTAGTCCACTATCAGTCGTGATCCCGATGGCGTGTTTTGTCGGGAAAATCGTGCTGATTTTCCCAGCTACCGGTGCATAGGTCGCTCCTTCAGTCGGTTCAACAAAGTAGCCTTCACCCATCATTTTTTCTGCAAATACAGGGTCCGCTGCTGCTTCTAACGGATAGACAGAGCCATCAGCCACCGCTGTAAAAACTTCTGTTGCATGGGCTAGCGGTGTCACGCCTGCTGTTTCAGGCGAATCAGCCAATTCTTGTTCTGCCAACTTTTCTTTCGGAATGCCAAAGAAATAAGTAGCTACAAATCCGCCGGCATAGGCCGCTAACAAGCCTAAGACATAGCCCCACCATTTGCCATCCGCAATTAATGGAATCAGCGCTGCTCCAGAAGGTCCAATCGCAATCGCCCCAACGCCACCGATGGCACCAATCACGCCACCACCGATACCGCCACCGATACAAGCAGTGATGAAGGGACGACCTAATGGTAAAGTAACACCATAAATCAACGGTTCACCAATTCCTAAGATTCCGACTGGCAAGGCCCCTTTAATCATTTCAGTTAATTCTTTATCCTTACGCAATTTAATCCAAAGGGCAAAAGCCGCACCAACTTGACCAGCGCCAGCCATCGCTAAAATTGGTAACAATAAGGTCTTACCTGTTTCACCAATCATTTGGATATGGATAGGCGTCAGAATTTGATGCAAACCAAACATAACCATTGGTAAGAATAAGGCGCCTAACACAAAACCAGAGAACGCGCCCCCAACTGATAGTACCCAGTTGATTCCGCCAACCATCCCGTTAGAGATAAAGCCCGCTAACGGCATAATCAAAAAGATTTCTAATAACCCAACCACCAATAAGGAAAGCATTGGTGTAAGAATAATATCAATGGCCTCAGGAATAATTTGATGTAATTTCTTTTCGACGATCGACAGTAACCAAACCGCAAAGATCACTCCGATAATTCCGCCTTGACCGGCAGCCAGTGCATCACCGGTAAATAAGTTTTTAATTGGCGCTTCCGGATTCATACCAGTTAAGAGGACGACCGCTCCGATTACTCCTCCGAGCGTCGGATTTGCTCCAAAGACTTGAGCCGCATTGACCCCAGTAAAAATGACTAAATAACTGAACATTCCATTTTTCAAGATATTCAATACATCAACAAACTGCTGCCAAGTTGCTGCATCAAGCGTACCAGCAGTAATCAAGTTAGCCATAACAGCCGCTACCCCTGCTAATAGACCTGAACCAACAAAAGCTGGGATCATTGGAACAAAAATATTAGAAATATCTTTTAAAATCGCTTTGATTGGTGAATTCTTTTGCTTCGCTTTTTGGGCAGCCTTCATCTCAGCCGCTTTTGCATTGACTTTATCTTTGCCAGATCCCTCCGGCAAATCTTCCCCTAGTCCAACACCTGCTAGATCGACCATTTCTTTGGCAACCTTATTGACTTTTCCGGGTCCGATAATGACTTGTAGTTGTTCATCATCCACGACACCTAGTACACCTGGAATACTTTTTAGTTTTGCTTGATCCACCTTGCTGTCATCACGAACACTCATCCGTACCCGAGTCATACAATGGACCACATTTTGAACGTTCTCCATGCCCCCCGCACCGTCATAAATCGCTTTAGCAAGTTGGTTCAACGATAGTTCTTCTTTTGCCACGTTACTCGCCCCTTTTTTAAATAGTCTTTTTAACAAATCCATTGGCTTGGACTAATTTTTCTGCTGCTGCTGCTTTACTGCTGTTTGTCAAAATCATCACGATTGCTAATTTAACATTTTGTTCCGCTTCTTCAAAGTAACGAGCAGCTGTTTCATAATCAGCATCTGTCGCTTGCATGATGATGCGTTTTGAACGTTCGACCAATTTTTCATTTGTTGGTTTTACATCAACCATCAAATTGTTAAAAACTTTACCGATCCCGATCATACTAATAGTAGAGATCATATTCAAGATTAATTTTTGAGCTGTTCCAGATTTTAAGCGAGTTGAGCCGGTTAAAAACTCTGGTCCGCAATCGACTTCAATTGGCAGCTCAGCATGTTGGCTGATTTCTGCCTGTTTGTTACAAGCAATTGTACCGGTCGTCGCACCGATGGAACGGGCATAGTCCAAACCGCCAATCACATAAGGCGTTCGGCCGCTTGCGGCAATACCTACGACCATATCATTCGCCGTTAAATTTAGCTCTTTCAAATCTTGCGCACCAAGCTCGGCGTCATCTTCCGCCCCTTCGACTGCAACAGTCATCGCTTTTTGGCCGCCCGCAATCAAACCGATTACCATTTCTGGCTCTACTCCAAAGGTTGGCACACATTCCGCCGCATCCAACACACCTAAACGTCCGCTAGTCCCAGCTCCCATATAAATCAAGCGTCCACCATTGTTAAAGGCTTCAATCGTCGCCGCAATTACTTTTTCGATTTGTGGCAACTGTTCCGCTACCGCTTCAGACACTTTATGGTCTTCTTGATTCATTAATTTTACCGCTTCGGCTACACTCATTTCATCTAAGCCAAAGGTCGTTTCATTCCGTCGTTCTGTTGTTAAGTTTGCTAAATTAATCATTATTTTCCACACTCTCTAAAATATATTTCTGTCCTGCGTTAATTTGCTGAATCAAAGGGCGGTCTTGTGCAATCACTCGACCAACTACATTGACTTTCTCATCAGCAGGCAGCTGGCGTTTAACTACTTGTATTTCCCCCATGTACCGTAAGTACTTGGCATTATCGATCGTTACCGCACCGACTAAACGCTCTCTGGCTGGCAAAGGAACGATGGTTGGAAGCTGTTTGAATCTAGCCTCCGCACTACGAACCACGTCCCGCGCTTCATCTTGTCGGTTAACATGCTCCCCTAGAACATTGGTGATTTGTTGATCAAAGGACTCCACATGTAGCAATAAGGTTTCTTTTTTTATATACGTAGAAAATTGCTTCATCACGACAGCTGACAAACCGCTATCACCGATATAAACCTTGTCCGTATCCATTAATAAGTCGATGGCCGCAGCCAAAGGATGCATTCCCCGGTGCTCCTCTAAAGTCGGCAAACCTTGATACAAGGGGCCGCGTAACTTTTCATCACCTGGTACGAAGCCTTGAATTGTAAAACCGGAAGCTTTTAGCCATTGATTCTTTTGGCGATACCAGTTTTTATCCAAAGCGGTCTCTGGTCTAGGATAATAATTGTGCCACGCTTCTAGCCGACTAAAATCGGCATGAGCCATTTTTAATTCAAGCAGATCGACTTCTGTAATGGTCGAAGCATTTAGTGCGATCGACATCTTTTGTGAGAGCTCGGCAATCTGTTGATTACTAATTTGATAATCCATTCGCAAGCCCGTCACACCAATTTCTTGAAGCTGATCCACTCGCTCAAAAGAAAAACCAGCGCGCTTCAATGCCTCTCCCGAAATATCTACCATAAGCCCTAAGTCAAATTTCTTTGCTAGCAACCCAAGTTCAGTTAAGCGTTTACGATACTGAGTAGCATCATCTTCTGGGATATGTAAAGAAGTGAATATTCCTGAGAAACCCACACGGGCCATTTTTTCGATGTACTGCTTTGTTTCAGTCGTTAATTCTTCATTTAAGAAAATTGAAAAACCAAACATCTGCGACCTCCTTATTGAAATCCAATTATTTTCATCACAGCTTATTCTTTAAACAAACTACTTATGAAAACCATTTCAACTTTACGATTTGATTATAAGTGCTTGATCAAAAAAATGCAATACAATTTCACAATTTTATTTATCGAGATGAAATCTCATTTCTTGAATAAGCAAAGTAACCGCCTTTTTCCCTTTTTTTAGGTATACTGTTCAATGACATTTGAAAGGAGCATCAGTAGTATGAAAATTGCAATTGCCGGAGCCGGAGCAATGGGCAGTCGGATCGGATTAATGCTTCATCAGGCAGGGAACGAAGTGATTTTGATTGATCGGTGGCCTGAACATATTAAGACGATTCGTGAAAAGGTCTTAATCGGAACGTTTGAAGATCATGAAATTGTGGCACATTTGCCGATCTTCTCACCCGAGGAAATCGTAGCAGATCATGCAACTGTTGATCTAGTTGTCGCATTGACTAAATCAATGCAACTTGAAGCGATGTTTCAGGATATCAAACCAATCATTGGTGAAAAAACGTTTGTCTTCTGTCTTTTGAATGGTTTAGGCCACGAAGAGACTTTAGCAAAATTCGTGCCTAGAGAAAATATTATTTTTGGCACAACTACTTGGACGGCTGGCTTAGCTGGACCAGGACATGCAAAGCTAGTCGGTACCGGAAGCATCGAGTTAGAAAATTTAGCTCCAAAAGGGAAAGCTTTCACGCTAGAAGTGTTAGAAGTTTTCCAACAAGCACAGCTAAATCCAATCTATAGTAGCAATGTCCGCTACTCTATCTGGAAAAAAGCGTGCATCAATGGCACGCTAAATGGTTTATGTACGATTTTAGATTGCAATATCGCCGATTTAGGTTCATTGCAAGTGACTAAAGGACTATTGCAAGCAATCGTTGCAGAATTTGCAGCCGTTGCACAGGCTGAAGGAATCGAATTAAATCAGCACCAAGTCATTCAAGCCATTGAAGCGACTTATGATATAAAAACCCAAGGATTACACTACCCGTCAATGTATCAGGACTTGATTTTGAACCATCGCAAAACAGAAATCGACTATATTAACGGAGCGGTTTGGCAAAAAGGGCAAAACTATCAGATTGCTACGCCTTATTGCGCTTTTTTAACACAATTAGTTCACGGGAAAGAAGAACTTTTACAAGCAAACTAAAAAAAGCGCCTAGGCGCTTTTTTAGTTTGAATCAATTCTATTTTCTTCCGATAAAAAATGATACTACTGCTACGACAATGACTGCACCAATAATAGAAGGAATCAATGCCATACCGGCTAAGCTAGGGCCCCATGAGCCAAGTAGTGCTTGACCGATCGCAGATCCTACTAAACCAGCAACAATGTTTGCAATCCAGCCCATTGATCCGCCTTTTTTAGTAATTGCTCCAGCAATTGCTCCAATGACTGCACCAATGATTAAACTCCATAACCAACCCATTATTCTTCCCTTCTTTCAATATAAAATAATTACACTATTATGATACAAGTAAGTCGTATAAATTGCAAAAAATCAGCATTTGATAAGCCTATAAAAAACTAAAACACCGATTGTATCAGCCTTAGCTTCAACTGAACTCACCTTTTTCAATAATTTCTGCAAAAATGAAATTATTGAAAAGTTGTTCCGTTTTACATCGTCCAGCTTGGATTTAAAGATCGAAAAACTCAAATCAACCATTTTTTTGATTTTTATTAGCAAAAAATAGAATTATGTAAGTAAACAAGGAAAACTGAATGAAAGTTTCTTCATCAAAATGGAATTGTCAGAATATTTTGGTATTATAATCAAATAATTATCAGAATATTTTAAATCTACAAACTATTCTATCTATTGAAAAGCGAGGCAGTTCTATGGAAAATAAATTACAAAAGCAAATGACTTCACGCCACATTATGATGTTGGCACTTGGCGGGGCAATCGGTGCTGGCCTATTTAAAGGCAGTGGCGAGGCCATCGGAATTGCCGGACCTTCGGTGATCTTAGCCTTTCTTTTAGGCGGATTGGTTCTTTTTATCGTGATGAACGGCTTAGGTCGTTTAGTTTTAAACAGTGACAATGTTCAAGGGTTATCAGGGATCATCAAACCATTTCTCGGTGATCGAACCGCCGACTTCATTGATTGGTTGTATTGGTCTTTGTGGATGGTTAATATTATCGCCGAAGCAGTTGCCGCGGCCAGCTTCCTACAGCTGTGGTTTCCCCATGTTCCGGCTTGGATTTTTGTTTTGATTTTAGCGGTGCTGACCACAGTGATTAATTTATACTCGGTTCGTCTTTTTGCGGAGACCGAATATTGGTTAGCTTTTATCAAAATTGCTGTGATCATGATTTTAATTGCCTTCAGCGCCTATTTAGTTGGCCACGAAATATTCAACATTGGTTTTATGGATACAATCTCCCGTATGAATAGTCATGGCGGATTCACCCCTCATGGTCTGCACGGGTTGATTAATTCGCTGTTAGTAGTGATTTATTCATATGGCGGTTCTGAATTGATCGCTATTACCGTCAGTGAAACGGAAGATCCAAAAACAGCAATCCCTAAAGCGATTAAAGGTGTGATGGGACGGATCATTTCATTTTATATTATTCCAATGACTTTATTACTGATTATTTACCGCTGGGATACCCTGGCTGCTACGACCGCGAGCCCCTTTGTCATGGTCTTCCAAAAAATGCACATTCCCTTTGCAACAGACATTGTGAATTTTGTGATTGTTTTGGCACTCTTTTCTTCTATTAACTCCGGGGTCTATGCTTCTTCTAGAACATTGTACTTCCGAGTGAAAGACAACAGTGGCTTCACCTCAAAACTAGCCGTATTGAATAAACACCAAGTCCCTCAAAGAGCCGTACTTTTTTGTACCGGTACTTTGTATCTTGGCGTCATTCTGTCATACTTCTTAGGTAATAAATTGTTTAACTATTTGGTTGGTTCACTCTCTTATTCTGTTTTACTGACATGGTTGTTAATTAGTGTTGCGGCTTTCGTCCTAGCTTTGAGAAAAGGAACCACGGTCGAACGTTTCTTCAGCGGTCTTGTGATTCTCATCTTAGGTTTGATCTTCATCGGTATTCTGATGAACAATCCCATCGGCGTTACACTCTTTACCGCGTGTATCTATCTGATTATTTTCCTAAGTTATCGCACCAAACAAACCGATCCTCTTTCTGAACAAGGCTAAAAAAGAACTGCCGAGTCATTCCTTTAAGAATGACTCGGCAGTTCTTTTTTTGGATAGTTGTAAAAATCAAATTATTTTTCTTCGCTACCCATAAATTTAGCAACAAAAGCTGCAATCACAGCTCCCAAAGTTGGTGCTAATAAATATACCCAGTAGTGAGATAACGCGCTACCGCCAGCGAAAATCGCAGGGCCTAAGCTACGAGCGGCATTTAATGATCCGCCAGTTAAGTTTAAAGCAACGATAATCAAGAAGGCTAATGTAAGACCAATCGCTACTGGAGCCATTTGTGCATTACCATATTTTTCGCTTGTAACCATCAAGATAACAAAAACGAATAGGAAGGTAATCAACGTTTCAACACCAAATGCTTGTGCAGCACTGATATTTGGGAAATCAGTTTGACCAAAACCATCGCTAGGTAATTTTAATGCATGGACATAAAGATATAAAATTGCTGAAGCTACAATTGAACCTAACGCTTGGGCAATAATGTAAAAAATCCCATCTTTGACTTCTAAACGCTTATTAATCATCATCGCAATTGAAACGCCTGGATTGAAGTTCCCACCTGAGACGCCTCCGACAGCGTAAGCCATCACAGTAATTGCTAAACCAAAGGCTAAACCAATTGTTAATGTCCCACCTTTAGCCACAACGACTGTACCAGTACCTAGAAAAACTAGCATGAAGGTACCAATAAATTCTGCAAAATATTTTTTCATTTGCTTTCAACCACCTTTTTTTATTCATTCAAAAACTAAGTTTATTTTAAATTTTATGTTTTGTAAAGCAATAACCTTTCATAAATCATTATATTTTTCACCTTGTTAAAACAGCATATTTCCGGAATATAAAAAAATCTTACATTCATTTTCATCTAAAAATGAAAACGAATGTAAGATTAAGTTGCATTGATAGCTTAAACCAATTCTACTTGGACATCGATGTTGCCCTTTGTCGCTTTTGAGTAAGGACAAAACTCGTGTGCTTCTTCAACGATCTTTTCTGCTTCAGCTTTTTCCACTCCAGGGATAGACGTTTCTAGGATCACGCCAATTTGATAGCCACCATCATCCAATTGATATAATGAAACGCGGGCTTTCACTTCTGCATCTGACTCAAGATTATGTTCCTTCAACATATGATGAACCGCACCGTTAAAACAAGAAGCATAGCCTGCCGCAAATAATTGCTCTGGATTGGTTCCCTCTGCATGAATTGAAGGTGGCTCGATCTTCATCTTCATACTACCATTTGGTGCTTGAACTTCGCCGGTACGTCCGCCATGATTAATCATCGCTGTTTCATACAATTTTTTCAAAATTCGTCATTCCCTTCTGGTTTCCTAACTCAAGTGTATGCTGTTATTAGCGGAAACTCAAAAATATTGCTCAGAAAAATGAAATTAAACAAATTATTTTGCCAACAGTTTAGCCTATTAAAAAGAATGCTTGGAATGAACTGAAATTGTTCAATCTTTCTCAAACAACTCCCTCCCTCTACTTTTTTGTTATAATAGGCAACGAGGGAGGGGAAAACATGAAAAAGATTTTTTTAATTTGTTTAGTCGCAACTTTTGCCTTAATCGGCTGTCAGCGCGACTCATCACAAAAAAGCTCAGACTCATCAAGTGCTAAACAAACCGTTTCAAAAAGTTCTACTTCTCAAAAAACTGAACTTTCTAGCACCACCCCCGCAAGCCAATCTACGACAACCACCAGAGCAGAAATGACCAGCAATTCGACGACTGCTGACTCAACGACACTTTCTTCCAGCGAAGCAACGCTGACCGATATTGTCGCTGCCAACGAATTTGGCGGCTATGCCACCTTCTATTTTAACGGGATCAATGTCCCTGATTCGATCAATATTAATACCAACTCAAATCAAGTGATCTTTAACCCCGGTGTCAATAATGAAGCCGCTTATACCCTGACTATGAAAAATATCCCCACTAGGCCAATTCGGGTCTTCTCAGCAGATAACCACGAAATTCGAACAGTCTATGTCTCCACTCAGCTTTCGGTGGGAGAACAGCTTTCCGGCAGCTATCGGCCAAATAATCAAGCAGGCGTACTTTATCTTTTCCATAATAAACATGGCAGTCTCTCCTTAGCGACACCTAATTATGCCGGCAACGTACCACAAGACCAAACCGATGTCATGATCGAGGCCTTACAATAAACACGACTATTTTATCCGAGTATTTCTTTTTACTCGGTTTTTTTGTATTTCCTTTTACTTTGCAAACAAAGCTTACTGATTTCGGACTTTATTAGCCATTTTCCCCTGCCTTCGTTTGGCAATCAACATTTGGACATACGCAGCCTTATTCGTGAGCCGTTTCTGCTTTGGCCTTTTCTCAACTGCGTCTAACGCGGCAATTTCAGCTACACCATGATTTTGAGTGTTTGCAATTGAGCATCCCTTGGTAACAGCTATTTTTTTAGTTTCAGCTAATTGCCCTTCATTTTCTTTAACTTCTGCTGGCACTTGGCCAGTCTTTATTGGCGGCTTTTCCTCAATAAACTCGATTTTGAACTTTTCCGGACTTGCCTCTTCTGGTAAATAGGGCTGGATCAATGCTAAGTGTTCTCCTTCACTTAACTTAGTCGGATCAAAACCCGTTGGCACCGTGATTTTTACGACTTCCAATGGTTCATCTTCTGGATTGGCAGCCACTTCTGCTGGTTTCTCATCATCGAGCACGCTTTCAGTTGGATACGTCTCTTTAGTTCTGGGTCTGGTTGATTTAATAAATTTTGCAAAACGCCGTACTCCAGCTCTTTCAAAAATACTTAGCGTTGTCAAAATCTCAAAAATCCCATCCGCCTCCGCTTTTGTGCGAGTTTCATCCGCATTTCTTAATGTTAGCATGTGCCTCTTATCCGTTACATCAGTAAAAACAGCCACATAACGCAACTGTAATTCTTGATTTTTTCGCCGTCCGCTACCAGTAGCTTTTAACCGCTGACTATATTGCCGAGTTGTTTCACAGAAGCGATGGTAGTCAGGTTTATTGTTAAATAGCCGCTCAATGACTTTTCCCCATTCACCACCTTTAAAATAGCTCTTGAAATAAGGACAAAATTGACGCAGCACAGAATTAGGCCCCGCCGACAAAAATATTTCGCAAATCAGCTCTTTGAACATAAAAGAAAAATCATCTACTACTAAGGCATTTCGTACCATGATGGCAACCGCGTACTCGATCACAGCTGATGCATTTTGAGTTGCTTCATAATAGGTCACAACCTTTTTCTCCAATGTTTCCCGTTTCATTGTGAATAATTGTCTTTGAGTCAATTCTGGGTTCTTCATCTCTGCTCTTCCTCCTTAGAAAATTTCTGCTCAAACACATCATAGCGCTAGCAAGACCAAAAGCCGAACTCAAAATTCTTACAAGAAAAAAATAATTTTAGCACTTCGGTGATAAAAAAACATGCCTACATAAAAAAAGAGACCTGAAACTCAGATCTCCAACGTCAAAACTACTTCAGTAAAAAATTTAAATCTCCTTTTTGAAAAAGAAATAATCACAACCTGAGACTGGAACATCTCCTATTTTTCCAAATTCCTGATAGCCATTCTTTGCGTAGAAACGCGGGGCTTCAAAGGAAAATGTTTCAAGATGGATTACGTTGCATTTTTCCCTTTTAGCGATTTCTTCCATCTTGATTAGTAACTTTTTCCCTTGACCCTGCCCCCGTAATGACTCATCCACCCAGAAAAAATCAATGTGCATGATATTCCAAAAGCTATGCGCCGTGATACCTCCCACCACTTTTTCCTCGTCATTATATAAATAACAGCCAAAAGAAGCCTCTGGCAACGTGTCGATCGAACTTGGCAAGCTGCTATTCCCAAACTCAACAACTTTCTCTCTTACCACTTCCTGCATTTCCAAGGTATTGTTTTCGATAAGATCCATTTTTATCCCCCTAAATCTCTTCAGCGCTACTATTAGATAAGATTCCCTGTAATACTAAAACAATGAATTTCTGTCTTGTAGTGCATTTTTCACTAACTCTATCAAGTATAGCAAACATCTCCTGAAACTGTTGCTCATCTTAATAGTGTAGAAAATTTACCTTTTTAGAAAACAAAAAAAGCTAGAACCCTTATCAACTAAGGATTCTAGCTTGAAATAATCAAAAGAGATTATTTTACTGTTACAGTTGCGCCAACTTCTTCTAAAGCAGCTTTAAGAGCTTCAGCGTCTTCTTTAGATACATCTTCTTTAACTGGTGCAGGAGCGCCATCAACTACAGCTTTAGCTTCTTTCAAGCCTAAGCCAGTTGCTTCACGAACTGCTTTGATAACTTTAACTTTTTGGTCACCTACAGCTGTTAATTCAACTGTAAATTCTGTTTGTTCTTCAGCAGCAGGACCTGCAGCAGCGCCAGCAGCAGCTACAGGAGCAGCAGCAGTTACGCCAAATTCGTCTTCGATAGCTTTAACTAAGTCGTTTAATTCTAAGATTGTTGCGCCTTTAAGCTCTTCAACAATGTTTTCAATGTTCAATGCCATTTTAAATTTCCTCCGTTTGAGTAAGTTTTTTTTATTTTTTATTTATGCAGCAATTAAGCTACTTCTTCTTCTTTTTCTGCGACTGCTTTCACAGCGTAAGCCACGTTGCGGACTGGCGCTTGAAGAACAGATAACAGCATAGAAAGAAGTCCATCGCGGTTTGGTAGTTTTGCAAGAGCAGTAATTTCTTCGATAGAAGCTACTTTTCCTTCAATGATACCACCTTTGATTTCTAGTTTTTCAGCTGTTTTAGCGAATTCATCGATAATTTTAGCTGGGGCAACTACGTCTTCATTACTGAACGCTACAGCAGTAGGTCCTGTGAAGACTTCATCTAATCCACTCAAGCCAGCTTTTTCAGCAGCACGAGTTAAGATAGAATTTTTGATAACTTTCATTTCAACGTTAGCGTCGCGTAGTTGTTTACGTAATTCAGTCACTTGTTCTACAGTAAGACCACGATAATCAACGATAACGGCTGAAGCTGCTGCGCTGAATTTTTCAGTGACTTCATCAACGATAGCGGCTTTTTTAGCGATTGCTACTTCACTCATTATATATTTCACCTCCTGATTTTGATGGGGAGAGTATCTTTTGCCAAAGCAAAAAAATACCCTATGCCACCGTAGACATAGAGGGACTATTGAATGTTCTCAATAAATGTCCTCGGTAGGAAATTAAGACTTACGTCACCTACTGTCTTCGGTCCAGTTAATTAATAACCTCGACTAACTTACCATAGATAAGCTAGCCGAGTCAAGTATTTTTCTAAAATTAATTAGATTGTTTGTTCAACATGGATACCAGGTCCAAATGTTGTTGTTAGTGAAATGTTTTTGATGTATTGACCTTTAGCAGTTGCAGGTTTTGCTTTTACTAAAGTTTCGTTGATTGTGTTGAAGTTTTCAACCAATTTAGCATCATCAAATGATACTTTACCGATTGGTACATGTACGTTACCAGCTTTATCAACACGGTACGTTACTTTACCAGCTTTTACTTCTTCAACAGCTTTTGTAACATCCATTGTTACAGTACCAGTTTTAGGGTTAGGCATTAAACCTTTTGGTCCAAGCACACGACCTAATTTACCAACTGTCGCCATCATATCAGGTGTCGCAACAACAACGTCAAAGTCGAACCATCCACCTTGGATTTTTGCAACCATGTCGTCGTCGCCAACGAAATCAGCGCCAGCAGCTTCTGCTTCTTTTGCTTTTTCGCCTTTAGCGAAGACTAAAACAGTTTGTGTTTTACCAGTTCCGTTTGGAAGCACAACTGCTCCACGGATTTGTTGGTCTGCTTTTTTAGGATCTACGCTTAATTTGTAAGCAACTTCAACCGTTGCGTCAAATTTTGCGAAGTTAATTTCTTTTGCTAGTGCTACTGCTTCCGCAACTGGGTAAGCTTTAGTAGTATCAACTTTTTTTAATGCATCTTGCATTTTTTTGCTCTTTTTAGCCATTTTGTTTCCTCCTTGATGTGGTTATAACGGTAGAACCTCCCACGTGTTCCGTATCTTTAGATAGGGAGCCAACTGAGAAGCTACTTTCTTGGGTCGTCGAAAATTATTCGACAGTGATCCCCATGCTTCGTGCAGTTCCTTCAACCATGCGCATTGCTGACTCAACGGTAGCAGCGTTTAGGTCTTGCATTTTCAACTCAGCGATTTCTTTTACTTGATCGCTAGTAACTTTTGCAACTTTAGTTTTGTTTGGTTCGCCAGAACCTTTTTCAACACCGGCAGCTTTTTTCAATAATACAGCAGCTGGTGGTGTTTTTGTGATAAATGTAAATGAACGGTCTTCATATACAGAGATCACAACTGGAATGATCAAACCTGCTTGATCAGCTGTACGAGCATTGAATTCTTTCGTGAATCCCATGATGTTGATACCCGCTTGACCTAGTGCAGGACCTACTGGGGGAGCTGGTGTTGCTTTCCCTGCAGGAATTTGCAGTTTAACTAATTTTTCTACTTTCTTTGCCACGAGACATACCTCCTTGAGTCCGTGATGTGGTTAATTGGAGATCAAAATTTCTCCTCCCACTTAAAACATGTGTATAAAGACACACTTTGGTATCATAGCAGACTCTTCAAGCAAATGCAAGTTCCAGCTTTTAACTGTTGAAATTTTTGGACAATAACAAAACACTTCACAATCTCTTTAACTACTATGAGAATAACAAAATAAATTATTAATCTAACTATTTTATGAAAGCGGATATGTTACACTATGATCGACTTGATGAGGATTTTCATCGGATAAATTAAGGAGGTTTAAATAATGGAAGTTTTAAAATATCGAAGTGTTTTTGACATTATTGGTCCAGTTATGGTGGGCCCAAGTAGCTCGCATACTGCTGGTGCTGCACGAATTGGAAAAGTTTGCCGCATGATCTTTGGGGAACGCCCCGACTCAGTAGAATTTGATTTATATGAATCGTTTGCCAAGACCTATCGTGGTCATGGAACAGATATTGCTTTAGTCGGCGGTATTTTAGGGATGGAACCAGATGACTCCCGTTTATCCGATTCATTGAAAATCGCTCACGAACAAGGAATGGAAGTTTTATTCGTACCGAAAAAAGAAATCGCTGATCATCCCAACACAGTTACCTTGCGCATGATCAAAGGTGACTTAGAGATGTCCATTACCGGTGTCTCAATCGGCGGCGGAAATATTCAAATTACCGAAATGAATGGTTACAGCATCTCATTGGGGATGGGGAATCCGACTTATATCATTATTAATAAAGACGTACCTGGTTTGCTTTCGCGTGTTTCTACGATCTTTATGAAACATGGCCTAAACATTGGTAAAGTGACGATGACTCGTAAGACGCGTGGCGAAAACGGCATCGTACTCTTAGAGATCGATGATACGCCGGACGATCCAGAAGGATTACGCCAAGAAATCAAACAAGAAGACGATGTTTTAAGTGTGACGTATTTCAAATAGCAGAGCTAACAAATAAAATAAATGAATACCTTAATATGAATGAGGAGGAATTGTCATGTTTTATTCGATCCAAGAGCTGGTTGAACAAGCAAAGGATTATCCAACAATCGGCGAATTGATGATCGCGACTGAAATGGAATTAACTGATCGGACTCGTGAAGAAATCATTGCGTTAATGGAACGCAATTTAGAAGTGATGGAAAGCTCCATCGAAGAAGGCGTCAAAGGTGTGACTTCTGTTACAAGAATTACCGGTGGAGATGCTAAACGGATGAATGAATACATCGAAAGCGGCAAATTTATGAGTGGTGAAACAATCTTGAAAGCCGTTCGTAATGGGATTGCTGTCAATGAAGTCAATGCGAAGATGGGCTTAGTATGTGCCACCCCGACTGCCGGCAGTGCTGGTGTTCTACCTGGTGTCTTGATGGCCGCGCGTGAGAAATTAGACTTGACTCACGAAGAACAAATCGACTTTCTATTTACTGCTGGCGCTTTCGGTTTAGTCATGGCTAACAATGCCTCGATCTCCGGTGCAGAAGGCGGCTGTCAAGCCGAAGTTGGTTCTGCCAGCGCCATGTCAGCAGCTGCACTAGTCGCAGCAAATGGCGGGACACCGGAAATGGCTGCCAATGCACTAGCGATTACCTTGAAAAATGTTATGGGCTTGATCTGTGACCCTGTGGCCGGATTAGTCGAAGTTCCTTGTGTAAAACGTAATGCAATGGGCGCTTCTCAAGCCTTCATCTCAGCAGATATGGCGCTAGCGGGAATCCGTAGTGTTATCCCACCCGATGAAGTCGTTGAAGCAATGTACAAAGTCGGTCGGGCTATGCCACAGATCTTCAAAGAAACAGCAGAAGGCGGCGTTGCTACGACACCAACTGGTTTACGTTTGCAAAAACAAGTCTTTGGCGAACCAGAAAAAGTAACTGTTTAATAAATTTAACAAAAAAGTCCGCTGGCGATGATCGTCAGCGGACTTTTTTACTTACATTAATTTTGTATTTTTGATCTCATCGATAGTTTTTGTCCCAGCAAGCTGCATAGTAATTGAAAGTTCTTTGTTCAAATGATCAAAGACTGATTTCACGCCCTCTGCTCCGCCAAGATTCAAACCATAAATTACTGGACGACCGATAGCAACTAAGTCAGCTCCGCTAGCTAATGCTTTAAAAACATGTTCGCCACGACGCACGCCACTATCAAAGACGATTGGCACACGTTTGTTTACGACAGCGGCGATTAATGGCAAGACATCAAAAGAAGCAGGTCCACCATCTAATTGACGTCCACCGTGATTTGAAACCCAGATACCATCTGCCCCAGCTGCAATCGCAACTTCAGCATCTTCTGGTGATTGAATGCCTTTAACAAAAACGGGTAAATTCGTCAGATCTTTAATTTTTTTAATATCTTCAGGAACCAAGCCTTGTTTAGCTGCGGCATAGATTTCTGCGATACCTTTACCTTCACCATCGCCGCTAGCACTCTTTTCACTATATGCAGCAAGGTTTGGCATTGGTAATGGGAATTGGAAGTTATTGATAATGTCTTCTTCGCGGTAACCGCCTAAAGTAGAATCAGCCGTCAAAATAATTGCTTTGGCGCCAGCTTTAACTGCTTTTTCCAAAATAAATTCGTTAAAGCCATCATCTTTACTCATATACAATTGGAAGAATTGCGGAGCTTCTGGCGCCGCTGCGGCAGCATCTTCAATTGTGGTATTCGCATAGGTGCTGATTGAGAAGATTGATCCAGCCGCTGCTACCCCTTTGGCCGTGTCTGCTTCACCTTTTTCATGGGCCAATCCTTGAGCCGCTGATGGCGCTTGAATAATTGGTGTTGCTAATTCTATGTCCCAAAGTTTCGTACTTAAGTCGGCGTGATCAACACCTCGTAATACACGAGGCATAATTGTTTTATTGTTAAATGAAGTTGTATTTTCTTTCATTGTCCATTCGTCTTCAGAACCACCGCGAATATAACCAAACGCACCCTTATCCATCCGTTCTTTGACGCGTCCTTCTAATGAAGCGATATTTACGATTTCAATTGGATGTTCTTCGTTACTTGTTTGATAAGCCATGATACAGTCCTTCTTTCTTTTGAATACATGAGTTATTTTAATGCTCTTACAAAAAGTAAGCAAGGATTTTGTCTCCTATTGCCACAAGAAATTTGCAATGGCTTGGTCTACCTCTGGATTTTCATGTAATTGGCTGTGTTGTGCGTTAGATCCAGTAAAAATCTGATAACTGATTGGATTTCCATGATTTTTTAGTAACGAATAAGTCGCCAAAGCACTAGTCACTGGTACTGTCCCATCCGATGGGGTCATCTGATCTAGTTTCCCTGCTATTAATAAAGCTGATAATTTGTTTGATACATTGGCGATGCTGTTACTATAGTCAAGATAGCGGCTCGCCTGTTGATCGGGGCCATTTTGTAGTAAATCGTCAATTGATTGTTCACCTAACGTATCGATAAACTCGTTGAATGGCGCGCCAATCGAGATAAACTTTTTAATCATCGATGCATCATCTGGCTGGCCATAAGTCGTTAAATAGCGTAGCGAACTAACGCCGCCCATTGAATGACCAACTAAGTTAACCTGCTCAACGCCTTGTTGTTTCAAATAGTTTAAAACCAAATAGATCCACTCAGTTTGATTCCATTCATTGTCTTTATTAGCCGCAAATAGGACTTGGATACTAGGATTGTCCTTTTTCTTACTTAATTGTCCAGTGACTTGCAGGCTACCATCTGCTTGCACAATAATCTCCATTTCCTTTTTAGTCGCTGCTTGTTCCGTCAACCGTTGGATCATTCCGCCAAAAGAATTGATGGTTCCACCATAACCGTGGATAAAGACCGTTGGTACCGAGCTTTTCTTCAATTCATGCTCGGCTTTTGCTGTTGTTTGTCTTTTTGTATTTTTGGGTGTGTCTGCTTGTTCTCTGCCACATCCCATAAGTCCGAAGATCATCACTAAAGCAAACAAACTGATCATTATTTTTTTCATCTCGTCACCCTCACCTTCGATTAGTTGGTATAAAAACGTTAATGTCTAATCAAAAAAAGCCGAAGCAATCACTGCCTCAGCTTAATGGATTAAATTTTATCGACTTGGTCAAAATCTAACTCGGTACTAGTTTCACGACCGAACATATCGATATTGGCTTTGATCTTATCGCGTTCTTCGTCAATCTCAGTGATGACTCCTTCAAGTCCAGCAAAAGCACCTTCGATGATTTTTACTGTTTCGCCAACTTCGACTTCAAGATCGTGTTGACGTGTGCTCATCCCTAATGAACGCAAGATATGATTGATTTCCTCAGGCATCAATGGCGCTGGCTTGCTTCCGGCACCGTGTGAACCAACAAAACCAGTTACACCAGGTGTATTTCGAACAACATACCAAGAATCATCGGTCATCACCATTTCAACTAACACATAACCAGGGAAAGTTTTATGAACGATTTCTTTTTCTTTACCGCCCTTGACTTCTGTCTCAGTTTCTTCAGGGACAACCACGCGGAAGATATAGTCTTCCATCCGCATACTTTGTGCACGTGATTCAATGTTCGCCTTTACTTTGTTTTCATAGCCGGAATAAGTATGCAATACATACCATTGTTTTTCAAAAGATTCCATTTTCGCCATCGGCTCCTCGTTCTAAAATAAAAAAACCTCAGCAATCGCAAGGTTTTTTCTCACAAACAGTATAACATGCTTTTTTTGAATTGGCTACTAACGAATGATCAAATTGATCAATGCTTGAATCGCTGTATCCATGATGAAAAACATCAACGCAAAAATGATGGCTGTTTCGATAACAACTAATGAATCATGGCGTAATTGTTTTTTTGAAGGCCATGAAACAAGTTTCATTTCTTCTCTGACACTCCGTAAAAAATTCAAACGTTTATCCCCCTACTAATTATTTTGTTTCTTTATGTATCGTGTATTGATTACAATGTTTACAAAACTTATTGATCTCTAAACGCTCTCCGCGTTTGCCTTCACTCACTGATTTCGTGTAGTTTCTAGAACCACAAACTGTGCAGGCTAGAGCCGCTTTCTTTGTTGCCACAGCGATCACTCCTAATTCCTATTGATGTATTCATTTTTTTTACAAAAAAATGAGTCGGATTGTCATGCCGTATACCATCCAACTAAAACTTTTCAACTTTGCCTTCATTTAAGACATCGGTTGATTCACGACAAGCTAACATTGCGAAAAGTTGGACTCGCATCCTAATTCCTATTAATGTATTCATTTTTTTACAAAAAAATGAGTCGGATTGTCATGCCGTATACCATCTGGCTAACGAACATGTCACCCACAAAGCTACAGACTAACATTATCATCTATTTTTTTTAATGTCAATCTCCGGAGCAAATTCTGTATTTCAAGTCATTCGCTGGATTAGATTGAATTGTTTCTAAAATAAATTTCTTTATCTAGAAGAATATGATAGTATGATGAAAGAATGAATAGCTTTATTGGAGGGTTATTGGATGTTATTAAAAAGTCTCGTTTATCCCAAAGAAAATTTAACAACCATCAACGAATCGACATCATTGCAGGAAGCTTTAGACATTTTAGAAAAGACTGGTTTTCGTTGTGTTCCGATTCTAGATGAAAGTAATCAAATTTTCCGAGGCAATATCTATAAAATGCATATTTACCGGCACAAAGCAAACGGTGGCGATATGGATCTGCCCGTCACTCATTTGCTGAAAAATGCAACAAAATTTATTTCATTAGATACTTCGTTTTTCAAGATCTTTTTTACGATTAAAGAACTGCCTTATATCACTGTATTAGATGAAGATCATCATTTTTACGGTATTTTAACCCACAGCACTTTATTGAATATGCTATCCCAATCTTGGAATGTTCAAACAGGAAGTTATGTGCTGACGATTGTATCTACCGGCAAACGTGGCGATCTGGCCGTAATGGCAAAAATCATTTCAAAATTTACCACAATTGCCAGCTGTATCACTTTAGATGTTGGTAAAGATTTCAAAGGTCGACGGACTCTGTTTACGTTACCGGCCGGCGTAGATGAAAATAAACTAAATCAAATTATCGATCACCTTGAACGCAAACATTTCGAGATCAAAGATGTGGAAGCTTTGTCGATGAAAGACTAATCAACTGAATATAAAAGACGAGCCGTTAGTTGCAGGCTCGTCTTTTTTTAGATTTGTTTGGCAAAATGCAAACGTTGATTTAAGTAATACATAATGGGTGCCGAGATTGTCATGATAATCGCTTCACTCAAAGCCGTCCAGCCGTAAGTTGGCCAGAAAGGCAATTGGGCCGTCAAATTCAGCATCAATGCGATTAAAAACATACTTACGCTGAAGAATACGACATTTAAAGCCAAGCGAATTTTTGTATTTTTAACAATATTTTGTAGGCTCGCTGTTAAAGCTAACGCCAACAATGTTTGTCCCCCACCGAACACGACATCTAGCCAACCCATACCGAAGATGGCATTATACACGACCACTCCGCCGAGGATTCCCCATAGATATTTTCGATTAAAAACTACCAAATGATTCAAACTTTCTGAGATTCGAAATTGGATCGCACCAGAAGCTACCGGTGAAACTAAAATCGTCAAGGCTAAATAAAGCGCCATGATAATCCCATTGGTCACTACCACAGTGACACGTTTACTTTCCGTCAAATTCATATTTTT
>WPCI01024500.1_pt1 | contig 31012 bp, 29 predicted proteins | sample 5399871 | NCBI WGS metagenome assembly WPCI01 (sample SAMN12869469, study PRJNA574797) | sludge metagenome | isolation source: wastewater treatment of pH7 | place: China:Beijing | collected 2019-05-20 | reverse complement strand
GGCTCGGGTAAGACGGCCACGATGGCCAACCGCATCGCGTACCAAGTCGCCATTGGGGCGGTGGCTCCCAGCGAGGTTCTCGGCCTGACGTTCACACGCAAGGCCGCGGGAGAGCTTGCACAACGTGTCGATCGTGCGCTTGCAAGGTTGCGCCGCGCAGGAATGGACGAGGCTGCGGATTTACGGGAAGAACTTGCTCGTCCCACGATTTCAACTTACAACTCCTTTGCCTCCGAGATTGCCGCAAGCTATGGCATGCTCATCGGTGCCGATCCTGCGGCGCGGTTGATTACAGAGGCCGAACGCTGGCAAATCATGCGGCAGATTGTCTCCGAATGGCCCTATGAGGGCGAAGAGGACGCTCTCAATCTGGCCTCGCCAGCGACCTTGGTCAACACCTCGCTGGATATGGCCGCTGCCCTCATAGACAACCATCGCACGAGCGATGACGCCCGCGTGTTCTTCGACCGTGAGATCATGGCGCTGGAAGAACTGACGGCCACGAAGAAGAAGTTTTCCAAGATGCCCGCCGAATCGAGACATTGGTCCGAGTTGGCGGGCAAAGCCGGAAACTCGCTGCGGTTGCGCAGGCGCCTGCTCGATGTCGTCGATGCCTATCTGGATCGCAAGCGTGCACTCGGCGTCGTTGAGTTTGCCGATCAGGTATCCGTTGCGGCCCACGCGTTACGGGTACACCCGGAGCTGGGGCGAGAACTTGCGAGCAGATATCGGTTGGTGCTTTTGGACGAGTATCAGGACACGTCCGTCAATCAGGCCGAGTTCCTGCTTCAGGCTTTGGCTCCGGCGGTGTCGCCGGTATCTCAGGAGAGAGGGGAAGGGGAGGTCCTTGCGGATGGCAAGGCTGCGGCTGTTGATGGCGGCAAGGAAACACCGTTCCGTTCTGTCTGCGCGGTGGGAGACCCGTACCAGGCCATCTACGGATGGCGTGGAGCCAGTGCCAATGCGCTCGCGGACTTCGAACGGGAGTTCGGGCTCAGGTTGGGGGGAGTTCAGAGTCTGTCCTTGACGGTGTCCTTTCGCAATGACGAGGCCATTCTGGCCGCCGCCAACGCAGTTGCACGTGGAATTCAAACCGAGGCGCTGCCCGTCAGACCCTTGCATCCAAGGCCGAATTCCGGGCTCGGTCGGGTTGTCGAGGTGCGCCCGTTGTTGCGCGAGGACTCCTACCGGGCCATGGCATGGCGCATCCGAGACGTGATGAACGAGGTCGCTGCCGATCCCGAACGGCGCGAACTGGGTGCGGAGATCGCGGTGTTGTGTCGTAAACACAGTTACGTGGAGTACATGACAGCCGCTCTGTCGGAGCTCAATATCCCGTACGAGATTGTTGGAGGAGAAAGTCTCATCCAGCGTCCGGAGATTTTGACGATTCGGGCCGCTTTGGCCGTGCTGGCCACGCCGGGACACAACGATCAATTGCTCCGGTTGCTCACCCTGTACGGCATCGGGGGTTCCGATCTGCGTGCCCTGCGTGCATGGTCTGGTGAGATCGCGGCCAAGGAGATCGCCAAGATGGGAACCTCGGGAACTCCCTCTCTCTCAATCCGTGACGAGCAGAGTCTCGTGGAAGCGGCAACCTTCCTTCCGCAAGCTGACTGGGTGCCCACACACGGGCCGGCTCTGAGTGGCGAAGGGCGCGAGCGCCTGAGCGTGCTCGCGGGTGCACTCACCCGGATGCGAGCCAGTATTCATGCTCCACTATCCGATCTCATAGCCCAAACCTCTCGGTTGCTGGGGATTGACCTTGCGGCGGCGTCGCGCGCCGAAGGTGCCCAGCGGGTGCGGACCTCTCTCGATTCCTTCATCGCATTGGGAGATACCTACGAAAGGGAGCATCCGGGTTCCTCTCTGATCAGCTTCCTCGAATGGTTGGATGCCTCGGACGCCCGCGAGCATGGCGGTGAGGAAGAAGCCGGTGTGGACGATGTCCGTGTGGACGAGGAGATCGAAGTGCGCGCCGGCATCGTGCAGATCTTGACGATCCACGCGGCAAAGGGATTGGAATGGCGTGATCTGGTGGTCATTCCCGAGGTGGTCGATGGCCAGTTCTCGGATGTCACTGGTCGCGTCAGGGCGTGGCCGCAGAACAATGGTGTCTTCCCCTTCCCTCTGCGGGCAGACAGCCGTCACCTCCCGCAGTTTGAGATCTCTCTCTGCGAGGACAACATAGATGCCGGAGTTTCCTATTTTCGTTTCAAGACGGAGTTGCTTCCGGAGTACGAGAGCCAGGAAGCACGCAGGCTTGCATATGTCGCTTTCACTCGGCCGCGGGCGGAGCTTCTCCTTGCTGGCTACGGCCTCAGGAGCGGCGATCATGCAGCCAAGGCGAAACCCTCCGAGGACAATGAGGATGAACTACCTCTCGTGGCCCGCTCCACGTATCTCAGGGATATGCGCGAATACGCTGAGGTTGTCCCAGTCTCGGAGGTGGCAGGCAAGGACTGGCCTGCCGAGCTTGTCGAAGAAGTGGCGGAAACCATGACCAAGGAGGATCTCGTCGCCAGACTGGGGAGGCAGACCGTTCAGCCGGAGGGACTTCCCGATGTCCCACACTATGCGGACATGCCCGAGTTGCTGCGTTGGCCTGACGACGTGCCACGCACACTGGGGCCTTTGACACCGGTCGCTGGAGACGCATCTCCGCACGAATGGAGGTGGCAGGCCGAATTGCTTCTGACGGAACGTCGCGGGCGCGAACAAGAGGCGATGGGGCGGGCCGAACGACCCTACTTCACAGCAACCGACGTCGTTCATCTGTCTGAAGATGCCGAGGCATTCCTCCTCAACCAGCGCCGACCAGTACCCCAGAAGCCATCGCGGGCGGCCCGTCTTGGCACAACGGTGCACGCCAGAATCGCACACCACTTCTCACAACCTTCCACCCTGGACATTGATTCGCTCTTTGAGGTTGCCGAGGTGGATGTCGACATGGAAAGCAGGAGAGAGTCCGAAGAACAGATGCTGGATGCATTCCTTTCCTCGCAATGGGCGAACTATCAGCCACTGGCCATCGAGCAGTCGATGGAGATTGTCGTGGCTGGCAGGATTGTGCGCTGCACGATCGACGCCGTACTGGACACGTCCCGGGTCCCCGGCATGCGCCCCGTCACCATCGTCGATTGGAAATCAGGACGACGGCCGCAACCCCATCAGTTGGCGTCGCGCGAACTTCAGCTCGCGCTCTACCGCTTGGCATGGTCGCGTTCACGCCGCGTTCGACTTGAGGATATTGGCGCGTGTTTCGTCTATCTGCGGGAGCCGGAATCACGGCAGGTTTTGGAAGCCGGAAATCTTACCGAAGACGAAATCAGTGCAAAGATCACTGAGTCGCTTATGAATTAGCGGAGTCGCTTACGGCTTGGCCACGTGGCCGGGTTGTTCATGGCGTTGTCGGGTCCACGTTCCACGCGGGTCCGGTATTCAGCGAGGGATCCGCCTCAATGTCTGCTGCCAGTTCCGTGAGCATGGCCTGCGCATCGCGCTGGATGGCGTCGTTTTCTGTGCGGACACCGTGTATGAGCCAGCGCATGATGTTCAGTTCGTTGATGAGGAAGGCGCGAGTCAGGCAATGCTCGTCCAGGTGCTCACTGCGGGTGTTTTGGTAGGACTCGGTGAAACAATCCAGGATATCGGGCTCCAGATCGAGGAGGTGAACGAGATCCGTAGCAGGATCTCCGACGTGTGCCTCGCCGAATCCTTGGACGGAGGAGACTGCGGATCCTGACCACAGGAAGTTCTCGCTGTCGATGTTTCCGTGCACCACCACGGGTTGGAAGGACCACAGTTCCCTGTTTTCCAATGCCTCAGTCCATCGCCGGCGCAGCACGCTGGGAATGCGACTGATCTGCTCGGCGTCGCCCAGTTCGGCAAGTTGGCGCTGGCGGCACTCCTCCGCGTTGTACACGGGAAGGCCTGCGTGCTCGATGATTTCGCGCGGGAGCATGTGAATGGCCGCCACCGTGCGGCCCAACTCCCGCGCCTCCTCATCGATCAATGCGGCGAAATCGCTGGGAGTGCCGAACGGCTCCGGATAGACCATTGCCCTGCCTCCGGACGAAACCTGGGCGAACCCTGCGGGCCGAATGATGTCAAAGGGAAGCTCGCCACGGCGTAATTCATCCAGTAACAGGGGTGCCAAGCCTGCCTCGGCCTCCAATGCCGTTGCAGCGGTGGAATCCTTGGGACACTTCACGATCCAGCGCCTGCCCCGCGAATCCAGGACGCAACCGGTGACAAAGTCATCCGTTTCGATGTAAGGCGGGCGAGTGCCCACAGCATCGAGGCCGTCAATGGCGCATACGGCGAGGGCTGCAAGGTACAGAGGCGAGATCTTCACGTTTTCAACATACGACGGATCGGCTCTCGGAGGCGACCCCACACTCCAATTCACATCAGAAAACCCACAAACGGTTTATTCGGTCCGTGACGTGAGATACCCGTTGATCTCGTCGGTGAACTTGTGATCGACGGGTATGACGATGTCGTCAAGCTGGCGAATTGGCGCCAGCAGGCGAACTGATGATGTCAGCCACAGTGCGTCAGCCTCCAACAGTTGCTCGATGCGGAACAGTCCCTGCGCGGTGGCGTATCCTCGGTCCACCAGATGGGAGAAGATCGCGTCCTGTGTGGTGCCCTGAAGCAGCCCGAGAGCTGTGGCCGGGGTCCAGATGCGATTGCCGAATCGAGCAATCAGTGTGGACGTTGGCCCCTCCAGTACGTAGCCGTCGGAGCTGACAAAGAGGACGTCGTCGGCTCCGCGGCGCGAAGCCTCCCGCAACGCGGCCTTGTTGACGGCGTAGGAGAGAGTCTTTGCGCCAGCCAGCAGCCAGGGTGCACGTACCGCGATGTCGTGTGGGTAACCACGGTTCAGCACTGCAACCGAGAGACCATCCGTGCGTTCTCTCGCGAAGCCGCTGCTCTCCATGGCAACGACCCAACAGGTGGATCTGTCCGTTCCTTCGATTCCACGTGTTACCACCACTTTCACCAGACGTTCGGGAGCTGGGGCACTCAACTCGATGACCTTGTGAATCGCGGCTTCGACGGCGTCGAGGTCCAGTGCGGGGATGTCGAGCATGGCTGCTGAATTGGCCAGTCGACGCTGATGAGCCTCGACGGCTTGAGGATGGCCATTCATCACTCCCAACACCTCGAAGATACCGTCCCCGCGCGTGACGCCCAGGTCAAGGATGGAGATATGCGGATTCTCGAGATCAACGACGTGAAGTCGGTCGGAGATGGAGGCGGTGGCAGAAGCTTCGACAGGACTGACCAATACGCATGCGGACACGGGAGACTCCCCTCTGTGGTGAGCTGTAACACGTTTCCCCTGTGATCCTATTGGAGTTTTCCACAGCTTGTGGGGACTTTTGGCAAAGAAATCGCCACAACTCTACGGTGTGGACATGTCCGTGAACTCTCAAGCCCGTAATGGTCTGGAAAGCACCGTCCGTCAACTCGTGCGGCAGCGCGGGGTGGATCCGCAGCGCGAACCGGCGGCTCTGGATCGACTCATAGGGGAGGCCCTCTCGGAATACGAGGAGCGTTCCATCCGGGGTCGTGTCGAGCCGCTCGAGGCGGTTGAACCGCTACGCCAAGCGCTTCATGATGTCGTGGGAGGATACGGTCTCCTTCAGCCGCTCCTGGATGATGAGGAGATCGAAGAGATATGGATTGATGAACCGGGCAAGGTATTCATCGCCAAGGATGGGCGTAGCGAACTGACGACCATCGTTCTCAAGGACTCGGACGTTCGTGACCTGGTGGAACGAATGCTGAGGGCGTCCGGTCGACGGCTGGACCTCTCGAGTCCCTTCGTTGACGCCGCGCTCTCCAGCGGTGAACGCCTGCACGCCGTGATTCCCGACATCACGCGCAAGCATTGGGCCGTCAACATTCGCAAGTACGTATTGCGGGCACGATCCCTGTCCGAACTCGTTGCAGTGGACCTCCTTCCGCGCCATGCTGCGGACTTCCTGGACGCCTCCGTCAGAGCTGGTCTGCACGTTCTCGTGTCTGGAGCAACGCAGGCGGGGAAGACCACGCTGTTGCGCGCACTTCTGGGGTCCGTACCGGCGGGCGAGCGGATTGTCAGCGCGGAAGAAGTCTTCGAACTCAATTTGGAGCACCGCGATGTCGTCTCCATGCAAACGCGTCCCCCATCCATCGAAGGTCGTGGGGAAGTCACGTTGCGGCGTCTCGTCCGCGAGGCACTTCGGATGCGTCCGGAACGAATCGTCATTGGAGAAGTACGCGCAGCAGAAGCCTTTGACCTGCTCATTGCGCTGAACTCCGGAATTCCGGGCGCGTGTACCATCCACGCCAACTCGGCTCGTGAAGCGGTGCTCAAACTTTGCACGCTGCCGCTGCTCGCAGGGGAGAATGTGACGTCCCAGTTCGTGGTCCCGACCGTCGCCAACGCCATCGACCTCGTCGTCCATGTTGAAAGAGGACCCTCTGGCCGACGCCGTGTCTGCGAGATCGCCGCGGTGACAGGGCGCGTGGAGGGCAGCCGAGTGGAGGTGGCGACCCTGTTCGATACGCACGAGGACCGGCTGTGCCGGGTCGGGGGAGAGGTTCCGCGCCCTGAGAAGTACACGCGTGCCGGAATCGATCTGCCAGCTCTTCTGAGAGGCGTGCCGTGGGAGTGATGGTGGGATTGGGGTGCGGAGTTGGCCTGCTGATTGTCTGGAGCGTGCTCTCGGGTGTGGCACCGAAATGGACCACGCCACTTCTGTTCACCCGGATATGGCGGCGCGAGTCCCTGGTCGTTGTCGCCTCCGGAGTTGTTGGTGGGTTTCTCTCCCACTTCATCAGTCACAACGTGCCGCTTGCGTTGTGCGTGATGATCGGTGCCGGATTCATCCCTTCCTCTATGGCGGGAGCGAGGAGACGCCGACGCCGTGCGAGGGCACGTGAGGAATGGCCAGATGTCCTCGACGACATCGTCTCCGCTCTGCGCGCCGGGCTGGGAATCGGTGAGGCGCTCGCGTCACTGGCAGTTCGTGGTCCGGAGTCCCTGCGGCTTTCCTTCGCCCAGTTCGCGGCCCAGCTGCAGGCGACTGGACGGCTCGACCCCTCGCTTGATGCGTTGAAGGAGAGACTGGCTGATCCTGTCGCGGACAGGATTCTCGAGGCCATGCGTTTGGCCAGCCGTCTCGGTGGGCACGATCTGGCCACCATGCTGCGTTCGCTCGCAACGAGCTTGCGTGCGGAAAACCGTGCCCGCGGCGAGTTGCTCGCGCGCCAATCATGGTCGGTGAACGGAGCTCGAGTCGCCGCTGTGGCCCCGTGGATTGTCTTGGCTCTTCTCTCCACTCGGCCCGGCACCGTCGAGGCGTTTGCGACGCCGGGAGGCACCGTCATTCTCATTGGAGGATTCCTCACCACGGTGTGTGCTTACGCCTTGATGGTCCGGTTGGGGCGCTTCCCGGATGAACCGCGTGTTCTTGTGGGAGGAGCGGCATGAGTGTTGTTGGTGCGGTGCTCGGTGCCCTTGTGGCGAGCAGTATTGTTCTCGTCTACTCGGTCGTGCGAAAGCCATACCCTTCCCTCGCCCAACGGGTTCTGCCGCACACCGAGCGGGGATGGAGACCCAGGCGTTCGTCCACGCTCGGTCGAGTCGTTGTTCGGGCGATGGAACTCCTGGAGTCCCTCGGCTCATCAACCGCCTCGGTGCGCAGACGCCTGAGCACTCTCGGCGAACGCAGCGTGCGTTCCTTCCGCCTCCAACAGCTCGAGTGGGCTGGCGTCGGCATGCTCCTTGGCATGGGCACCGCCCTCAGTCTGGCGATGCGTGGAACTCATGTCATCGTGTGCCTTGTGGTTGTTCTTGCGTGGATGTGCGCCGGTGCCCTCGCGGCAGATGCCCGACTCACAGGACAGGTGCGCCGTCACAGTGAGAGCCTCACCCAAGAGCTTCCCGATGTCGCAGAGTTGCTCACGCTCGCGGTGAGTTCCGGGGAATCAATCCGTGCTGCTCTGGAACGTGTGGTGGAACTCGGAGATGGCTGCCTCGTCCGCGAAATTGAACGTACTCTCGCATCTGTGTGGGCAGGCACCTCGCTATCCGAGGCACTTGCGGCGATGTCCGAGCGATCGGGAAGCATCGAGGTCGCCAGATTCTGTGATGCACTCGTTTCCTCCATGGAACGGGGAACCGCGCTGTCAGATGTGCTGCAGGCTCAGGCTCAGGATGCTCGTGAACAGGCCCGGCGCCAGCTTCTTGAAAGTGGAGGACGCAAAGAGATCTCGATGATGATCCCGGTTGTGTTTCTCATTTTGCCCGTCACGGTGCTTTTCACCCTCTATCCCGGTCTGCGGGCCCTCACCCTACTTCCGTAACCGATTGCGAAAGGAAACAACATGTTGATTTCTATGATGCTCGCCCTTCTGTCCCCGAGTTGCGCGCCATTGCGGAGCGAACGAGTGCGTGATGAGGACAGTGAGCGTGGCGATGTTCCCGGCTGGGTCCTGGTCACGTTGATGACTGCAGGACTAGTCATCGCCATCTGGGCTGTCGCGGGTCCTGCGCTCGTGAACGTCTTCAATACGGCGATCACACGAATCACGAGCATATGATCACCCGGCGAGAGGCGGGGCAGAGTTTGGTTGGTTTCGCAATGGTGGCGCCCTTGCTGCTTCTGGTGGTCGTGGCGCTGATTGGGCTTGCCATGGCCCTGCATGCCCGAATGATCATTGTGGACAGCGCCGCCGAGGGCGCGCGAGCTGGCGCGCATGCGCGCGCTGGCCTGGAGGTTGCAGAGAGCCGTACGCGCGAACTGATCACGGCGTCCCTTCCCGAAGAGTACGGCCAGCGAGTTCGCGCGCAACAGCGCATCATCGGTGGCGTGCCCGTTGTGGAAGTCATCGTCACGAGCCCGATCCCGATCCTGGGGATTGCGACCCCTGCGAATATGGAGGTTCGAGCGCATGCGTCGATTGAGTAGCCCGACCAGTAGCCCGACCAGCGGCCGAATGAGGAGATCGAGCGGCGTGGTCGGTCAGGAGCATCCAGCCAGCGAGTCCGGCAACGTCGTCGTGGAGTTCGTCGGGGTGCTCATCGTTCTGGTCGTCCCGGCACTCCTCGGTCTTCTGGCGGTCTCATCCCTGCTCATGGCGCAGGCGGCGACCACAGCCGCCGTGCGTGATGCCGGACGTGCTTTCGTGCGTGCGGATACGACCGAGCAGGGGCGGCGGCAGGCTGAGCGCATTGCCCAGGAGTCGTTTGATCAGCGAGGCGTGGAGGCAAACCTCGTGCTCGACTTCCGGTGTTCCGCATCGGGATGCCTGACCCCGGGCTCCCACGTGACGACGACCGTGCGTGCCCGAGTACCTCTGACCCATCTGGGAGGCGCGGTCACGCTCGAGGAAACGGTGACGCTTCCGGTCGATGAACTGCGGGAGGAGCGCCGGTGAGTGAAACGCCAGAGATGCTCGATACACGGGGCCGAAGCGAAACGCCGGAAACGCCCGAGACACGCGAACGCGGAAACATCCTCATACTTGGATTGTCACTGTGGTTGGTGGCCTGCTTACTGTTGTTCGGAACCATATCGGTGACTCTCCTCGCTCTGGAGCGCCGTGAGCTTGTGGCCCAGTCGGATTCCATAGCTCTGGACATTGCGGATGACCTCGATGACGCTGCCTACTACGGCGGCGCCCAAAACACCGAGTCCGGAGTCGGGACCGAGACCAGCTTTGCCCCGACCTCCGCGCATGTGCGGCGGCAAGCGCGCGAGCTCCTTGGGCCGAGGACTCGTCTGTCCGAACCGACCGGGATGGAGGGCGGCACCGTCGTCGTCACGCTGGAGAAGGAGGTGGATCTCGCATTCGTGCCGAGCGGAACAGAAATATCAAGGATCACAATTGATGTGACAAGCCGGGCACAGGTGCGCTCGCGCCCAATACGGTAGCCTTACCCCGTGGCCACTGAATACCAAGCAGAGATTGACGCTCTACGCAAGACTTTCCAACAGATTGCCTCGGTGACGAACCCGGAGGAATTGAAGGCGAACATCGCCAAACTGACGGAAGAGTCGTCGGCTCCCGACCTCTGGGATGATCCGGAGCAGGCGCAGGCGGTGACCTCAAGGCTCTCGCACACGCAGTCGGAGCTGGAGAAGATCACCAAGATGGACGAGCGCATTGGCGATCTTTCCGCGCTACTTGAAATGGCTGGCGAGGAGGCCGAGTCCGATCCGGCGATGGCGCGAGAGCTCTACGCCGATCTGGACTCCGAGCTGGAAGCCTGCAGCAAGGACCTCTCCGAACTGCAGATCCGTACCCTGCTCGCAGGCAAGTACGATGAGCGCGACGCCGTCGTCACCATTCGTTCGGGGGCCGGCGGAGTGGACGCGGCGGATTTTGCCCAGATGTTGCAGCGCATGTACCTGCGCTGGGCCGAGCGCTCGGGATACAACGCGAAGGTTTTGGACACCCACTACGCAGAAGAAGCGGGCATAAAATCCACCACCTTCGAGGTGCACGCGCCCTACGCCTACGGAACTCTCTCGGTGGAGGCGGGTACGCACCGCCTCGTGCGCATCTCTCCCTTCGACAATCAGGGGCGCCGCCAAACCTCCTTCGCGGCAGTGGAAGTCATTCCGCTCATTGAGCAGACCGACCACATCGACATTCCGGACTCGGACATTCGTATTGACGTGTTCCGCTCGTCGGGCCCGGGAGGCCAATCCGTCAACACCACGGATTCCGCCGTTCGCATCACCCATCTTCCCACCGGGCTCGTGGTCTCAATGCAGGACGAGAAGTCCCAGATCCAGAACCGTGCCGCGGCCATGCGAGTGCTGCAGTCGCGCCTCCTCCTCATGAAGCAGGAGGAAGAGGCCAAGGAGAAGAAGGAACTGGCCGGGGACGTCAAGGCATCCTGGGGAGACCAAATGCGTTCCTATGTGCTCCAGCCCTACCAGATGGTCAAGGACTTGCGTACCAGCTTTGAAGCGGGAAGCCCGGACGCGGTGTTCGATGGCGACATCGATGGCTTCATTGACGCAGGCATTCGGTGGCGAGCCACCGGGGAAAAAGCCGACAAGGCCGACGCATAATATAACGTTTCTATCACGGCGTGCCGCTGTGACCTCGAAAGATCGGGCGCGTATGCTCGATGCGACCCTGCACGAGACGTTTGGCTGCAACACATGATCAAATTCGACAACGTGACCAAGCTGTACCAGAAGGGGGCCCGACCGGCCCTCGACTCGGTCAGCCTTGAAGTGGAACGAGGAGAGTTCATCTTTCTGGTGGGCCCATCAGGCTCCGGGAAATCTACGATGCTCGCCCTCATTCTGGCTCAGGAGCGTCCCACATCCGGTCGCGTCCAAGTCCTCGGCAAGGATCTCGCGACGGTATCACAGCGGCGGGTTCCACTCATGCGCCGCAAGATCGGAACAGTTTTCCAGGATTTTCGCCTGCTGTCGGACAAGAACGTCTATGACAACGTTGCGCTTGCGCTCCAGGTCATCGGTGCTCCGCGCCACCGCATCAAGGCCGAGGTTCCCGAGGTGCTCAAGATGGTTGGTCTGGACGGCAAGGAGAAGCGTCAGATGACCGAACTATCCGGCGGAGAGCGTCAGCGCGTGGCCATCGCCCGCGCGATGGTGAACCGCCCGCAGATACTGTTGGCCGACGAACCAACCGGAAATCTGGACTCGGAGACGGGGCTGTCCATCATGCGTTTGTTGGACCGCATCAACCGCACGGAAACCACGGTTGTCATGGCGACCCACGATGAATCCATCGTGAACCAGATGCGCAAGCGTGTGGTGGAACTCAAGGACGGCATCGTCGTGAGAGATCAGGCGCGCGGCGTCTACGGAGGTGGACAGAACTAATGCGACTACGGTTCGTCCTGTCCCAGACCTTCCGCGGACTCTTCTCAAACAAGGCCATGGCGGCCTCGGTTGCGCTCGTCACCTTCGTGTCCCTGCTCTTTGTTGGAGCAGCCTCGTTATTGCAGACCCAAATCTCCAATCTCAAGGACGACTGGTACGACAAGGTCGAAGTCTCTGTCTTCATGTGCCCGATCAATTCGATGGCGCCCCAATGTGCCGCGGGCGAGGCCACCGAGGAACAGATCGAGGACATTGCCTCCTTCCTTGAGGAAGACGATATTTCGAGCTACATCGAATCGGTGCAGTTCGAAACCAAGGCAGAGGCTCTGGAGAACTTCCAGGGGCAAATGGAAGGCACCGCATGGGTTGAGGCGCTGACCGAAGATCAGATGGAGTCCTCCTTCCGCATCAAGCTCAAGGATCCGACCCAGTACCAGATCGTGGCGGAGTCCTTGGACGGGCGTCCCGGCGTTCTCGAGGCCAAGGACCAGCGCCAGCAATTGGAGCCACTCTTCGCGGTCCTCAACCGCTTCACGATCGTCTCGGGAGTACTTGCAGGCGTGATGATCATGACAGCGTTGCTTCTCATGCCCACCACGATCCGCCTTTCCGCCATGTCGCGACGTGACGAGACGGAGATTATGCGTTACGTCGGCGCCTCGAACTTCTTCATTGAGCTTCCCTTTATTCTCGAGGGAATTCTCTCCGCACTCACCGGAGCAATCCTCGCGGTTGCCGGGTTGTGGGTGACGGTCAAGTTCTTTGTCACTGATTGGTTTGGCGCGGCCATGCCGTGGATGAACATCGTGAATACCGGCAATGTCTGGCAATTGGCGCCCTTCTTGTTGGGCGGTGCCATTCTCGTTGCAGGCTTCGCGTCGTGGGTGACCCTGCGGCGGTACGCGACAGCGTAAGGAAGGTTGGGAGTATGAGCCGGAGACGATGGACTGGTACCACGCTGGCCCTTGCCATGGCTTTCACTGGACTGGGCTTGACCACGGGCGCTCAGGCGGATTCACGCGACGATCTCGTGAGCAAGCAGGAGGAGCAGGAACGTCAGATCGAATCCGTGCAATCCTCTCTGGAGGGCGTGGACACCGAGCTACAGGACGTTTACCTGCAACTGCAGCAGACCGAGACCCAAATCCCCATTGCGGAGCAGGAGCTCGCGGACGCCGAGGCCGAACTGGCCGCAGCCGAGCGAGACCAACAGATCGTGGCTGGCCAGCTCGAAGCCGCGCAGGGTGAGCTCTCCAGCATCCAGCAGGAGATCACCGACGGTGAGGCCGAGATCGAATCCACGCGCAACAATCTCGGTGAGATCGCGCGCGCCCAATACCGCGGTGACACCGTTCCCACCACCATGGAGCTCCTCGTGGGCTCCAGCTCCTCCGAGGACTTTCTCAACTCGTATGCCACGTGGGAAGCACTTTCGCGCACGCAATCGAGCACTTTGACCGACGTCGAGGTGGCAACCGCCCGAAACCAGACTCGCGAGGCCCGCCAGAGCGATGTTGAGAGCCAAATTGCGGAGCTGAAGCAGCAGGCTGATGATCTCGTCGCTGAAAAGACGAACAAGCAGGCAACCGCGAAGGACAAGAAAGACAGCCTCACGGCCCTGCAGTCTGAATATGACAAGCAGTCCAAGGATCTGGAAGATCAGAGGGACGCCTTCCAGGCAAACCTCGCCACTCTGGACCAGCAGCGCAATGACACCGCTGCCGAGATCGCCAAGATTGACGAAGAGAATCGCAAGAAGGAGGAAGCCGCACGTGCGGCGGCGGCACAGGCACCGGCCAACTCCGGATCCTCCAACGCCAACTCCGGTTCCCCCGCCTCCAGTGGCGTCTCGAATCCGACCGGAGCATGGCTCATTCCGCCGGTTCCGGCCCCGGTCTACGTCACGTCGCCGTTCGGGATGCGTGAATACCCCTTCGGCGGCTGGTGGATGCACAATGGCGTCGATCTGCGCTCGCCGTGCGGTGAGGCCCAGGTAGCGCCCGCCGACGGCGTCGTCGCCAAGACCGTTCCCGCCCCCGGAAACTCCACCCACGGCAACCAGGTCTTCATCAATCTGGGAGTTGTCAACGGATCATCCTGGGTGGCGGTCACGAACCACCTGTCCGGCTTCAATGTCTCGGCAGGCCAGTCCGTGCGTCAGGGCGATGTCATCGGCTGGACTGGCCAGACCGGCGACGTGACCGGTTGCCACGTGCACTTCGAGGTATGGAAGGACGGCTCCGTGGTGGATCCGATGGGTTTCGCGGCCTTCACCCAACGCTCCGGCGGTTGGTGATCACGCCCCCCTTGCGCGTATGATCGGGTATCTGCGCGCCGGAAGGGCCGGCTGCCCGATGAGTACTGGAGGTCCCTCATGGCGAAATCTGCACCCAAGGGGAAGCTCTCTGCTGCCCAGAAGGCCAAGGCCGAAGCCGATTCCAAACAGGTCGTTGCCCGCAACAAGAAGGCCCGCCACGATTACATCATCCTCGAGACCTTCGAGGCCGGGCTCTCGCTCACAGGCACCGAGGTGAAGGCGCTGCGCCTCGGCCGCGCCTCGCTCATCGATGGCTGGGTGGAGATCGATCGTACCAACGAGGCATGGCTGCACGGAGTCAACATTCCCGTCTATGCCATGGGGACATGGACCAATCATGCCCCCACACGCAAACGCAAGCTCTTGCTGCACCGCGACGAGATTCTGCGTTTGGCCAGTAAGGTCCAGGGCAAGGGGCACACGATTGTTCCCTTGGAGCTCTATTTCTTGCGCGGTCGGGCCAAGGTGGAGATCGCCCTGGCTCAGGGCAAGCAGGAGTGGGACAAGCGCGAAACCCTACGCCGCCGCGAAGCCGACCGTGAGGCGGAACGCGCGATGGCTGCGGCTCGTCGTCGTTCCAGAGGGTAGCGCGGGGCCCGACTACCCCGGCGAAGACTCCCGATGGCGGGTGGTGCGCTAGTAGGCTCAAGACCATGAGATCTACAGTTTCGAACTCTTGGCACGCGCGTTTGACGTTCTTTCTGGCGATTGTGGCGCTGAGTCTTGCCGCTCTCTTCACGAGTCCGGCAACGGCAGATGAGTCCGAGACCACCATTCCGAATTTCGATGTCTCCGCTCATCTTGACCGCGACGGTACGCTTTCGGTCCGTTTCGTGGTCACCGCGGAGTTCTCGGATGACGTTCACGGTCTGTTCTTCGTGCTCCCCACCGCCCAACCTTATGACGACGACGGCAACTACCAGCTCTACCGGGTGGATTTCGGTGACGCGACGATGGACGGTAGCCCGGTGCCAACCCGGGAGCTCGTGGAGGGTGACACCACGACCCTGCGCGTCGGAGACCCAGATTCCTACGTGACGGGCAGGCATGAGTACTCAGTCGAGTTCATGGTCAACGGCATCGTGCGCCCCAACGACGTGGACGAAGAACGCGACATCCTGCCGTGGGACATCATCACGGCAGGGGCCTATCAGGGATGGAACATCGAGAATTTCTCGCTTGACCTCACGGCACCGGATGGGGCCGCGTTCACCTGTACGGCTGGCGATGAGGGCTCCACCACACCCTGCCGGGGAATCACCCAGATTGACGGAGAATATTCCGCTCGGGTGTCGGACCTGGGAGACGGGGGAGTGACGGCCAAGCTGACCTGGGACAGTGGAACCATCAATGCTCCTGAGCCGCGCATCGTCTACCGGGAGCCAGCCGCGCAGAAGTATGGATTCCAGTGGCCGGCCCTGGCCGCGGGGCTCGTTCTGATCGGCGGAGCGATGGCCTGCGCACTGCGCATCGCACGCAAGGACGAACGCTACGTCGGGCTACCTCCCGGTACTCATCCTGATTCGCGCCGATCCTCCGACATCGAGCTGAATTCGAAGCACCCGGTTGTGGTACGTTTCGACCCGCCGCAGATGGAGGCGGCGCAGGCGGGAGTGGCCCTGACGAAGAAGGCCGATGATGGCGAGGTACTCGCCACCGTCATCATCTCACTTGCCCAACGCGGATACCTGCAGATCATCGAGTACGAGGACCCGCTGGGGAAGAAGCGCGACGCCCCGGATCCGATCAATTGGATGCTGTATGTACTGCGCGAGCCCGATGAGCTGCTCACATCGTGGGAGGCCGAGTTCCTGACGGCCATTTCGGATCCCGCCACGGGCGAGGACCGCGGCATGAAGAAGAAGGAGAACCTCGACGAGGCAGCGTGGCGCTCCACCCTCTCCGAGGCAGGACTCAAAGTGCCTGAGAGGCCCGGCACAAGGCTCCGCCAGCTCAATGACGGTGTCGCCCAGAGACTGATCGCTGACGCGACGGGGGACGCGAGTGCGAGATGGGTACTCCCTGCCGGTCGTTCACGAGCAGGTGAACGAGTCCGTTACATCGCGACAGCAGGAGTTGGCGTCGGGGCAATTCTTGTCGCTGCGGGCTTCATCGGTGAGTTCCCGATTGTTGGATACGGCGTGGGTGTGCTGTTGGCCAGTGTGCTCCTACGTCTGGCCTGCATCAAGACCACAGCATTCTCGGCGGAGGGTTCGGTGGCGCATGAACAGGCCCGCGGTTTCCAGCTCTATCTGAAGAAGGCGGAGATCGGTCAGCTGAGGGAGGCCGAGCGCGCGCAGTTGTTCATCAACACTCTGCCATGGGCAATATCGCTGGGCGTGGTCGGGCACTGGAGCAGTATCGCGGATGAGGTGCTGGCCGTGCGAGAGGACGTGGTGTGGGCGCCGTTCTGGTGGTCCGCAGCCTACGGTTACATGCTGCCGGGCCATGTCTCGGATTCGGTGGGAAGCTTCAGCGAGGCCGCGGGAGCGGCCGCGCACATGAAGGGTGCGGAGAAGGCTTACGAGGCCGCGGCCAGCACTGTGAGCAGCTCGAGTGCCGGAAGCTCCGGATCCGTCGGAGGCGGCAGCTTCGGCTCGGGTGGTGGCACCTGGTGATGGTGGCGACATCCGGCAACACTGGAAGGGCAGACACATGACCGGACTACTTCTTGTTACCCGCTCCAAGGTGCGTGTTTGGACGCTCATTGGGGTGGCCACGCTTCTCGCTGGTTGTTCCAGCGGTGGGGAACCGGACACGGAGGTGACGGGTATGCCGCAATCCTGGCTTACCGAGACCGCGCACGGGTGGCCGACATCCGATGGTTATGGCAAGGGGATGCCCTTTCTATCCCGTGGGTCGTGCCTTCTTGGCGAGGCACCCGAGGTTCTGGAAGTGCGCCCCAGGATCACGGACGTCGGATGGGGATCTTTTGGTCCGGACACCAGAGCTGACGACTCCTACCTCTATCTGTGCCATTTCTGGGAGAGCGGTAGGTATGCGGGGGATGTTCGCCTCTATCAGGCAGCCGACGAGTCTGCTCTCGATGCTCTCGCGCAAGATTTCGCTGACCGGCCGAGTCACGGCAACGAGCTCACCTTCAGTGAAACCATCTCTCACGGTGCAAACGTTTCCATCCTGCGAACGTGGATACCAAGCAACCCTCAGGGCAAGGTGGAAGCGTTGTATCTGGATCCAGTGACGACCAGCGCCGTCATTGTGGAGGTGAACTCGCTGTCCGAGGAGGATTTCGCGGCGTACACTGATGAACTGGCAGCTGCGGACCTCATGGCGCTACTCGCGGCAGCTACGAGTTAGCGCGGTTGGTGAGAAGGGACTTCCCTGACGTCGAAGGTATCTGACAGAACGTTTGCCGGTCTTCTCCGGATCAGTCCCGACTTTGTTCACGAGAACGATTCTCGCTACCCTATATGGGTCCACTAGCTGGAAAGATACGTTCCTCATGATGTTGACTCGTCGACAGCTCGGATGGCTGTGTGTTTTCACGGTGATGGTCCTCCTCGGAGCCCTCGCGGCAATATGTATCGGCCCCGTGAACATGCCGGTCAAAGCGGCCCTGAGCGCAGTCGGTCACTTCATGGCACGAGGCGAATCCAGCGGTCAGGATGCGCTGGTCACCCACATTCGCATGCCCAGAATTCTTCTCTCGATTCTTGTGGGAGGCTCTCTGGCCGTTGCCGGAGCTGCAATGCAGGCCGTTTTCCGCAACCCGCTGGCTGAGCCCGGCATCACGGGAGTTTCTGCCGGTGCCGCGGTGGTTGCGGTGGCGCTCATCGTCACCGGGGCAGTCTCGGCGACGTCGTGGCTGCTGCCTGTTGGGGCTTTCGTGGGTGCTCTGGTGGCGACCACCGTTGTGCAAGCGGTGGGATTCGGACGGGCAGGAACTTCGACGGCGTCCTTGCTCCTTGTGGGAATGGCGTTGAACTCGTTTCTCGGCGCCATCACCTCTGCGCTCATCGCAAATGCGCCCGACTCCGAGGACGCACGGTCCGCCATGTTCTGGCTCAATGGCGATCTCACCGGGCGCACACTGGCCGATGTCGGCATGGTCGTCATTCCGCTCGTCATCGGCGTGGTGGGGGTCCTCTTCTTTGCGCGAGAACTGAACATGCTTTTGCTGGGCGAGGCAACCGCACAATCCGCTGGTGTGAGCGTGCGTCTCGTCTCGAACATCGTTCTCGCGTTCTCAGCTCTCGCGACGGCGGCCGGGGTGGCAGCCACGGGAGTCATCGCGTTCGTCGGACTTGTGGTGCCTCACCTGGTGAGGCTCATGTTTGGAGTCAACCACCGCTTCCTGCTTCCCGCCTCCTTCCTGTTGGGAGCACTCTTCCTGACCTGTGCGGACACCGTGGCGCGCATATTGTTCAATCCAATCGTGCTCCAAACCGGCACGATCACCTCGCTGGTTGGCGCACCGTTCCTGCTCTTTCTCGTATTGCGCAGGAGGAAGACCCAATGAGTCATCCTCACTCGCCCGTGACTCGGTCCCGCGTGAGCCGGACCTCGGGGATCTCCATCACGGATCTCCAAGTTCGCTACGGGACACGAACCATCCTTGACGGGCTCACCCTGGAGCTGTCTGCCGGGAAGGTCCACGGACTCATCGGGCCCAACGGTGCGGGCAAGTCCACATTGGTGAAGGCCATGCTCAGCCTTGTTCCCCACGAGGGAACAGTCACCGTCGCGGGACACGACATCCAGTCGATGAACCCTCGCCGACGCGCCCGTCATCTCTCCTACTTGGCGCAGGACATGGCCAGGGCAAGTGACTTCACGGGCCGCCAGCTCGTGGAAATGGGACGTTACGCCCGGTCATCGCGTTTCAGCTCTCCCAGCGATACAGACATCGCCGCAGTTGATGCCGCACTGCACCTCACGGGGGCACACACGTGGGCCTCTCGCCCCGTGGCGCAGACCAGCGGTGGTGAACAGCAGCTCACCGGCTTGGCCCGTGCCCTGGCCCAGGATGCTCCCGTGCTCATCCTGGACGAACCCGTCTCCGCGCTGGACATGGCACACGAGATGACCGTCCTTCGCCTCATGCACCCATGGGTTGAGCAGGAGAAGAGCGAGCGCATGGTCGTCGTCGTTCTCCATGATCTGTCTCTGGCGGCGAGGTTCTGTGATGAACTGGTGCTTCTCACGCCGACCCCATCCGGAGCCATCGTTGCGGCTCAGGGTCGGCCGGAGCGAGTACTCACACCCGCCCTGCTGCACTCGGCGTACGGCATCGACGTGGACGTCAGCTCATCCCCGGTTACCCACACACTTACCGTCACTCCATTGTGATTTTCCTCGGAAAGGAACCTCATGAACATCAAACGATCATCCCGTCTGTCGCGAGCTGTTGCGACAGCGGCAGTCGGCATCCTTCTTCTCGCGGGTTGCTCCTCTGCCAACGACGGCGCGCAGGGTGGTGCCGATGCTTCTCAGTCCTCCGCAACCCCGGGCCCATCGGCAACCACAGAAGGAGCTGCCGCGAGCACTCAGCGCCCGAGCCGCGTTGTTGCCGTCACGAGCGAGACTGCGGACATGGCGCTGCTGCTCGCAGGCCCCGACGCGATGGCGGCGATTGCGCTGGGATCGCAGTCGCCAACGATGGGAATGGTGCCGGACCTGGCGCAGCAGGTTGAGGAGACTCTGCCGTCGGGTATTACTCCTGATGCGGAGCAGATCCTTGCCTACGAGCCGGACCTCGTGCTCACCACCTCCCGTCACGGCGGCGAGAAGAGCACCAACGAACAACTTGCTTCCGCTGGCGTGGAGATCGTGACATTCGATTCCTCTGACTTCAACAGCCCCGAAGCCTACGCGGATGCCCTGCGCACCGCGGGCGAAGCTCTTAGATACCCGGGTGAGGCCGAGAAGTACGCGACGGAGCTGCTCGACTCCATTGAACAGATCGACGCACAGAAATCGAACAAGTCGCCACGAGTTCTGGTATTGATGGTCCGCGGCGGCAATGTCATGGCGATGGCATCGGACAACATGCTTCCCGGTTTGGCGATTCGAGCCGGAGCCACGGATGCCGCTACGGAGGCGGGCATAACCTCCACTGCTCCGATCGACGGCGAGCTCCTCGTGCGCGCGAACCCGGATCTCATTCTTCTGGAGGATTTCCAGGGAGGCGGTGAAGGGCCGTTCCGGGCTCTCCTGGGCAACCCTGCTGCGGCCGACGTTCCGGCGATTGTCAACCAGAACATTCACCTGATCGAGATGACCGAGGCATCCTCTCTGGCAGGAATCAACTTGCCCGTGGGCTACCAGAAGGTCATGGACATCGTCTCCCAATGACCGCTGCTCCTGGTTCTCGGGTGGTGTGTTGACCACGAGGCCGTAGTACAAGGGGGGCGCGCCGTCTGGCGACAATGCTTGACCTTGCTCGCCGGACAGTGTCCCTTCGATGCAGCGGGCTGCAAACAAGAAGAGCCTCGAATCCATGAGGATTCGAGGCTCTTCTTGTAAAGACGGTCACGCCGCTTTGTGGTGGAGATGGCGAGAATTGAACTCGCGTCCGACGATGCATGCCCAAGTATTCTCCGGGTGCAGTCCGCTAGTTCGTTGTTTTCGGCCCCAGCGCTCTCACGGACAAGTCGCTGACAAACCTAGTCACGTAAGTGTTCTGAGCAGGTCCGTGACCTACCTGCTCAGCAGTGGCTTTCTAAAACGACGCCAGCAACTGAGGAGAAAGCAACCTCAGACTGACGGATTTCGGAGCTCGCTCAGGCGGCGAGGGCGAAATCGGTGCGCTTAGAGTTGGCACCTATTGGTTTGCAGAGAATCGTTTACGAGATGACTCTGCATCCTCGACCCGCTTCCCTTCGACAAACAATCGCCGTCGAAACCGATCATCCCCTTATTCAGTTGTTAACCCGGCTGACCCGGAACATGCCCACGAGGGGTGCTGTCACATACTACAACAGTGTCGGGTTCGTTTCTATTCCCGTCTATTCCCGGCGTTGACTCATGTAAAACCTCCGCGTAGGTCGGTGCCTTGCCTTGGAGGGTTTCTTTCGCGTGGTGGGGCGGTTGCCGGGTTGGTGAGTTGGTTGGCTGTCTGTGACATGACACTGCCGAGCTGGAACTTGTTGGGAGGCGGGATTCACATACTTCCTGCTGTCCTACGAGAAGCTGATCTTCAACGCACGCCAGCGTGTCCCACCCGGGCGTACGCATGATGCCTGTGATGTGGATGAATGCCGCGTTCATGTGACATGAATAGTAAACCGTACATGGTTCAGACCTTTCGATATGAGGCTGTTTCAACCGATTCTTGGTGCATCGTGAGGTCGACACGTCCGTGCCGTGAACCATGAGCGTGGCCGTGGATGGGGTCAGCCGACCGTGCTGACTGCCGTTACGTGGCCTTGGCTGTCAACGTCCGATTCAATCGCTCACTCAGAAGGAGCATGAGTGCGGCAAATGCTCCCACGTACAGGGGGAACAGGCCAATCGTTGTATGGGAGGCGATGAATCCGAACAGTGGAGGCATCAAGGTTGAGCCGGTGTATGCACTGGCCATCTGGATGCCAATGATTGCCGGGGAGTTCTCCCGACCGAAGTTCGCTGGGGTTGCATGGATGATTGCCGGGTAGATGGGAGCACATCCGAATCCGGCGATGACCAGTCCTCCAAGCGCCAGAGCATCGTTCTCCAAGGGAAACCCAACCAAAACGACTCCTGCGAGTGCAATCAGACTTCCGTAGCGGATCATTTGCCTGTCGCCGAACTTGTCCGCAATGAAGCCGGTCAGGAACCTACCCAACGTGATGCCCAACAGGAAGAGCGACGCAAACCGTGCCGCTGTTGCCAGATCAACGCCGCGGTTCTCGACGAGGTAGGTGGATGCCCACAGGATCGTCGTTGCTTCAACGGCGCAGATGGGCGGCCACCACTTGTTGCCCGGCATCCCTTTTCCTGAGGTCTCCGTTACGGGAGATCGTCGCCGATATGACTCGTGCTCTCGGTGGAGCTGCTAGAGCAGCCGTCCAGTCCAGTTTCCAGCATGTCGAAGCAACGGGCGACCACTTGGTCAATCGGTTCGGACGATTCCTCCCATCTTTGCGCTTCCATCGCTGCGACAATTGCTGCAGCGATGGCGCTGATCGGCACGAGGACGTCCAGGCCGGGCTTGTCCTGACCATGTTTTCGGGCGATCTCGAAAGCGATGTGGCCCAGTGCGGCACGCGCCTCCAATATCATTGCGGCCCAAACGGTTGGTTCGGAGGACATGTAGCGCGCTCTACGCCGCATCAGTGGCTCGTTTTCCCTGAGGATGGGAACCATGGCCGTGAGAATCTCTTTCGCTGCGGACAGGATTGAAGCGCCGTCATCGATCGCTGCGACGACGAGCTCAGCCACCATGCGGTCTTCCTCGTCGTGGAGGATCAGACGTTCCTTGGTTCCGAAGTAGCGGTAAATCGTTGCGGGGGAGACACCCGCGGAAGTAGCAATCTGTTCCACCGTGACGGCTGTGAAGCCGTGCTCATCGAATAGATCGAGGGCCACATTCTGAATTTCACGCATGGTGCGTTGCTTGTTCCGCGCGCGCAGACCAAGGTTTGGGGCGGGGGTGGCTGATGTCCGTGGTGCTCTCTGGTCCTTCATACGCCCTCTTTCACGCTGCATTGTGACGCGTGAACAGAATAACAGTTGTTCGCAACCCACTCCCTGTGCGATAGTAACTATTAAGAAGATAGTGACTATCAGTTTAGGGGACTTCATGAGCGGCGAGCCTTTGGTGCTGGTGAACGACGTCGTCAAGAATTACGGCAGATTCCGTGCTCTCGACCAATTCAATCTGGAGGTGCAGCCGGGTGAGGTGCACGGGTTCTGCGGCCCCAACGGTGCGGGCAAGTCGACGACGATTCGTATCCTTCTGGGGCTTCTCCGACACGACGCCGGAACCGTCGAGCTGTTCGGTGCAAATCCGTGGAACGACGCCGTCCGTCTCCATTCGAGGCTGGCCTATGTTCCCGGCGATGTCTCGCTGTGGCCGAACCTGACCGGTGGGCAAGCGATCGATGTACTCACCCGGTTGCGGGGGCATCTCGATCCGTGCAGAAGGGACGAACTCATTGAACGTTTCTCGCTTGATCCTTCGCGGAAAGCGCGAACGTACTCGAAGGGAAATCGGCAAAAGGTCGGCCTTGTGGCTGCGTTGGCCAGTGACGTCGAGCTTTTGCTTCTGGATGAACCGACATCCGGGCTCGATCCACTCATGGAGGAGGTGTTCACGCAGTGCGTGGATGAGGCTGTTGACCGCGGAACCTCCGTGTTGCTTTCCAGTCACATCCTGGCGGAGGTGGAGAAGCTCTGCGATCGGGTCACGATCATTCGCGACGGGCAGACCGTTCTGACCGGCAGTTTGGACGAGCTGCGGCTGCTCACCCGCACAACCATCGAGGCGCGCACGAGAGATCCGCTGGACCTACCCGCCGAATGGGGTGCCCGCGTGACCGACGGCGGGTGCGCAATCAGGCTCGATGTTTCATCTGATCGGATCGACGCGGTGCTTTCGCACCTCCTTGCGGCAGGCGTCACCCACCTTGCTGCCAGCCCACCAAGCTTGGAGCAGATCTTCCTCGAACAATACGAAGGAAGTGCGCGATGACATCCCTTGCCGGAACCATGCTGCTTGCACGCCTCGCCCTGCGCCGTGACCGCTTGACGCTGCTGGCATGGAGTGTGCTGGTTGTCGGAGTACTGGCGGGCACGGCGTCTGCCATGGCCGATACCTACCCCGGCGCGTCGGAGCGCATGGGATATGCCTTGGCCATGCGAGACGCTCCCGTACAGCATTTCTTCAACGGTCCGGGGGAGGCTCTGGACACCTTCGGGGGAATCGTCGTCTTCGAGTTCGGTGGTTACCTCCTGGTGGTTGTCGCGCTACTTTCGATCATGACCGTGGTGCGTCACTCCCGCGCCGAAGAATCCAATGGAGGGGCAGAATTGATCGGGGCAGGGTGTGTGGGGCGCTATTCGCTCGGCGCCTCCGCCCTATTGGTGGCGACGGGGTCGGCGCTCTGGTGGGGTGTGATCGCCGCCGTGACCCTTGGGTTGTCAGGTGTCGGCTGGTCGGGCGCACTCGCATACGGCTCCTCTCTCGCGCTGGGTGGAATCATGTTCGCGGCAGTTGCGGCCGTGACCTGCCAGTTGGCGGAGCAACCGGGAATGGCGACGATGCTCGCAAGTCTCGTCTTGTTGCTCTCCTTCGTATTGCGAGGTTGGGGCGATATGCGCGACAACGCCGTGCGCTGGTTCTCTCCGCTCGGCTGGGCGCAGGCCATTCGGCCTTTTGGTCAAGTTCAGTGGTGGCCCGTAACTCTCGCAGGTGCCTTCGTTTTGTTGAGTATTGTGCTGGCGACGATCCTCAACAATCGCCGGGATGCCGGAGCCGGATGGTGGCGTCCCGGCCCGGGATCGACGACGGCGTCGCGTCATCTGTCCACTCCATTTGGGCTTGTGATGTCCCAGCAGCGAACCATGCTGGCGGGTTGGTGTGCCAACGTTGCACTTCTTGGCCTTGTCTTTGGCCTCGTGGCGACAGAATTCGCCTCGGCCGAGGGGCAGATGGACGTTGGTGCCTTACTACCCACGGATTTTGATCCCGTCCTTGGTTTGGCCACGTTCTCAACGAAGATACTCGCCATTCTCGCAACGGCAGCGGGAATCGTTCTGCTCCGGGTTCCCGCGGTGGAGCGACGAACCGGACGGCTCGATGCCACCCTTGCCTTGCCGGTGGGGCGCACGCGGTGGCTTGGCTGTCAGGTGGCCGGAGCAATGGGAGGAGCCAGCCTCGCCTTGCTGCTTGGGGGAGTAGGGCTGGTCATTGGTACCGCCGTCACCGGGGTGGACAGCAGCGTCTCCCACATGGTGCAGTTGACCGTTTCCCACGCGCCCGCAGTGTGGGTTCTAATGGCTTTCGCGGTGGCGCTCTTTGGCGTATTGCCGCGCTGGCAGGCCCTGGTTTGGCTGCCTGTCATACACGCGGTGCTCGCCGGTATCTTTGGTGTGTTGCTGGGGCTTCCGGAATGGCTCATAGATCTGTCCCCGTTCTCCAACGTCCCGGAAATACCGAAGGAGTCGCTGGCCGATCCGGTACTCGGGGTCTTGACCGCAGCCGCCGTCGTCTTGTTGCTTGTAGGATATGCAGGCTTTTGCTGGCGGGATATTCGCTTCTGAGGTGACGCAGCTCCCGAGTCCAATTCTTGGTGGGCGTCCGTACTCAGTCGCGAGTCAACTCTGTGACCCAATGGTGGGCGGACTCGATTTCTCCGGGCATCAGGGGCCCCTTGGTTCCGCCAACGACGAACGATTTGAGGGCCAGGGAGGCCTTCGGTGCGCGGCTTCGCACGATCTTTGCCGCTGCCTTTGCCGCAGAACCGCTGAGCCAGTTCTTTGCGGTGACTGTGTCGAAGATGGCAATTCTCAGACCTTCTTGAATCGCGGTGTTGCGGAGCCATTCCCGAACCCCCGGATGGGTAGTGCCCGTTGAATATTCGCCATTGGAGTCTGTTGCGGTGGAAGCCGCCTTCTCTCTGGTGGCAACGGTTGACAGGCCGCGATTGTGTGTTGGAGCTCCTATGACCAGTAGGGCGACATCCGCAGGAATCTCCTCCGGGGCGTTGTCGATGCTGAGCAGTTCCACCTGTATCCCCTCGACAACCAATGACTTCGTGATTTCCTCACCAATCGTCCGAGTGTTTCCGAACCAGGACTCAGTGACAACGATGGCTTTCATGGCGTTGTCTCCCTTCAGTTGGGTCTATTAATACCTTTTATGGTACTGAACATACCATTTGCGGTACTCTCCGGTACAGTGTCTTCATGGCGAGAACGCGGATGAACGATCGGGAGACCGAGCAACGCATGCTGGATGCGGCAATGGGGCTGGTCAACGAGCGAGGTATCTCCACTGGGCTGGAGTCGATTGCATTTGACGAGGTCGTCCGCGAGGCGGGTGTTTCACGAACCTCGGCGTACCGGCGCTGGCCCCAACGCGATCGGTTTTATGGCGAGGTGCTCATCGAGTTGGCCAAGGGGACCTCCTTGCCCACTCCCGAAGGGACCATTGCCGAACCGGTTGTTCAGATTGTTCTTGACCGTGCCGACCGTCTTGAATCGGTGCAAGAACATCGCAATTTGGTCGTTGAGTTGTTGCGGGTGAGCATCGGGGCGGACTTCGATGTCGTCATCAAGTCGCCCGAATGGCGTACCTATCGCATCCTCCTGGCGAGTTACCAAGGCATCATGGACAAGGATGTCAGACAAGCCGTGACTGGGGCATTGGCGGGTGCGGATCAACGGGCACTGGACATGCGCGCACGGATTTATGCCCAGTTCACGGCACTGCTCGGATATCGACTCGTGCCGCCATTGAGTGGCCCGGATGGTTTCGAGTTCATGAGTCGGGCAGCCGGGGCAAGCATGACGGGAGTACTTGCGAGGCATTCACTGGGGGATCATACGATCGAAGAACCGCGGCAGATGCGCGCCTTTGGAACCTCGACCACGGCGTCATGGACACCAGGAATCTACATGGTCACCGCGACTGTGCTCAGCTACATCGAACCCGATCCCGGCATCCGGTGGGACAGTCAGCGCATTGATGACTTGGTGACAGCCATCAAGAGATTTGCGTGAGCAGAGAGAGATCGAAGCCGGCAGGAACAGGGATCAAATCCGCCGAGGCGTTGCGCGCCCTCTCGCGCAACTCGTCAAGTGAGGGTGCACCGGCTCCTCCGAGTCGTTCAGTACTCAGCGCGCCGGCAAGGCTGGCCACGCTGACGGATTGCCGTAATCCGGCTTCCTGCAACACACCCCATGCGAGCACTGCGGAGAAGACGTCACCCGCGCCGGTCGGGTCGATTGCATGGGCAGGATAGGCGGGTAGGGAAAAGGAAGTATCCCCGGCGAGGTCCCGAAGGTCACCCGCGACTGCCGTTCCCTCTGCCCCGCGGGTCACCACCACGGCGGGCACGAGCTTTGCGAGTCTTCCCGCTGCTGATTCCGCGGAATCCGTTCGGGTGTAGTTGCGTGCCTCTTCCTCGTTGGGAACGAACAAGTCCACGAGGTGCAGTGGATTGAGGTCCTCCGGGTCCCAGAGGCTGCTGTCGTCCCAACCGACGTCGCCGACCACGTACGTTCCCTCGGCGCGCCACCGGGAGACGGTGTCTCGGTTCCGTCTCAACGCGCGCAGATCGCACATCAGGAGATCCGGAGCGGGACCCGCCAATGGGGGAGCCTCATTCGTTCCGCTGGAGACCATCGCACGGTCGGTCTCAACGCTGAGTGCGGCCGTGACCGATTGTCGGGGTGTCGGCTCCAGCAAGGCGGTCGAAATGCCGTCGTTGATCAACAGAGTTTCGACCATCCCGCCCGGAAGATCCTGACCCAGGTAGGAGCGCAGGCCGACGTCGAAGCCCATCCGACTGAGCGCCCGAGCCTGATTGGCGGCACCTCCCGCCACGAATGCGCAGTCCTCGCACCACAGCTCCTGCCCGGGTTGCGGCAGCCTCGCCAGCGAGCTGAAGATGACATCCAGAAACAGCGGGCCGAGAACGACCGCCCGCAGCGTCCCACCTCGCTGGGAGAATCTCCGCATGGGGTGCCTCCTTGTTGTTGGCTTTTGTCCTAGACTTTAGTCCTGATCGCGCACAACACCAGCGCGCTCTTCAGCGTTCACACTTGTTTCCTCACGCGAGCATGGAGGCCTTCACGCCATGAAACTGACGATCATCGGGGGTGGAGGCTTCCGGGTGCCGCAAATCGTCGAGGCGCTCAGTGGGCGACCCATGCACGAGATTCATGTGACGGAGCTTTGCCTGCACGACATCTCGGAGGAACGTCTCCGTGTGATGACGGCGGTGCTGGACCAGATTGCCGTGGCAGGCAAGCCGCGCATCACTGCCGAACGCGATGTGCGCAAGGCCGTTCACGGCGCAGACTTCGTGTTCTCCGCCATTCGTGTGGCAGGCACCGAAGGGCGAGTTCTGGATGAACTCATTCCCTTGCAGCACGGTGTCCTCGGGCAGGAGACGGTGGGCCCGGGAGGCTACGCCTATGCCATGCGAACCATCCCGGTGGCTCTCGAGTTGGCCGAGGCAGTCAAGGCGGAGGCGCCTTCGGCATGGGTGATCAACTTCACCAACCCCGCCGGGATCATTACGCAGGCGATGCGAGGAGTGCTGGGCAATCGGGTCATCGGCATCTGCGACACCCCCATCGGGCTGGTACGGCGGGCTGCGCGTGCGCTTGGCGAACGAGAAATGGATCTGGACTACGACTATGTTGGCCTCAACCACTTGGGATGGCTACGAAGGATCGTCAAGGACGACGTCGACCTTCTGCCCACTTTGTTGAATACGCCCGAATTGCTCGATCACATGGAGGAGGCGCGGCTCATCGGACCCGAATGGGTACGCAATCTTGGCATGATCCCCAATGAGTATCTCTTCTACTTCTATCGCAATCGGGAAGCAGTGGAGCAGATCCTCGGTGAGGAGCAGACTCGCGGGCAGTTCTTGGCAGAGCAGCAGCGAACGTTCTACCGGGCCGCTCTGGAGCATGAGTCGCGGGCGGGTGATCTCTGGAACGAGGCTCATCGTGAGAGGGAGGAAACATACATGGCCGAGGCCCGTGAGGTTGCGGGCGACGGAGAGCGCGATGAGTCTGATCTGGAGGGTGGCTACCAGGAAGTGGCGCTCGATCTCATGACAGCGCTGTCCGGTGGCCGGCCGGCGCGAATGATCCTCGGGGTGGCAAACTCGGAGGGCGGAGCACGGATCATCCCCGCTTTGGCGGCGGACGCGGTGATCGAGGTTCCCTGCCGGGTGGACGAGAACGGGCCGGTCCCGGTGCCGATCGGGCCGCTTGAGGGGGCGGAACTCGGTCTGGTCGTGCAGATCAAGTCGTGTGAGAACTCGGTGATTGAAGCTGTGAGAGCAAAGGATCGCGCTGCGGGCTGGAGGGCGATTGCCTCGCACCCGTTGGTCAATTCCGTGGACACCGCCAAAGCCATATTTGACGAGTACTGTGCTGCAATCCCCGAGATTGCCGCCGTGTTCGAGAGTGAGGAACAGATCATTGGAGCATGAAAGAATCCTCGGCGTTTTCGCGCATCCCGACGACGCCGATGTCGGGGCGGGAGGAAGTCTTGCCAAGTTCGTGGCGGAGGGAGCTTCCGTCAGTATCGTGGTGGCCACGGCCGGGAACGCGGGAGGGTTCAAGGCCGAGGGGCAGGACCAGATCTCGGGCGTTCGAATGCAGGAACAGCGTGTGTCCGCCGCCTATCTTGGCGTGGAGAATGTCACCTTTCTGGGCCATCTCGATGGCGAGCTGCGGGTCACGTCCGATGTGGTGCGAGATATCGTTGCCCAGATCCGGATTCACCGGCCCACCCTCGTGATAACGATGTCCCCGGAACACAACTGGACGAGCATCGCGGCCAGCCACCCGGATCATCGCGCGGTGGGCGAGGCGACGATTCAGGCCGTGTATCCCGCTGCGCGCAACCCCTTTGCTTTTCGGGAGTTGCTCGGTGCCGGTCTGGAACCGTGGACCGTGGAAGAAGTGTGGCTCCAGGGTCATCATGCCCCCAATCACTACGTCGAGCTCACCGCCACTGAAGTGGAGAAGAAGGTCCGAGCCGTGCAATGCCACGAAAGCCAATTCGAGGACATGGAGTTCATGACTCAGTACGTCCGAGAGGTTGCTCGGCAGTCTGCTGTGAGTGGCGGTCTGGGCATGGATCGCTTTGCAGAAGAGTTCTTGCGTTACTCCTCCAAGTGAGGAACGAGGACTTGCTCACGGGAAGCATCCTGCTTCAACGGATACCATCACTGTCGTGACCACATCACGTCGAGCCTTGCTATTGATATCCGCGTTCCTATTGGCGGGCTGCGTGCCCGGCGGCTCAACACCGGGCGCCAGCACTGAGCTGACCTACCCGGACGCTCCGCCACAGGAGATTCCCGATCTCGGTGATCCCGAGTGGATTCAGCGGACCGCAGAGCGAACGAGCATCCCCGCGCGGGCCGTGGAAGCCTACGCCAAGGCTTCTGTCGAATTGGCTGACCGGATGCCCGAATGCGGCATCGGCTGGAACACGTTGGCGGGAATCGGTGCCACCGAGTCCCGCCACGGGAGCCACGGTGAGTCCGAACTCGGCGACGACGGCGTCGTTTCTCCTCCCATCATCGGCATCGCCTTGGACGGCAACGGGTCCGTGGCGGCGGTCCCCGACACCGATGGTGGCGAGTACGACGGCGACACCGAGTGGGACCGGGCGGTGGGCCCCATGCAGTTCATTCCCGAGACATGGGAGTACTATGCGCAGGATGGCAATGGAGACGGCGTCGCGGATCCCCATCAGATCGACGATGCCGCCCTGACCGCCGGAGTGCTGCTGTGTCAGCGTGGGGGCGACCTGACGACGGACGAGGGCTGGAATGACGCCGTCCTCGCATACAACAGGTCCCTCACATACGTGAACGTGGTTGCGGACAGAGCGCAGCGGTACGCGGAGTGACGTCGCGGCCATGTCGGTTGACGCAACCAACATGGCCGCATTCTTGGTGTGGACATCGTGCTACGGGATTTGGGTGTGATACGGATACCGCGCCACAAGTGTGGTCTACTGGCTGATTGTGAGGGCCCGAGAGCGCCTGCCCACGGCCTGTGTGCCTCACTGGGTGGCGAGGGCTGGAACGCAACCCACTGGTCCCGCCGGCCAGGTGATTGACCTCGATGCTCGCGGCTGCCTATCCGTCCCTGCGGATGAGCGCCACTGAACCCCCTACCA
>WPCI01096758.1_pt1 | contig 31234 bp, 28 predicted proteins | sample 5399871 | NCBI WGS metagenome assembly WPCI01 (sample SAMN12869469, study PRJNA574797) | sludge metagenome | isolation source: wastewater treatment of pH7 | place: China:Beijing | collected 2019-05-20 | reverse complement strand
GAATGGTTCCGAAAAACGCGTATCCAAACCCTTTTAATTAACACATTCTTCACATTTGCTTATTTTCTTGTAATCAATCAACTGGGAATAAATCTAACTCTGGGTGTAAATTTCATCCATTTACTTGTCGGACTTTTCATTGTCCTGTTTATAGTTATATTTGACTGGAAAAAACAAATGCGAAGATATGATGCTCTGGTGAAATGTCCGGTAGTTGACTATTCAGATAAGAAAATAATGTATTACATACTTGGATACTTATTTTTGATTTTGATATATCTTCTTTATATTAAAGGATATGAACCTTCACTACAGGCAATATTTTCATTTGCGGGTGGTTTAATTGTAGGAATGTGGCTTAGCTATTTACAGCTAATATACTGGGAAAAAAAGAACCATAAAACAATCTATTTCAACAAAAGTTACGGGACATGGAAGAAATCATACATTATTCAGGGGAAAAAATAAATGCCCGTTAAAATTTTTGTTTTTGATCAGATCAAAAAACTGATGGGATGGTGCCCGAACGCAAAAAAACTTGAAGCCGTAAATCAAAATAGCTTTTCTAATTTTGAAGCATATGACCAATCGGGAAAAGAAAAATCAAACGTTTCGAAGGCTTCAGACAAGCATTCCAGACTTGATATCCAGCTCTTCCTGTTTCCATTTTTCTTTACTCCTATTTATATAAACCTATTCCAAAAAGATATAAATACGGAAGCTTTCCTTCTTGGCCTTTCACTTTCTTTACCGATCTACTTGCTTGGCTGGAAAAAGCAGATGCATCAATACAATGCCGTGAAAGAAAAACCTGTTATTTCTCCTTCCTTTAGAAAGACATTAGCTTGTATCGTCTTATTTCTATTCTTGGGTATTACTTTGCTTCTGGTTTTCTTGCCTTATATCTCACCTTATTTTTATCTTCTTAACGATCAGACACTGAACTCTTTTGTTTTGGGAACTCTGATTTTAATATGGGGTTTCTATTTCCAGCTAATTTACTGGGAGAGGAAGAACCATATGAAAATATATATAAAAAGAGAAAATGCACAGCAAAAGCTGTATGTCCTTGAGGAAAAGGGGGGAGAACTATGATCCGGGAAGCCAGATACATAAAAAAATTGGTGGGCTGGTGTCCCTATGCAAAAACCACCGGATTGGACTCCCGGAATGGTCCCGCTAATTTTGAAGCATATGATCAGTCTGGAGGAGAAAAAGCCGGTGGGCCTGAAGTTCTCAGCCGATTCTCCAGGCTCTTTTCCAGGTATGATGTCAGAATTCTTCTACCAACACTATTCTTTACTTTTTATCTCATAATTTTGTTATCTCAAAAGGGTATAAACTCAGAGGCTTTCCTTCTGGGCCTTTCACTTTCTTTACTTACCTATTTGCTCGGCTGGAAAAAACAGATGAATAAGTACAATACCCTGGCAAAAAAACCTGCTGTTGTCTCTTCCTTTAAAAAAACATTCATCTGGGTTATCTCAGTCATAATTCTGGGCTTAATTTTGTTTATGGTTTTACTGTCTCATCTATCTCATATACTCTATTTTCTTAACGCTCAGTCAATGTATTCTTTTATTGCGGGAGCTTGGATACTGATGTGGGGAAGTTATCTTCAGCTAATTTACTGGGAGAAGGAAAACCATATGAAAATTTATATAAAAAGTGAGAAGGGATTCCAGAAGATGTATGCACTTGGAGAAAAGGAGAGGGAACTGTGAACCTGAATATTGAATACATTAAAAAACTTATGGGCTGGTGCCCGAATGCCAGAGCATCTGAAGCCAGACGAAATGTTAGCTGTGAGAATTTTGATTCTGATGTTCCGGAAAGAGCAGGGGGAGAAAACGGAGGTCTGAAAAATACAGGATGGTTCCGGAAGTCGAGTAGCAGAATTCTCTTAGTTGATTCTTTTCTTACACTTACATATCTCCTGGTAATGATCCAATTGGGCGTAAATGTAGTGACTTTACTCGCTGGATTTTTCATTTCCTTAACTTTTTTCATTTTTGGCTGGAAGAAGCAGATGCAAAGGTACGATACTCTCGCACAAAAACTCGTTCTTGATGATTCCAACAAGAAAAACCTGTATAAAAAACTTTTTCGAATAATAACTCTGATCTTCTATGCCACACTTTTTTACTGGATTTTTGCAGGAGATTTGGAAAGAAATTTTCTCATGAAAGGAACCCTTTCTTTCTTTGCAGGCGGACTCGCCTTCATGTGGCTTGGCTATCTTCAGATACTATACTGGGAAAGGAAGAATCACAAAACGATCTATTTTGATAAAAAGTATGGAAAGTGGAAAAATTCGTATATCATTCGGGAGAGAAAATAAATGCCCGTTAAAACTTTTGTTTTTGATCAGATCCAAAAACTGATGGGCTGGTGCCCGGCTTGCAGGAAAATGACATTGCAAACGGAACAGCCCTGTAACTTTGTAAATACAGCCCAGATCTCCGGAAAAACAGGAAATATCCCGGAATTTCGAACTTCAAATGTGATTTTTCCTGCAAATACAACTCTGGTTTTTGTACTTTTTTATATATGTATCAGCCTGCTTCTGAGATATCCTGAAGACATTTCACTTTTCCTGGCAGGTCTCTTTCTGCTTTACATCTGTTATTACTTACTATATCTCAAAACTCTCGAGGCAGCAGTCCTGGTAGACAGATTCGGGGTACACCTGCACGCCTTCAGATTGAAGAAATTTGAAATCCCTTATGAAGAGATTGAAAGCGTAACTTCGTACAGGCTTGAAAAGCGTTCGAAGAAAATGTCCCTGTTCCTGGTAATTGGAGGAATTGCCCTCTGTGGATTCTTTGTTTACATCGCTGTTGCAGAGGGAGAATGGAAGCCACTTCTTCTACTGGTCTCAATAATTCCCCTCCTGTTGTTTATGGGAAGGAAACAAAAAATGCGGTTCTGGGATCTGAATACGCAGCTATATATTAAAACCAGACACAAAAAATTGTATGAATGGACTCCTTACTATTCTTTGATCACGGATGAAGCTTCAGCTGCGGAGCTTAAGTCATTTATTGAAAGGCATTTGTGAAGGCTGTTAAAATGGCTTTTATCGAATCTCTCCGAAAATTGATGGGATGGTGTCCGATGAAAAGTTCCCTGGGGAAAAGAGCACAGATAGACTGCTCCTCTGGGTTTAAATCGGAAAATAGAAGTATTCAATTAGACTCCTCTCTGGTGAATCCTCACGAAAATAGAATTCCTAAGGTGCAGGTTAGCCTTTTTGACTTCGAGGCTCTAATAACTACTATTTTTGTATCAATAATATCTTTTACAACCTCTTTGCTTGTATGGGCCTATATTCCTGAAGACTCTTTTTTGATTATATTTTCAGGCCTTGTCATGTTCCTTATGCCTCTCATATTCTTTCTTAACCGCCCCAATACTGCCGTAGTAACGTCTGGAAAAATCATTATCAAGAAACCTCTACGTAAGCCAATTGTTGTTGAAAAAGAGGACATCAGGCAAATATCGGTAACAAAGAACAGAGATCATTCCCTTCGATGGTTGATCCGATCATTTTATGTTATCTTTTTACCATTATACCTTGGAGAGGGGATAATTAAAGCTTTAAGGAACTTAGAAAGGTCATTTCCAGACTATATTGTATTCAGTCTATTTCTGGTGCGTCTTGCAGGAGTAGCAATTTTCCTTGCCCTGTTTTATAATTTTGAGCTCCTGGCACCTTATCAACAGACACTTAAAGTTACTACAAATTCAAACCTGAATCTTCAATTTTATACCGAAAAGCCGAAAGAACTTGTCGCTATTCTCAAAAATGAGGCGAAATAAAAAGAAGAAGAAAAAGAAGGTCTCCTGAAATTGTGATTTCCATAAGTCGAAAAGCATAACGAAAACAAAAAAACCTAATCATTTCAAGCTTTTAATAAGTTCCTGCCAGCGCTTTTCATCAACAAGCTTCTGGGTGTTGAGCATACGCTTGAATTCGGAGGCTCCCTTTTCTCCGATTTTCCCTTCAAGCCTGTCCTTAAGGTCCATTGCTGCCCGCAAAATCCCACCTGCTTCTTCATAAATAGCTTCTGCTTCTGACACTGTGAGTTCTTCTGTTTCGAGCAGTTCTTCATTGACTTTTGCCTTTTCTTGAAGTTTAGGAATAAGAGCCCTGATTTCGGCAATTTCATCCAGACTGAGCAGATCTATTTCTCCAAGTTCCTCAATCATATCGCGCAGCATGTACTCTTCATTATCTATCTCTACACTTTCAGGAATTTTAGTTCCTGCCCAGGCAAAGTCACTCCTGAGTCTCCAGAGGAGTTTATTGCGTTCCTGAGAACTTAGATATTCTGTTTCTTTTTCGTTTGTGTTATTCCCGTCTTTCATGATCTCTTTCCCTCAAATCAAGACTTAGTTATGGTTTATTACCCCGATCTCATATTCTTTTCGATTCTATCCCGAAAAAAGCCTCAGTCTGGATTTTGAGAATGGATAGATATTATAAATAAGTAAAAATAAAGAGTTGAGACAATAAAGAGTTGAGACAATAAAGAGTTGAGACAATAAAGAGTTGAGACAATAAAAAGTTGAGACGAAAACGCTACTTATCTGCAAATTAGATGCTTGCAAATTAGATACAGAAAAGTGCTGAGAATATTTGCTTTTTTGAAATTCAGCACTCTTTTTTCTTTTAGCTGATAAAAAATTAGAGTAAATTTTCTGCAATATCCTCGGAAATTACGTGCTCGCAGTAGAGGCAGTGAAGAGAAACTCCTTCTTCTTCAGACTGTATTACCGAAAATTTAGATTTTATAGGTTCGCTGCTGTTTGATATACAGCTTGAATTCGTACAGCGGACCACGCCTTCCACGTAAGACGGAAGCACGACGTTATTTTTCTGAACCACCACGAAATCTCTTATAATATTGATTGTAGCTTTAGGAGAGATAAGGGCTATCCTGTTAAGTTCCTCAACACTGAGTTCTTTGCCCTCAATCTTGACAACGTCTTTTTTTCCTCCTGCTCCGGGAGCGTTCATCACAAAACTGATAGTCGCCCGAAAAGCACTTGAGATTCCCAGAATGCGCAGGACGTTCAAAGCTTGTCCAGACTTTATGTGATCGATCACAGTTCCACTCTCGATTGCCTGGACTTTTAAATCTCTTTTTTCCTTCATTCAATCACCCCTATTGTCAGAGCGAGTAAAGCCATCCTGATAGGAACTCCATAAAAAGCCTGCTCAAAATAACGGGCATGGGGAGTATCATCAACATCAGGAGATATTTCATTTACCCTTGGGAGAGGGTGAAGGATTTTAAGTTCAGGATCTGCGGATTTTAAGAGATCTCCCGTAATTTTTAACTTATTCTTAACCTTTTCGTATTCTTGAGGGTCAGGAAAACGCTCCCTTTGAACTCTTGTCATATAAAGGACTTCAATATCTCCTATTATTTCCTCAAGGCACTCGGTTTCCTTTACGCGGATATTTTTCTTCCGAAGTTCTCGAACAATTTCCCGGGGCATCCTGAGTTCCGGAGGTGAAACAAAAGTCATTTCTGCCCCATACAGGGAAAGGGCATAGCAGAGGGAATGTACTGTTCTCCCATATTTCAGGTCTCCTGCCATGGCAATTTTCAAGCCTTCAAGATGGCTTTCCCGGCGGATGGTATAGAGGTCAAGAAAAGTCTGGGTAGGGTGGTGGACAGAACCGTCTCCCCCATTGATCACAGGGACAGCTGCAAATTCCGTAGCCATTCTTGCTGACCCGTCAAGAGGGTGACGCAGTACAATCAGGTCTGCATATTTGCTGATCACGCGGATAGTATCAGCAAGATTTTCCCCCTTCATAACAGAACTTGCCTCAACCGAACCCAGACTCAGGACCTGCCCCCCCAGCCTCCGGATGGCAACCTCAAAAGAGAGTCGTGTTCTTGTACTTGGTTCAAAAAAAAGAAGAGAAATGATTTTTCCGTCAAGGAGCCTGGACCTTTCTTCCCCCCTGGCTACAGGTTCGAGTTCTTCTGCAATGTCCAGAATATAATCGATTTCTTCCCGTGAAAAATCTTTCATGGAGATGACGTGCCGGTTCTTGAATAACATCAATTTTTCATAAATGGTGCACAGGGATATAATCTTTGCTCTGAAAATTTCCCATGGAATACTGCAGCAATTAGTCCCTGATCAGACTCGGTGCTGCGCGGTTTTACTTTGATACATTCCTTAGGAATTCAAGCCAGAGCTTGGCATCCTTAACTCTCTGTTCATTAAACTTTTCCTGAAAACGTCTTGTGCTCTCTTTAAATTCACCACTTTCAATTTCTTTAAGGTCTGTTATTGCGCGCAACAAACCTGCAGTCTCATGATACAGGGATTTTGCCTCTTCCTCTGTGAGAGGTTTCTCTTCCAGTTTCTTTTCATTCTCTTTCTCTTTCACTGAAATAATATCGATGCATTTGTTTATCCGGGACTTTTCGCCTTCAGTAAGCTTCTCTTTCTGAATCAGTTCCCACACATAGTTATGGAGCGGGTGCCTCTTTCCCTTGAACTCCACATAATCCGGGATATATTGTCCTACCCAGAAGAGGCGGCAGTGTAGAGCAGACAGAAACTGTTTACGTTCCGCGTCCGTGATATATTTTTGAGACAAGTTTTCATTCTCTTTTGGTTTGAGGCTCTTTTCCATACTATCCTCAGGACTAATGGTTCTCCCAAATCAAAAACTTTTGTGTCAACCTTTTAACGTCAGACTTTCGATTTCAAAGATGAAACTTCGAAAACAAAAGATTTCGAAAAATGAAACTCAGAATGAAAAGTAACATAATGAAGAACTCATATACTGAAAAATCTGCATCAGCAAATGAATAGAATAGAAAGAATCAAAAAGAATAATAAATGTCGAGTAAAAATTAAGAGTAAAGTAGAAATTAAGAGTAAAGTAGATTTGATCGAGTAAAAATTAAGAGTAAAGCATATTTAAGCATATTTGTGCACAAATTCAATTAAAAAATAGAAGGGAAACCGATATAAAAATTAATTTTTCACATTTTTTTCAGTTTCCCGATAGAGGTGATACTATCGTTCCCATAATTCAGGTTGCACTTGATCTTCTGGAACTTGACCGCTCAGTGGAGATTGCAAAGGAAGCAGTCGCAGGAGGAGCGGACTGGATAGAAATAGGAACCCCCCTGATCAAGAGCGAGGGCATGAATGCAATCCGCACCATGAGAAAAGCTTTTCCGGACAGGACAATTCTAGCTGACATGAAGACTGTGGACACAGGAGCCATGGAGGTGGAGATGGCGGCAAAAGCCGGTGCAGATGTGGCTATTGTTCTCGGTAGTGCTGATGATTCCACAATCCTTGATGCACTCCGATCAGCCCACAAATATGGAGTCAGGCTGATGGCAGACCTGATCTCGGCTCCTGATCCTGTAAAAAGAGCAGTTGAACTCGAAGCTCTTGGGGTGGACTATATTAACGTTCACGTAGGCATAGACCAGCAAATGATTGGAAAGGACCCGGTATCCATTTTAATGGAAATTTCAGAAAAAGTAGGTGTGCAGCTTGCAGTAGCCGGAGGTCTTGATTCCGAAAGTGCAGCTCAGGCGGTCAGGGCAGGAGCCAGGATTGTAATAGTGGGAGGAAATATAACCCGTTCTGACAATGTAACCGAAGCCGCAAAAAAAATAAGAAAGAGTGTTGACTCTCCTGAGTCTGTAGATATCAGGGGCAGGGGAACCGTAGACCAGGAGATAAGGGAGATCTTTAAGGAAGTCTCTACCTCGAATATATCGGACGCAATGCACAGAAAAGGAGCGATGAAAGGTATCCATCCCCTGGTAAGAGGGAAAATGGTAGGACCTGCGGTTACAGTTCAGTGTTTCCCGGGGGACTGGGCAAAGACAGTAGAAGCCATCGATCTCGCAAAACCTGGAGATGTAATAGTAATCTATAATGAAAGCAAGGATATTGCATGCTGGGGAGGGCTTGCAACCCTGAGCAGCCTGAACAAAGGAATTGCAGGCGTGGTAATTGAAGGGGCTGTAAGAGATATTGATGAAGTGGAGAACCTCGGGCTTCCGATTTATACAAGCAATACCGTGCCAAATGCCGGAGACCCAAAAGGATTTGGAGAAATCAACGCTGAAATCACCTGTGGAAGCCAGGCTGTAAAGCCAGGAGATTATATAATCGGTGACGAAAGTGGGGTTGTAGTCGTCCCTAAGGAACGCGCCTACGAACTGGCAAGAAGAGCAAAAGAAGTCAACAAAGAAGAAAAGAGGCTTTTCGATGAAATTCGGAGAGGTGGAACCCTTTCAGAGATTCTGAAACTCAAAAAGTGGGAAAAAATTTGAGAAAAGCAAAATTCTCTGAAGAATTTTTGAAATTGTAAAAACAAATACAAATACAAATAGAAGTAGAAATAGAAGTAGAAATAGAAGCAGAAATAAAAACCGGGAGTAAAAACAGAAATAAAAAACAAAAAATTTATTTAAACCTGCTTTTCTGGAACAGGGTTTTTAAAGGCTCTGATGCAAAAGCCTTTATAGTAGAGATTCTTTTCCCGGTTAACCCTGCTCTGGAGTTTCACGGTTATGATTCATTTCCAGCGGAAATGCAATCTACAGGATTCATTACAATCATTTGGCATGAAAGTACCTCCAAATAACTTCAATTTTTGTGCCTCCTATTCAAAGAATAACATATACATTTTTTGAGAAAACTTTTCTTTTGCTGTTGTTTTTAAGAGTTGCTGCTAAAATATTCTACAATTTACCCATTCTACAATTTACTCATAAGACTTTCAAAAAATTATTTTATTCGTTTTTTGCATAAATATAGATTAAAATTCCCGAGACATATAAAACTTTTTTATACATGAAATGACATAACAATGTTAATAAATTAATAAAGATTTCAAATAATTTTCAGGGGATGAATCTACTTTGGGGTCAGGACCTTTAAAAGAGTTTATAAACAAATCTTTAAATAAATTTATATATGACGAGAAAGCCGTAGACCGTGTTGTGGTCATTGCCCTCACGATGATGTGCATAGGACTTCTTGCCCTTATGGGAGGAGGTGTACTCCTCGGAGGAAGTACTGAAAGAGCCCTGAAATCAGGAACTTTCACACAGCTCGATGTTGAAATACTTGATTCAAAGAGCCTCAAAATAGAACATATGGGAGGAGACCCTATCAAGCTTGGAGAAAACGCAAACGTATATCTCCAGCATGATGGTATTGAGTATGAAATTACCCCTGAACCCCCTGTCACTCTTGAAGTTGCAAATAATATGAAACTGTCCCTGCCGGAAGGAGTAGAACTGAAAGACGGAGATTCGGCTATAATTACAATAAAAAACGATAGGAGAAACAAAATTATTTACAGAAAAGAGCTTCTTGAGGACTCTTAAAACCGAAGAAAGAATTCAGATTGGATAAAGAATTTTTGACATAAGAAGAGCTCTTATGAGATTCAGTTCCTCTTCCTGGCAGCCTTCACCCGTTTTCGCCCTTATCAGGGCATCGATTTCAATTTCCAGCTCTTCCATTAATGACTTGACCTGCTCCTGCCTTTCAGAAGGCACAAGCCTTTCAATTTTTCTGACCTTACCGGAAAGCACCAATTTTTCAAATTGCCTGTAAACGTTTTTTATACTTAACCCTTCAATTTCTGCAATTTCTCCGATATCAAGACCTTTTTCATAAAGAGCATAAGTCTTTTCAAGAGACGAATTTTCAAAAATATCCATGTCAGTAGAATTGATTTCAGAGTTCTCAATCTCGAAAGTATCCTTTTCAAAAGAACCTATTTCAAGAAAACTTGAATCAGGAGAATCAGGTTTAGAAGAGTCTGTTTCAGACCAGTCCTGAATGCTCATATCCAGATACTTTACTCTTTTTACTGGTGATCTGCGTATTTCGGAAGATTTTTTGGGAGGGGCATAGGAGAATGGAGTTTCTAAACTTTTCTCTTTACCGGCTTCAGAAGAGGAAATATCATTTCCCTGGGCTTCAATTTCGAGACCTGAAACTGATGTTTCATATAATGGGCTCTTTAAATCTTCCTTTTCTTTTTCGAGATCAGTAAAGCAGTCTCCGGAAAGGTTAACTTTCCCTGAAGGTGTCAGGCCATAGTCTCTGCAGTAATCACCGATCTCTTTAAGAAATTCATCCCCATATTTCCGGAGCTTATGGTCTCCTACTCCTGTAATTGAATGAAACTCATCAGAAGTAAGAGGGAACTTTGCAGCCATCTCTTTGAGGCTTGTGTCAGAAAATATGATATAAGGAGGGAGGTTTTTGTTTAAAGCGATCTTCTTTCTGAGGGCTTTTAATCTCTCAAAAAGAATAGGGTCATGCTCTGTTCCAGATTTTGGAAATGTTCCGGACTTCGGTATTTTAAGAGGAGGAGCAACTGAATCCTCCCGGGCGGGAATTTGTTTATCGTTCTCACTTTTTTCCTGAATTTTGCCTGCAGGTGCTGGAAGCGTGAAACTCTCTTCAGCTCCGGGTATAAAACCGTCAGGACAGACAAGTTCAACTTTTTCCAAACCGTTCAAAATTTTCCTGCTCATAGCGTTAAGTTTCAGGACAGGGTATTGAGCTCCGTGGACTTCCAGAAGCCCGGTATTCAGAATTTCGGAAGCAAGCGACCTCCATTGCTCCTTTGTAAATTCCCTGCCGCTGCCGTGGGATTTCAGCTTTTCATGGCGGTTCTGCCTGATCTTTTTATTTTTTGAGCCCGTGAGAACATCAATAACGTAATTCGTACCAAAACGCTGGTTCAAGTCCTGGATACAGGAAATCAGTTTTCTGGCAGCTTCAGTTCCATCAAAAGTATTTTTAGGCCTGAGGCAGGTATCGCAATTGCCGCATGGTGTTGAAAGTTCTTCACCGAAATATTCCATTAGAGTCTGCCGCCTGCATTTATTACCTTCGCAATAAGCTACCATCTGCCTTAACTGTACAAGGGAAATATCCTTTTCTTTCTCGTTTGTTTTCTGAGCTATGAAGTATTCTATTTTAAAGCGGTCTCCTCTGCTAAAGAAAAGGATACACTCGCATGGGCTGCCGTCCCTGCCCCCACGCCCCGTTTCCTGGTAATAACTTTCAAGGTTTCTCGGAAGATCGTAATGAATTACAAACCTGACATTGGACTTATTGATACCCATCCCGAAGGCAATAGTAGCCACTATTATGTCCACATCGTCTCTTATGAACATTTCCTGGTTCCGGGAACGCTCAGAATCCGAAAGCCCGGCATGATAGGGGAGAGCCCTGAACCCGGCAAGGTTCAGTTTTCTTGTAAGGGTTTCTACATTGTTCCGGCTCTGGCAGTAAATAATTCCGGCTTCTCCCCTGTGTCTGAGTAGATAGTCGGTTATCTCTGAAAAGGTGTCTTTCTTTGGCCTGACCTCGTAGTAAAGGTTGCTCCGGTTAAAGCTGGCAACGTAAGGACCTTTTTCCGGATCGATATTAAGCCCGAGCTGGGACACTATATCTTTTTTGACCCTCTCGGTAGCTGTAGCCGTAAGTGCAATAACAGGCACATCAGGAAAACCGTTCTTTGGGTCCCTCAAGAGTTTCAATTTTCTGTACTCGGGCCGGAAGTCATGTCCCCATTCCGAAATACAGTGAGCCTCATCAATTGCAAAAAGACTTACCTTGCCTTTCTTCAGAAAAGCGAAAGTCCCGGGCATCATAAGCCTCTCTGGAGCAATATAGAGTACCTTCAATCTGTTTTCCAGAAAAGCGTTTTTAACATCCCGGTTTTCTCTGGGGCTCTGGGTGCTGTTCATGCAGGCCGCAGCAATCCCGTTTGCTTCAAGCCCGTCCACCTGGTCTTTCATAAGGGAAATCAGGGGAGAAACTACAACAGTAACTCCGTCCAGAAGCAGGGAAGGCAACTGGTAGCATATGGATTTGCCTCCTCCTGTGGGCATCAGCACAAACACGTCTTTCCGGTCCAGAACATCTCTGATAATTTCTTCCTGCAGGGGTCTGAAAGCAGTATATCCGAAGTACTGGCGGAGAACAGAATGCATTCTAGAAGACATTAACACTCTGGCCTCGAGTTCATTTTTACTGTCCTCCAATACTCCTTGATCAGCACCCATATTTTATTCCTTAACCTTCAGAATTCGTACTAGTAGAAAAGACTCCGAAATAGTTTCCGCAGCCGCTTTGCCTCTAAAAAGGACCGTTACCTCTAAAAAGGATTTTTATCTCTAAAAAGGATTTCACAAAATCGATTTACATCACTTTCTCAGTAATATAATTATTTGTGGATCCATAATGCTGTGATGTTTCGGATTCATCTTATTTAACTTGCAGGTATGCGGGGTGAAAGTATTATGTATTCAGTGTCATGTATTCAGCGTCCAGTATATTCCAGCTTTTCTCAAAGAGTTAAAAATGAACCTCTTTTAAAAACTGGTGAGATTACTGAGGTTAGAACCCCGAGTTATTTTAATGAAGTGATTGAAAGCAGTACATTAGAAAGAAATTTAAACAATGATGACGTTTAACTTCATTAATAAATAAATTATGTGCGGAGAATAGCTTCAAATTAGAAAATTCGTCACTGTGAATACAGTACTGTAGATATATTAAAAAATTCCCTGAACACATAGCTCCCGTTCCAGTACCTTGAAATTTAAAGTCCACTGGAAAGTAAAACCAAGTAACGATGATGGTACCTGTTCTTCATGAGCTGATAGGACTCGGAAGAAAAGGTGAGGCCGCTAACGCGGAAAAGCAAATGTGGAAGTAAAGAATGGGGGGAATGGACCGGCTATATAGCCTCTGAAAAGGCATCCTAAGCGCCTGGGAAGTAGTGCCTGGCAGGAGGCTAGAGGAGGGGGAAGAAATATGGCCGCACATGTCAATCTTTACTTCCACCGTTTGCAACAATCTTATTTTAATCGTGCATTTAATTTAAGTATTTATCAAAAATATCAGAAAAATCAATATTCAATAACATTTTTTTACAATCAATATTCAATATCATTTCTTTATCCAGGTTTCCAGACCCTCTGTTCTTAATTCGAAATGTACTCATATATAAATACAAGAATAAATACTCAGAAACATGGATATTTTGCATGACATGGAAAACTATAGTTTAAATTTTATATTATACTGCAACTTTTTCTGATACTCAGATGAATCTGAGAATACATCAAACAGACCAAAAAGCTCAGGGTTTACCCTGGAAAAGTTCTGGAACTCATCAAAGTAAAATACCAGTTTTTCCTGAATATGTTTTTCCTGAATATTAATAATTAGCGAAAAAAGTCATCCCTGAAATCCAATCTTGGCATAAATCCAATCTTGGCATGACTCCCAGAACTTCCTCCATCGAATCCTCAAAGTCCCGGAGAAAAAGCTTTTCCGATTTATACAGACTATCAAGGATTGAAGCTCCTGTACTTTATTAAAGCAATTACATAATTCCCTAACTATACCTTTAAATATCAAAAACCCCATGCACAGACTCATATATCACATAAAAATATAACCAAATTTTCATAATTCTCATACAGTTATCGATCACTATCATTTCTCCAAAGGAAAGATTCACTCGAAGGAGCACTTCAATGGTAAAACCCGAAAAATTCATTCCGAAAGCAATTGAGAAAATAAGCAAGGAAATAAAGGACGGTAAGGCAATTATTGCACTCTCCGGCGGCGTGGACAGTTCTGTCTGTGCTGAGCTGGCTTACAGGGCAATTGGGGACCGGCTGCAGCCTATCTATATCGACACGGGGCTCATGAGAAAAGGGGAGACCGAAAGAATAAGGCACATCTTCTCTCACATGAACCTGGATGTTGTTTATGCAAAGGACAGGTTCCTTGCAGCCCTGGCTGGAGTTACTGATCCGGAAGAAAAAAGAAAGGCAATAGGTGAGACTTTTATCCGGGTGTTTGAGGAAGAGGCAAGGAAACTGGCAGCTGACTACCTGATCCAGGGCACAATTTACCCTGACAGGATAGAGTCCGAAGGCGGCATCAAGTCTCACCACAACGTGGGAGGGCTCCCAAGCGTAATGGACTTTAAGAAAATCGTTGAGCCTATTGAAGACCTCTACAAAGATGAGGTAAGAGAAGTTGCCTGGGCTCTCCAGCTGCCTGACGAGATCTGCGAAAGGATGCCTTTCCCGGGTCCGGGGCTTGCTGTAAGAGTTCTCGGTGATGTCACGGAAGAAAAGCTTGAGGTAGCAAGAGAAGCTAATTTCATAGTAGAAGAGGAGCTTCTTGAAAGGTTCTGCCCCTGGCAGACTTTTGCTGCCGTACTCGGCAAAGGCACTGGGGTGAAAGGAGACGTCAGGGCTTACGGCTGGATCGTGGCTATAAGGGCTGTAGGGTCAAGAGACGGAATGACTGCGGAAGCTCTCGAACTCCCCTGGGAAGTGCTTAAACACCTTGAATCAAGGATCACTTCAGAGATCCCGAAAGTTGCCAGGGTAGTTTATGATATTACTCCCAAGCCGCCTGCAACAATTGAGTTTGAATAAAACCTGAAATGCAGGATAAGAGAAAATATAAGATAACAGAAGTGTAAAGTAAAGTGAAGCCTCAATTGGCTTCATCGGCTTTTTTTGCAAACTGGATAGTAAACAATAAAGTGAAGTATTAATTTACGAAATTCACTAGCATTAATTCACAAACAAAAATTCATAAAGCGAGTTTTAAACCCATGTCTCTCAATAAAGCAGTGCTGGATATCCGGCAGCGGATCAAAGTAAGACCTTCACCTATAGACGAACCTGCGGCAAGCTGGACCGGAACAGACCTTGTAGACGGCGTTCAAACAAAAACCATCACCGTGATCTTCAAGAGCGCAGGCTGTCGCTGGGGAAAAGCCGGAGGCTGCACAATGTGCGGCTATGTCTATGACTGTGCAAGCGAGCCTCCAACCCTTGAAGACTATAAGTCACAGCTTGCAAAAGCATTGAGGAAAGCTGAAAAGTTTTCTGAATTCATGGTCAAGATCTTCACCTCAGGCAGTTTTCTGGACGAACAGGAAGTCCCGCCTGAAGCCAGAGATGCGATCCTTAAAACCCTTCAAGAAGACTCCAGAGTCATCAAAGTACTCGTGGAAACGCGCCCTAACTTTGTAACCGAGGAGAACATACAGGCCTGCCTGAGCATCCTGAAAAACAAACCCTTCGAATTAGCATTCGGGCTTGAGACAAGTTCGGACAAAATCCGAAAGGACTCAATCAATAAGGGCTTCACATTCCAGGACTTTGTCCGCGCAGCACAAACCGCAAAAACTTATGGCGTAACCGTAAAATCCTACCTTATGCTCAAGCCTCTCTTCCTCTCGGAAAAACAGGCAATGGAAGATATCCTCCGCTCCATAAACGATGCTGCCCCATATTCGGACACCATATCAATCAACCTTTGCAATGTACAGAAAGGCACACTTGTCGAAGCTCTCTGGGAAAAAGGACAGTACCGCCCTCCCTGGCTGTGGAGCATAATTGAAATTCTGCAGAAAGCAAAAGCTGCCCATCCTGACCTCCCCATGATGTCCGACCCTGTCGGTGCAGGTTCGAAACGTGGCCCCCATAACTGTAAAGAATGCAGTTCGGATGTTGCCGACTCTCTGCGAACATTTTCACTTACCCAGAACCCTGCAGACCTGAGCAGCAGAGACTGTGGCTGTAAAGAACTGTGGAAAAAAGCTCTGGAAATAGAAGACTTCACCTATGGCACGCCCATTTTAAACTGAACTGCTGAAAAAACCGCTCACCTGAAAAAAGCGAGTTCCAAAAATTATAGTCTGGTCTCTTGTAAAATCTGAGATCAATGCCCGCAATTTGATCCTTATGATCTCAGATTACTCTATAATTTTTAATTTAGTCCTCTTGAGCGAGCAAAGCGAGCGAAAAGGACCCCGTCCTCCCGAGACGGGACTCGGGCGAGAAGGAAATCGGGCGCCGGAGCAAGTATTTCCCCCTGATATCTTCCTGTCTTCTCACTTTAGTGATAGCCTCAGCATCACCTGGTCTGACAGGCCTGATAAGTAAACTTACCGACTTCACTTCTGGAATACGGGTTTCTTTTCAGGAAACGTTGAATATTGCTGCGAATTACTGAAGAAGGGTTCAGTAAATCATGGTCCCGACTCCGCCGTCAGTAAAGAGTTCAAGAAGCATGGAGTGGGAAACGCTTCCATTTATGATATGTGCTCTTTCTACTCCGCTTTTAACTGCAACAGCCGCACCTTTGATTTTCGGGATCATTCCGCCGCTGATGACTCCTTCCTCAATAAGGAGGTCAATATCGTCGAGTTTTACACGTGATATGCGGCTACCAGGATTTTTTATGTCTCTGAGAAGACCGGAGACGTCGGTCATAAGGATAAGTTTTTTAGCGTGGAGGGCTGCTGCAATATCTCCTGCGACAGTATCCGCATTTATGTTAAGGGCATTTCCTTTTGCATCCACAGCAATAGGGGAAATAACAGGGATATACCCTTTTTCAAGCATAATATGGAGGATCTCGGGATTTATGACCTCACTTTCTCCAACCCAGCCGATATCCACTTCAGTCTCCACACCGTCGATGAGCACATGTTTTGCAGCCTGTTTATGGCCAAGGATCATTCTTCCGTCATAGCCCGTAAACCCAACGCCTTTGCCGCCGAATAAACCAATAAGAGACACGATTTTCGTATTTATGTTTCCTACCAGAACCATTCTGGCAATTTCCATGGTTTCATCATCCGTAATGCGAAGTCCCTGGAAGAACTCAGCTTTTTTGCCCATGCGCTCCATTTTTTCCGTGATTTCAGGCCCACCGCCGTGTACAATAACCGGCTTGATCCCCACATAACGCAGAAGGACGATATCTTTTATGATATCCTCCATGATCTGGGCGCTGACCATTGCGTTTCCACCCACTTTGATAACCATAATTGAATCGTAAAACTCCTGCATATAGGGCAGGGCTTCAATAAGCACATTCTCTCTTTTGAGTTCCATGATTTAGGAATCAGAAAATCTCTTTTTAAACTTATCGTTGAGTATAAAGGTATAATTAGAAAAATTCCCTGAAAAGATCAATATAAAAAACTCAAATAAATTGTTAATACTGGAAATAAGCCAGCCCGGATAGTATTAAATAAAAGACCTTTCCAGGCTAATTCGCATCGGTATTTCAAAAATAAAAAGAAAGGACCCCAATTTTCCAGGGGATATGAGAATAAAGTTTACTCGAGTTTTTCGATCTTTTCTTTCTTAACGAAGGGTTTGCTGATTTTCTCAGGCATCCAGTCCGGCCTGTTTTTCGGAGCTGCGACAAGTTCCTTCCATGCCTTGAAAACGTGCACCTTCTTTGTCCCGCGTTCCCTGAGGCGGATGATATCAGGTTTGGATTTGGTCCCAGAGCCCCGGTTTGCAGCTTTCAGAGCAGCCTGCCGAGGCTGTTTTCCAGTGAAAACTCCATGTTCATTGCCTTCTTCGTCTCGTAAAACAAAATTTCTTGTGTTGGACATAAAGGTCACCTCGCAAATTGTATTGCTAGACACTGATTAATTTTTAAAGTATATAAAATCTTTCTTCGGATGTTGGCTGTAGTTAGTGGTTTATACAAAACTGCTCTTAATCTGTAGAGGGTATATAAACTAAATTTTTCTAAATTGTCCCCAGCATAAGAAATATTTAAATATTTCTCCCTTATTAAAAATACAACTCAAAAAAGTATTCAGGAAAGGGTTTTTAGATACTCTATTAAAATATATTTTATTGTACTTTTGGAAAAGAACCTGGAAAGCACAAACTTTACATGCTATTACTTCTTATGGTCACTATATTTTTCCAAATGCATAAAATAAAATTATGTGTTTATTAAGGATTTACCCTATAAAACATACTTATCTTTTCACGGATCTGGTTAAATATGGAAAAGTGTACTTTCAACCTCCCGGATGTCCAGGCCAGCAAACCAAGCATAGCTATCAATCTCACCCGTGTTGGGGTAACAAACATGAAAAAGCTGGTTGAAATCAAAAGAAAGGACAAACGCCCAATAGTATTGATTTCAACTTTTGATGTATTTGTTGACCTGCCCTCGGACCGTAAAGGAGCAAACCTTTCAAGGAACTTTGAAGCTGTAGACGAGGTTCTGGAGAAGGTTCTCAGCACACCGGTATATGAAATAGAACAGTTATGCAGCGACATTGCACATAACCTGCTTGGCCGCCATGAATATGCAAATCAGGCTGAAGTCAGGATGAAAAGCGAATACATGATCAGGCGCGCCTCTCCCTCAACCGGAATCAAGTGCCAGGAAGTAGTTAATATCTTTGCCGAGGCTTCGGCTGTCAGGGGCAACGGCGATAGAGATTACTTTGATGTGAAAAAACTCATAGGCGCTGAAGTTGTGGGAATGACTGCATGCCCCTGCGCCCAGGAGATCATGAGAGATAAAGCTGCAACCGAACTCGCCAATCTAGGGGTTGAAAGGGACAAGATTATAAAGTTCCTGGAAAAAGTCCCCATGGCTACCCATAACCAGCGTGGCAGAGGCATAATTTCAATTAAAGTAGCTCATGATTTTGACGTTTCCCTGGAAAGCATAATAAAAATAATTGAGCGCTCCATGAGTTCAAGCGTTTATGAGGTTCTGAAACGTTCGGACGAAAAGGTCGTTGTAGAAACTGCACACATGAACCCGAAATTTGTGGAAGACTGCGTAAGAGCAATGGCAGACAACGTGGTAAAAGAATTCCCGAACCTTCCTGACAATGCAGTGATCACCATCAAACAGACCAATGAGGAAAGCATACACAGGCACAATGCATTTGCCGAAAGGGTAGCTCTCATGGGAGAACTCAGGAAAGAAATCAGTCAGTAAAAAGGTTGTAACCGGTGGAGAAAGCAACCCTTACTGAAAGAAACGTCTGTTTACTGAGAAATCAGTAAACACTAAATCCTTTTTTTGTTTTTTTAAACTTAATAATCTCTATCAGGCTTTTAAGATTGTACAGACATTTTCAGGTAAACCACACAAACTTTATTAAAGGACCTGAATAACCTATAAGCATATATTGAAAAAGGAGTGGACTTGCAGGGCCTGAAGTACCGCGTCCTGGAAGCCCTCGAGGTGAAAGCATGGACGATGCTAAGGAAATCACAGCGGTAGGGCGGAACAAGAAAACTATCAAAGTGGGAGATGCTGTCAAGTACGTAAATAGCGATACTGTAAGTCGTATTGCCGAGATCAAAAAGGACGACCAGGGGAAAGTCTGGGTCCTGCTCGAAACAACCGATCTATGGTATAAAGAAGAGACTCTGGAATATACTGATATCAAGCCCCCGGAAAAGAAAGAACAAAGAGAATTTACTGCCGAAGAGCTGGAAGAGAGGTTCAGGAAAGAAAGGGAAACGATTCAGGCCTTCGATCTCGGAAAAGCCGGAGGAGGAGGGGCAGGAGGCTAACTTATCCTGCCTTTACTTTACCCTGCTCTTTTATCTTTTACTTTACCCTGCTTTTTTATTCAGGAATTCAATGCCTGCCTTTAAACAGCTATTTCTTTTGTTTATGTGAGCTATATTAAGAGAAAAGGCAGTTTGCTGTAGACACTACCATTTCGCCTGGGCTATCCTTTCATTTTTCCTGCATTTTGATCCGCTGGGCAAGGATACATTTCCCACCGTGCCTGCCACCAAGCGGATTTTGTGGGGTTCCCAGAGAGTTCATGCAGCGTGCCATAACAGCTGCGCCTCTGGCAAGCCCATCGTCGACAAAGACCACTCTCTCATCAATCTTGGGGGCGAGATTCATTTTCTCCAGGCAGTTCAAAATCAGTTTAGGTTTGTTCCCGGTAATTCCTGCCCTGCCTGTAACTCCGAAAGTGCTGTCTTCAAAAATAAGGCCTTCTTTCTTTGCAACCTCTATGAGCCTGCACACCACTCCTGCCATCACCTCATCAATGACTGCATAAACAATCGATAATCCATGGCTTTTACAGACTTCCATGCCTATTGCACTCAGTTTTCCCATATTTGAGCCATTCTCACCCACATCGCAGCCTATAAGTATTACGCCTATCTCTTCAGCCGCGTCGGGTCTGACAGGGACACTGCCGTATCTCTTTCTATCCCTGGGGACTTTTTCAATAGTTATCAGCTCATGAATACGCCTTGAATACTCTTCTATGGATTTAGCTTTCATTTTCAAAGTAATGAAAGAAGGCGGTTTCTGTTTTTCAAAAACTTCCAGAGCAGTTCCTACTTTCGAATCAACGACCTTTGAGCCCCGAATTATGGCGTCCGGAATTGCGCCTGCATATCCGCAGAAATTACCAATTGTTTTTGCATAAGGCTGGTCAGAACTTGTTATCCTGCCGTCAAGGGTGGTCCCGAAGTCAATTGAGATGCAGGGGTTCCTGAAATCCACATCTGTCAATTTAGCCGCTTCCTTTATTCCTGCAGTTGCAAGTTCACCTTCCATCTCGTTTGCGACAATTTCAACTCCCGTAGAGCCTATTGGGGGCACAACCCCGGCAACTGCCCCATCAAAAATAACTTTCTCCAGTTTACTGTATTTCTGGAATTTTTTAGGGATATTTGAAATGGACATTGGAGCAGTCATATTTCTTGGAGGAACACCAGCCATAAGACACCCATCTGCCAGTGCTTTAATAAATTCGCCGACTTCTTCAGGAGAATCAAAGCCTGCAACGACACCTGTAGAGCGAACAACAAAATTAAGGTCAGTCTTTATGTCCAGACTGGCTTTTTCAACGGATTCTGTAAGTGTATTCTTAACAAGTTCTGCAACAGCCTCGCGTGTAAGTTCTACACCAGTAAGTGTTTTTCCAAATACAGCTTCTCCGGGTTTTGGAGGACGGACATCTCTGGTCATACGCACGACTTTATTTATGATGTGCGTCCTGCCAGTATCCAGATTGGTGGCTGTAAGGATACATTTGGTTGTGGTATTTCCTACTTCTACCGAAGCTACTATAAAGAATGGTTTTGACTTGAGGTCAATCAAACGAACCTGAGGAGATTCTGCAATTCTGGGTTTCATAGCCATTTTTTTCCCTTCCTGAGGATCTATTATAGACTGAATTGGATCCGCATCTTATACTATTGAACCTGCAACTGAAAATTAATGTATTTGTATTGGAACACACCATGAAATTTATTTAGAAATAATAACATATTTAGAAATAATAACAGTTAAAAACCGAATTATGGATGTCGAACTAGTATGAAGACCTGCCTCCTGATTCAATAAACAATCCTGATTCAATAAACAAGTGAGACAAGAATACAATTTATCTGAAGTTTAAAGAAGGTATAAACAAAGCCTGTAATAACCTTTTCTAAAACACTTCAAATTGACAGTTTATTCCAATTAGTTATTATTTGTTATTTTTCTGTTTGCAAGACATAAATAATATAATTTTTTATGTTAAATTTTTATCCAGCGGGACTATTTGTTATCCTATTTTTTTCTTTATTTAAAAAAGACTTGAATTTGAATTATCTGTGGTTATAAGGTCGCATTTAATCTGTGACTATAAGGCCTTATTTAGATACATATTGTAGCATTATTTTATTCACCCTCAAATATGTTTTTATAAAGAAGATTTTAACCCTGATTTATATTTCCTATCGAGACAGAAATTATATTTTGGGAAGAATAAATTAAGACACGTACTAATAAATAGCATAAATTATAAAAAGTACAAATATAATAACACATAGGAATTATTATAGACACATAAAATATAATAATTACAGATTGAAGAGCAATTTTAGATTTTTTCAAGAATCGGGAACTAGTGAATCAGGCACTAGTTATCCTTAAATATGGGGCAATAATCACAGGAGGTCTTTAATGCCGTTAGATCCTATTTGCAAAAAAATAATATCCAGGGATACTGAATACTTTTCGGATTACGGGGGAAAAAATTACTATTTCTGCAGTTCCGAATGCAAGCATAAATTTGATGCACTTGAAAAAAGCGTCATCAGGCTCAAAAGAAACCTGAGCGAAAAAGAAAAAATTTCATTTGGAAAACTAAAGAGAGATATCATAAAACCGGGAATCTGCACTCTTTGCGGAGCCTGTGCAGCAAGCTGTGAGTATATAACCATCAAAGATGAAAAGCCTGAACTGATCGGTCCCTGCAAAGCCTGTGGGGTCTGCTACTACCAGTGCCCCAGAACTATCACTACGGAAGAAGGGCTGATAGGCAGCTTCAGGTATGCTTATGCTGCACAGTCTGCCATACCGGAAATAAAAGGTCAGGACGGAGGGGTTGTGACTTCTCTTCTTCTGTATGCTCTGGACGAGGGGCTTATCGACTGCGCCGTGGTCACGGTTCATTCAGAAGAAGAACCCTGGAAACCCGTACCCATAGTTGCAAAAACCAGGGAAGAGATCCTGAAGAGTAGCGGCAGCATTTACTCCCATTCGATGACACTGGAAGCCCTTATGAGCGCAGTCAAACAGGGAATGAACAGCGTTGCCTTCGTAGGTACGAGCTGCAATATCGATGCAGTCACAAAAATGCAAAAAAGCTCTTACGGTTTTCTGCACCTTTTTATGAGGGCGAAGGTCCTCAAACTGGGACTTTTCTGCATGGACACTTTTGCCTACGAAGGGATCAAAGCAGTACTGGAAAGCTATGGGATCACTCTTGACAACGTCGATGCCATGAAAATCCGAAAAGGGAAATTCGAGGTCGCCCTGAAAGATGGAAAAGAACACATCTTCGAACTCAGCGAATTTGACGAATACAGAAGCTCCTCCTGCCGTTTCTGTACAGACCTGACAGCCGAAAACTCAGACATTTCCTTCGGAGGAGTAGGCAGTCCCAGAGGCTACACTACAGTCCTTGCCCGTTCAGCCATAGGCTATGAAATCTTCAACGAAGCCATAGACAACGGCTACATCGAAGCCCGCCAGCTTACGGATGACGAACTCGAAAAAGTCCTCAACCTGGCAAAGATGAAAAAGGTACAGATGTACGACCTGCACAGAAGGCAGAAAACATAATAAGCATAAATAAGTCCTCTTGAGCGAGCGAAGCGAGTGAAAAGGACCGCGTACTCCCGAGGTGCAATTCGGGCGAGATGAATATATATTTATTTCATAAACTGTTTCTATTATGCATTACCAACGGCATTCTATTCGGATCATTCTATTTTTGAGGAATTTTCATGATTACAAAAGAAGATGTAGAACATATCGGCTGGCTTGCCCGTATTGAGATCAATGAGCAGGAAACAGTCGAATATATGGAAAAACTTAACTCAGTTCTGGAGTACTTCGGGCAGCTTGATAAGGTGCCAACCGAGGATGTTGCTCCTACATACCACGTTGCTGAGGTCTATAATGTATTCAGGGAGGATGTGGCGGAAGAATGCCTCCCGCAGGAAACTGTTCTTGCAAATACCGAGCACAAACAGGACGGGACTTTCAGGGTCCCGAAAATCGGCTGAGGAGATGTTTTGATGGCAAAATGGATGAGTGTTGCACAGATTAAAGAAAAGATTAAAGAAAGCTCAGCCGAAGAAGTGACATCCAGATACCTTGAAGTTATCGAAAAAAGCAAAATCAACGGATATCTAACGATTTCCGATAAGGCTTTTGAGCAGGCAAAAAAGATCGATAAAGAAGGGCATGAAGGCCCTCTTGCAGGCGTACCGATTGCTATTAAGGATAACATTTCTGTTGTCGGGCTGCCAAACAGCTGTGGCTCGAAGATCCTTGAAGGCTATGTCCCTCCTTTCAATGCCCACGTCATAGAGAAACTTCTTTCTGCAGGAGCAGTGATCCTTGGAAAAACCAATATGGACGAATTTGCCATGGGATCTTCTACTGAGACCAGCCATTTCGGACCGACTGCAAACCCCTGGGACCTTGAAAGAGTGCCAGGCGGGTCTTCCGGTGGAAGTGCAGCAGTTGTAGCAGCCGGCGAAGCTCCTTTTGCTCTTGGTTCCGATACAGGCGGATCTGTACGCTGTCCTGCATCTTTCTGTGGGGTTGTAGGGCTTAAACCGACCTATGGAGCAGTTTCAAGGTACGGGGTTGTGGCTTATGCAAATTCCCTTGAACAGGTTGGACCTCTCGCAAACAACGTGGAAGACATAGCAGTCCTGATGGATGTTATAGCCAGATATGATAGAAGAGATTCCACTTCAATTGACAGCAAAACCGAGTACCAGAAAGCTCTTGTTGATGACGTGAAGGGCCTGAAAATAGGGGTTCCGAAGGAATTCTTCGGGGAAGGCATCCATCCTGACGTAGAAAAAGCAGTATGGGATGCAATACACAAATGTGAGAGCCTCGGAGCGACGTGGGAAGAAGTCTCAATGCCCCATATAAAGTATGCCCTTGCCTCATATTATATAATTGCAATGAGTGAAGCGTCCTCAAACCTTGCCCGCTTCGATGGAACACGTTACGGATTCAGAGCAGGCGGAGAAAACTGGCATGCTATGGTTTCAAAGACCAGAGCTGAAGGTTTCGGCACAGAAGTCAAGAGAAGAATTCTCCTCGGAACCTATGCTCTTTCTGCAGGTTATCATGACAAATACTATCTCAAAGCCCTGAAGGTCAGGACTCTTGTGAAGCAGGACTTTGATAAAGCCCTTTCAAAAGTTGACCTTCTCATGGCTCCGACCATGCCGAACCCTGCTTTTAAGATCGGAGAAAAGATTGAAGACCCGCTTACCCTCTACCTTTCAGACATAAACACCTGCCCGATTAACTTGGCAGGCGTGCCTTCGATCTCCGTGCCCTGCGGATTTACGGACGGGCTGCCGATAGGACTTCAGATAATGGGCAAGCCCTTTGACGAAGAAACTGTCCTGCGTGCAGCTTACACTTTTGAGAAGAATACCGATTACCATACCAAGAGACCTCCGGAGGTGGCATGAATGGTCTATGAAAACCCTGACGGTATAAGGATAGGGCTTGAAATCCACGTCCAGCTTAACAAACTCAAGACCAAAATGTTCTGCGGCTGCTCTACAGATTATCACAATGCGGCCCCCAATACCCACACCTGTCCGGTCTGCCTCGGCCTGCCGGGTGCACTTCCGGTCCTTAATAAAAAAGCCGTGGAAGCAGCAATTAAAGTGGGGCTTGCCCTTGAAGGTGAGATTGCAGAAGAAACCCAGTTCCACAGGAAGAATTACTTCTATCCTGACCTCCCCAAAGGTTTCCAGGTCACCCAGTACGACTATCCGATTGTTAGCAAAGGAAAAGTCGTGATCGAAGGAGAAGACGGGGAGCATGTGGTAGGAATTACAAGGGCTCACATGGAAGAAGACCCTGGAAAGCTTGTACACATAGGGAGCATTGAAAAGTCCAAAGGTGTCCTTATAGACTACAACAGGTCAGGCATGCCCCTGATCGAGACCGTTACCGAGCCGGATATGAGGAGTCCCAAAGAAGCAAGGAGATTCCTTGATAAGTTCAGAAACATCCTCGAATACCTGGATGTCTTTGACGGAAACCTTGAAGGAGCTATGCGTGTCGACGCGAACGTTTCTGTCCACTGGGGGACCAGGGTTGAGGTCAAAAACATCTCTTCCCATAAAGGAGTGGAAAGAGCACTTCTCTACGAGATCATGCGCCAGAAAAACGTGATCCGCCGCGGAGGAAAAATTACGCAGGAAACGCGTCACTTCGATGAAGGAAGGGGAGTAACCATTTCCATGAGGACAAAAGAAGAGGCAGAAGACTACCGCTACTTCCGTGAACCTGACCTCATGCCAATGCGCGTTACAGGCTGGATACCCGCAATTAAAGAGACCCTTCCCGAGCTTCCGGATGCCAAACGTGCACGCTTCATGGAGCAGTACGGTATCACAGATATGCATGCAAGAGCCCTGACCTCAAAGATTATGCTCGCCGACTTCTACGAAGGCGTTTGCGCAAAAGGGGTAGACCCGAAGGTTGCAGCTACCTGGACTGCTGACGTCCTCCTCGGAGAGTTAAACTATAGAGACCTTGCAATCTCTTCTTACGACGGCAGGACAATTGGCTTTATCCATGCAAAAGACCCTGAAGTGGAGAATTCCTTCAAGGTCTCGGATATGGTTGAACTGGTCACACTTTTTGCCGAAGGCAAGGTCAGCGACAGGGCTGCGGTTGAAGTCATCCGTACCATTCTGGACGGAAATGAGGAAAAGAGCCCATCGCAGATCATAGAAGAAAAAGGCCTTTTCAAAGCCGAAGACGATCTGGTAACCAGAGCTGTTGCAGAAACAATTGCCGAAAACGAAGCTGCCGTGCAGGACTATCTTGGAGGAACGGAAAAGTCCCTGAACTTCCTTGTAGGACAGGTCATGAAAAAGACAAAAGGCACGGCGGACGCAAAGACAGCCCGTGAACTGATTGTAAAGGAACTTAAAGGGTAACCCGGCAGGGTTCACCTTTTTAACTACTTTTTTAACGGTTAATAAAGGTCAGGCCTGCGGTCTTCGAGAATAGAGCCGGTTTGTCTGATTTTTCTTGCCTCGTCAAGGTCAATTTCCCCCAGAATAACACACTCTTCTTTTCCAGCCTTTGCCAGAATGCGGCCCCAGCCATCAGTAATAAAGGAGCTCCCCGGATAAGTAGAATACCTGTCTTTTCCAACCCTGTTACATGCAATATGCGGCAGTTGATTTTCTATTGCCCTGGAGATTGACATGATACGCCAGGGATATATGTAAAAATCCGGAATTTCGGCAGCTGAGACCAGAAGGTCTGCTCCATCAAGAGTCATTTTTCGGGCAACTTCAGGATACCTGAGTTCATTGCAGACTATAAGTCCCAGTGAGAGGCTGTATTTTTGCAGCCTGATAGGGGCTATACTGTCTCCGGACGCAAAATATTTTTTTTCGGGACCGTAAAGCTGGACTTTTCTGCGGATGCCTGCAAGTTTTCCGGATTCGATACAGAAACCGAGGTTATATTGATAAGGAGCTCTTTTTTCCGGACTTATTGCCCCCTTATCCTTTATTTCTCTCTTTTCTATCATTGAGCCCGCAAGGATACAGCCATATTCTCTGGAAAAGTCACTGAGAGCCTCAATAGTGGGACCTGAAACGGTTTCAGCCACTTCTTCTATGCGCTCATAACAAAAACCGGTTGAGAAAACTTCCGGAAAGACAAGCAACTCTGCTTCTTTTGAAACTGCTTCTTCTGCCAGGGAAAGGGCGTGATCAAGATTTTCATGCTTCGAGCAGGGTGAAATATTCATCTGGATACAGGCGGTTATAATAGAGGTCACTTCCCTTCCTTTTAATTGTAAATGCAGATCTACCAGATACTTCAGTACTTTGTTTAAGTACTGTGTTTGAGTACTTTGTTTAAGTAATTTGTTTAAGTACCTCATGAGGTAATTCTATTCTGCAGTAATATTCAATTTTCCTGTTTAAGACTACGATTTGAGATGACAGTAGAATGAGACAGTGGAGCAGGGCGGTAGGACAAAACACCATTGAGGTAAAATTTATAGAAAGTTTCATAGCTATTGCAGACAATACTATATAATAGATGTCAAAAAATTTGTATATAACAGCAAAAAAATCGTGAAAATTTTCCGAGATAAAATATAAAACATGTGAATGCCAAAATAGCCTGAAAAAGAAATCTCTTGCAGCAAAAAGCCCTGAATTTTTACTGATCTGAAAATGACCATACAGAAGGAAAATATCATGGAAGAGCCAGATTCTGATTTCAAGTTCCATGCAAATACCCTCGTATTTAAGTTGCGCGACTTCTTTTTTCCCCGCAGAAAGATCCTCGAAGAAGCCGGTATAAAGCCCGGTTTTAAAGTTCTGGATTACGGCTGCGGGTCAGGGTCCTATATTCGTGATGCTTCCGAGATGGCAGGCCCTTCAGGAAAGGTCTACGCCCTGGATATAAACCCTGTTGCTATTGAGATGGTCAATCAACTCGCTTTTATAAAACAACTGAAAAACGTAGAAACTATCCTTTCAGACTATAATTCAGGCCTTCCAGCATCCAGTATGGACGTGGTTCTCTTTTATGATACCTATCATACCCTGAAAAAACCGGAACTGGTTATGAAGGAGCTTCACAGAATTCTTAAACCCGAAGGCATTCTTTCCTTCAGGGACCATTACATGAATGAATCAGAAATAATGGAAGGGGCTACTCGAAAAAGATTATTCAAGCTGAAAAAGAAAGGTAAAAAGACATATTCTTTCAAAAAAGATGAAAGTTAATTCGGGCTCAAATCCTTATCTTCAGAAAATATCCGGTCTTTAGAGATGTATTATATAACATATTTATTGTATAACATTTTGCCTGCTACTGTTAAAAGAAATAAAAAAATGAAAAAATAAAGGAATTCGAACTCAGTAGAAACACAAAGCCTGATTGGTCAATAGAATAACTCCTGATAAATTTCTATCTGCTTTTTTCTTACCTGTTTTTTCTTTACCTGTTCATTTCCATCGCTGTCTTTTAAGCTTCTATCTTTTGAGCTGAAGTCAGGTCAGGAGTGAATTATTGTTTGTTGTAAGACCGATTTAGCGTTACAGGAGGTTGTTTTGTTGGATTTGAGTTTATTAGAGGCTAATTACTGGCAGTTAGGTATTCTGGAGGTTTAGTCACAGGTTATTCATGATGAGTTATTTGACCTTTTTACAATGTGCTCTTTCGCAGTCCAATTTTTGAGTTTATGCTTTTGTTGCCGGAATGATCCCTAGGCTTTGCATGATTCTCATTTCCACGGGAGTAATAAAAGTTCCGTTACCAAACAAAAACCCATGCAAAACGGGTTCCGGAGTCTTTCTCTGTATTTTTTCGTTCATATTCTGGATTCTCCTTTTCTGGTTTTGCAATTCCTTGTACTTCACAGGAAGTACGGAATCCTATTACCTTATTCAAATATAAATAAATTTTGCTAAATTAGAGAAAATGAAAGAAAAAGTACAGAAAAATTAAGGCAAAACAGATCTGAAGATAAAAACCTGAACTTCGGATAACTTCCGGGTCAAAGCTCCAGGTCAAGTTCCATTCTTTTCAAGTTCATTTTTTTCAAATTTTTATTTCAAGATCATCCTTTCAAAATCTTTCTTTTCAAACTCTTTCCTTACTTCAGCCGGCACCCTGTTAAAAGGGCACTCGAAATAGATACAGCGACCACATTCATACCGCCATATTGTCAGTAGAAAAACCGATATGGAAACAAGATAGGTCCCCAGCAGAAACGGAATTTCCAGCAGAAACGGCAGAGGGAAGAAAATCAAGATCATGAACCCTAGAGATGTAATGGCAATATCGAATTTGCCCGGCGGGTGCGGTCTGGGCTTAAAATGCCTTGGCCAGCCCCAGTTCATCATACACCTCAAACACTTTTCTCCCCTGACAAAATAAGGGCAGTGAGTGCAGAAAAAACGCTGTTCCAGAATTCCAAAATGGAAAAAAGCTATGAAAATGTAGGCAAGAAGCCATCCTGTTGAACTGATGCCGATAGCAAGTCCAGCTGAAAATAAAATGGTAAGAGTTACAAAATTCCAGTAGAGAAAATCTTTAAACTCATGTTTTACTCTAAGAGAAGTACATCTGCCTGAACCTGCTGCCCAAAATTCCTCTTTTGAAACCTCAATATTCCCGGGAAAGCCGTCCCTTTTCTTAAATTCTTCTTTCACGCCCACAGACACACGGTTCACGGGGCATTCAAAGTTAATACAACGAACACACGCATATCGCCGAGCCGTCAGAAAGAAGAGTGCCCAGGCTACGATATAAGCTCCAAGCAGCAAAAGGTCTCTGATAAGCCAGTAAACCGGAAAAAGGAACATGGGAAGAGTACCAAGAACGGTCATTGCTTTTTCAAAAGGACTGTGAGACCCGGGCCGGGCCTTAAAGATTTTTGGAACTCCCGGAAGCATCATGCATTTTACGCATCCTTTGCTCCGAGCGTAATAGGAGCAGTGAGTACATGCGAACCGTAATTCGATAATCAGGAAGAAAATGAGGGCTATCCCTATGTAAACCGCTACCAATTTGAGAGAGTCCCTTGCGACGGCTATCGAACCAATAAGGAAAGGGATCGCATTTAAAAAATTCCAGTATAGACGATCTCTGGCAGAATGTTCTGTTTTTAAGGGAAGCGAAATGCCTGAAGACATGAGGAGTTTTTGGGAAAGTAAAAGGTATAAAGTTTTGGATCTTAAGGAATTTTGCTGGAGGGCAGTCTTGTATTGGATACTAATCAAAAATTAAAATTTCAGAGAGGCTCATCAATAATTTAACAAATAAGATATTTAACCAAAGTAATCCTCATAATCGATATTCCATTCTATTGCAGAAACGCCACCACTATCTGGAACCATAAAAAACTCGGTTGCTGCAATATCTTCGTAGTTGCAGAGCTTACATCTGTAATATCGTCTTTCCATGGTTTCTTGCTCTTTAGACACCCGTATGTCCGGTTTTTTATATTCAATATATGTACCGGTTTTGCCGCATCTTTTACATTGAACCTTTGCCAGGTCAGAGACTTTCATTGTTTTTCCTTTTTTTGTAACGAAACCTTCAGAACTCTCTCGAACATTCATATATCCGCAGGATCTGCAACTCCAATAGCGGGTAATCTGTATTCTGTAAGTTTCTGGAGTGCTTATTTCCTTAATATCCGGTTTTTCTGTTTCACGGCAGATAAACTCTTTTCCGCAGTTATTACATACAGTATTTCTGTAATATTCTGCAATATAATAGTACTGAAGTTTTAAAGGCACTGCAGTGGTAATTACAAAACCGCTAAGAAGAATAGCTAATAAAATGCCCCTTTCAGAAGTATAATAATTTGCTACCGAGAGAAAGAATGCCGAGAAAAAAAAAGACACTATAAAGAATATTATGGCAAATAAGGAATTGGGAATTTCTCCGACAGCAGAAGTAAAAGATTTACCAAAAATTTTGATTAAACCAGGAGCTAAGTCTTTAAGGAAGAAGCCTTCTTTAAGATCGCCTTTATAGGTAATTGTGTGGGTGGTTGAAGAGAGTGTACACTGAATAGTCGCTATATATTCTTTACCTGGTTTATATTTTATAAGTTTTTTAGATTCTTTGGCTGTATTCATCTTACCCAACCCAGCTTACTAAAAACAGATAAAAAAGAATACATGTTTTCAAATGATACAACATTTACAACTATTTAAATTTTAGGAGTAAGAGTTTAACGCTTATGTTGAGAGGTTCAATACTAATTTGTTGAACCATTAATTCGTTTCAGGGG